>Ga0172382_10003447_pt1 | contig 25045 bp, 26 predicted proteins | sample Leawel138RmetaG_FD_122245 | JGI IMG/M metagenome (GOLD analysis project Ga0172382, IMG submission 122245) | Leachate microbial communities from a municipal landfill in Southern Ontario, Canada - Leachate well 138R metaG | ecosystem: Engineered > Solid waste > Landfill > Unclassified | place...
ACGATTATTAAGTTTTTTCCATGCCCACATACACAAATTGCATTACCTTTACAAGTAGCATGCGATTAAGCTAATCGCACTTAATACTCAAGTCAATGTATCCGAGTGAAATTGATACAAAAATGCGTTGCGGCGGCGTTGGTGATCGATGAACTCCATTCCTGATTTTACCGAGTCCGAATTGTGGACCGTGCGCGACACGCTCAAGCAGCGTTACGAACGTGACCTGGATCTCGAAATGGGTGATGCCGAGCTGCGCCTCGATCCCCATTCCAGCACCCTGACTCCCTGCCCGATTCTGTACTGGCGCGACGACAGCGGCACCAACTTCGTCATCTTCAAGGTGGGCGACCGGCGCTATCGTGGCCAGTTCTTCTACCGGGTACACCAGCAATTCGGCACCGGCATAGACGAATTCGACAATCTGGCCGAGTGTACGGTCACCCTGCTGCAGGTGCAGGCGGACCACCAAGCGAAGCAAACGGCAAAACAAGACCGCTAATTCACTATCGAACGGGAGCAACCAAGCACCATGGCAAAGAAAAAGAATGCCTTCTATGCCCAGTCCGGCGGCGTGACCGCCGTCATCAACGCCTCCGCCTGCGGCGTCATCGAGACCGCCCGCAAGCACAAGGACAAGATCGGCAAGGTCTACGCCGGCCGCAATGGCATCATCGGCGCCCTCACCGAGGATCTGATCGACACCTCCAAGGAGTCGGCCAAGGCCATCGCTGCCCTGCGCCACACTCCTTCCGGTGCCTTCGGCTCCTGCCGCTTCAAGCTGAAGAGCCTGGAGGCCAACAAGGCGGAGTACGAGCGCCTGATCGAGGTGTTCAAGGCCCACAATATCGGTTACTTCTTCTATAACGGTGGCGGTGATTCCGCTGACACCTGCTACAAGGTGTCCCAGCTGTCCGAGAGCATGGGTTACCCGGTGCAGGCCATCCACGTGCCCAAGACCGTGGACAATGATCTGCCCATCACCGACAACTGCCCCGGCTTCGGCTCGGTGGCCAAGTACATCGCCGTGTCCACCCTGGAGGCGACCTTCGATGTGCGTTCCATGTGCGCCACCTCCACCAAGGTGTTCGTGCTGGAGGTGATGGGCCGCCATGCCGGCTGGATTGCCGCCGCCGGTGCCATGGCCTCCACCAAGGACTGCGAGCTGCCCATCGTCGTGCTGTTCCCCGAGGTGCTGTTCGACAAGGACAAGTTCCTTGCCAAGGTCGATGGTCTGGTGAAAAAGTTCGGCTACTGCACCGTGGTGGTATCCGAGGGCTGCCACTGGCCTGACGGCAAATTCCTCGCCGAGCAGGGCACCCGTGACGCCTTCGGCCACGCCCAGCTGGGCGGTGCCGCGCCGGTGGTCGCCAACATGATCAAGGAGGCTCTGGGCCACAAGTTCCACTGGGGCGTGGCCGACTACCTGCAGCGCGCTGCCCGCCATATTGCCTCCAAGAGCGATGTGGATCAGGCCTATGCCATGGGCAAGGCGGCGGTGGAGTTCGCCCTCAAGGGTCACAATTCCGTGATGCCGACCATCGACCGCGTGTCCAGCTCTCCTTATAAGTGGAAGGTGGGCATGGCCCCGCTGTCCAAGGTGGCCAACGTGGAAAAGATGATGCCGAAGAACTTCATCACCAAGGACGGTTTCGGCATTACCGACAAGTGCCGCGAATATCTGGCGCCGCTGATGAAGGGTGAGGACTACCCGCCGTACAAGAACGGGTTGCCGCAGTACGTGACGCTGAAAAACGCCGCGGTGCCAAAGAAACTCAAAACAACCTACGAGTTGAAAAAATAATGATGACAAAGGGGAGCGTGAGCTCCCCTTTGTGCTTTCTGGGGCGTAATTGCGATTAATCAGTTTCTGGTTTAACAACAATTTCACCAATAAACGGGAGGAAGTGAGCATGAGTAGCGGATTGTGGTTTGCATTGGCCTGTGCCGTGGCGGCACTGGTATATGGTGCCGTATCCATCAGCTGGATACTGGGCAAGCCCACCGGCAACGATCGCATGCGGGAAATCGCCGCGGCCGTGCAGGAGGGGGCCCAGGCCTATCTCAACCGGCAGTACACCACCATTGGTATCGTGGGTGCAGTGCTGTTCGTCGTGATCTTTGTGGCCCTGGGCTGGCAGACCGCGATCGGCTTCGCCCTCGGCGCGGTGCTGTCCGGCGTTACCGGTTATATCGGCATGAACGTGTCGGTGCGCGCCAACGTGCGTACCGCGCAGGCCGCCAGCGAAGGGCTCAATGCCGCCCTCAACGTCGCCTTCAAGGGGGGTGCCATCACCGGCCTGCTGGTGGTCGGCCTGGGCCTGCTCGGTGTGGCGGGCTACTTTGTCGTGCTTACCGCCATGGGCGCCAGCTCCTCCGAAGCCACCCACGCCCTGGTCGGCCTGGCCTTCGGCAGCTCGCTGATCTCCATCTTCGCCCGTCTCGGCGGCGGTATCTTCACCAAGGGCGCCGACGTCGGTGCCGACCTGGTGGGCAAGGTCGAGGCCGGCATTCCCGAGGATGACCCGCGCAACCCGGCGGTCATCGCCGACAACGTGGGCGACAACGTGGGCGACTGCGCCGGCATGGCCGCCGACCTGTTCGAGACCTACGCCGTGACCATCATCGCCACCATGGTGCTGGGTGGCCTGATGATCACCGGTTCCCCCGAGGCGGTGATCTATCCGCTGGTGCTGGGCGGTGTCTCGATCCTCGCCTCCATTGTGGGTACCTTCTTCGTCCAGGCCCGTGAAGGCGGCAAGATCATGAACGCGCTGTACCGTGGCCTGATCGTCTCCGGTGTGCTGGCGGTGATTGCGTTCTACCCGGTGACCACGTGGATACTCGGTGAGGGCGTGCAGATCGGCGATAAGCTGGTGTCGTCCATGAACCTGTACCTGGCCTCCCTCATTGGCCTGGCACTGACCGCGGCCATGGTGTGGATCACCGAGTACTACACCGCCACCGAGTTCAGCCCGGTGCGTCACATCGCCCAGGCCTCCACCACCGGTCACGGCACCAACGTGATCGCCGGCCTCGGCGTGTCGATGAAGTCCACCGCGGCGCCGGTGCTGGCCGTGTGCCTGGCCATCTGGGCGGCCTACACCCTGGGCGGCCTGTACGGCATCGCCATCGCTGCCACTTCGATGCTGTCCATGGCGGGCATCATCGTGGCCTTGGACGCCTACGGCCCGGTGACCGACAACGCCGGCGGCATCGCCGAAATGGCCGGTCTGGACGAGAAGATCCGCAACATCACCGACCCGCTGGACGCAGTGGGCAACACCACCAAGGCCGTGACCAAGGGCTATGCCATCGGTTCCGCCGGTCTGGCCGCACTGGTGCTGTTCGCCGACTACACCCATGCGCTGTCCGGCCATGGCAGTGAAATCCTGACCTTCGACCTGTCCAACCACATGGTCATCATCGGCCTGTTCATCGGCGGCATGGTGCCCTACCTGTTCGGTGCCATGGGCATGGAGGCGGTGGGTCGCGCGGCCGGTTCGGTGGTGGTGGAGGTGCGCCGCCAGTTCAAGGACATCCCCGGCATCATGGACGGCACGGCCAAGCCGGAATACGGCACCTGCGTCGACATGCTGACCAAGGCCGCCATCAAGGAGATGATCATCCCGTCGCTGCTGCCGGTCGCCGTGCCGGTCATCGTCGGCCTGACCCTCGGCGCACAGGCGTTGGGCGGCGTGCTGGTGGGCACCATCGTCACCGGCATCTTCGTGGCCATCTCCATGACCACCGGTGGTGGCGCCTGGGACAACGCCAAGAAGTACATCGAGGAAGGCAATTTCGGTGGCAAGGGCTCCGAGGCCCACAAGGCGGCGGTTACCGGCGACACCGTGGGCGACCCCTACAAGGACACCGCCGGCCCGGCGGTCAACCCGCTGATCAAGATCATCAACATCGTGGCACTGCTCATCGTGCCGCTGCTGTAACGGCAGGGGGCTAGGGACTGGACCTGGTCCCTGGCCCCTCAAGCCTTCTTTTATGTGTAGATAAGGCCGGTATATAATGCCGGCCTTTTCTTTTTGGCATTCCGCAAGAGGCTCCCCCCATGAATCTGGACCGCGTCAACTCCGGCAAGGACGTCCCCAACGACATCAACGTCATCATCGAGATCCCGGCCCATTCCGATCCGGTGAAGTACGAGGTGGACAAGGAGACCGGCGCCATGTTCGTGGACCGCTTCATGAACACCGCGATGCATTATCCCTGCAACTACGGCTACGTGCCGCACACCCTGTCCAACGACGGCGACCCGGTGGACGTGCTGGTGGTGACCCCGGTGCCGCTGATCCCCGGTTCGGTGATCCGCTGCCGTCCGGTGGGGGTGCTGAAGATGACCGACGAGTCCGGCGACGATGCCAAGATCCTGGCAGTGCCCATCGACAAGTTGTGCCGCATCTTCCGCCAGGTGCAGGACATCGGCGACGTATCGCCGGCGCTGCTGGAGCAGATCGCCCACTTCTTCGAACACTACAAGGATCTGGACGAGGGCAAGTGGGTGCGCGTGCAGGGCTGGGCCGGTGTGGACGCGGCCAAGGCGGAAATCCTGGCCAGCGTGCAGATGTACAAGGACGCGCCGGTCAAGCCCAACTTCTAAGGGCGAGTTACAAGTAACAAGTTGCAAGTTGCAAGAGAACACCCGTGAAGGAGCCCGGCATCGCCGGGCTCCACCTGTTATTCCTTTAACCCCTTTTCTTTCTTCTGCCGCAGCCGCGCCGACTGCAACTCCAGGGTATGCCGTACCAGGGCTTCACGGGCGATCTCCGCAATATGAGTGAACTCGACGCCGATGCGGTAGGGGTGTGGGGTGTCGCCCGGTAGGGCATTGCAGTGCACGACCCGGCCCAGCGTGTTGACCTGAGTGTGGCCGGGAAACAGCATCAGGCGCAGTTCCAGCTTGCTGTCAGGTTGCAGCGGCTCGGTGCTGAAAAACGCGATGCCGTTGCCGCTCAGGTTTACCGGGGCGTTGGGACCGCTGATGTGGCTGAGCTGACTGCCGAGCAGGGCGCGACTGAGCAATTCCAGCTTGCGATCGATGATCGCCAGGTACTGGCCTACCTCCGGGTCACGCTTGCGGATCTGTGACAGGATGCTGCTTGATTGTGCGGTCAGGCTATGCAGTTGCAAGGCCAGACCGGAACTGTCCTGACGCACATCGGGGGCTTGTTTGAGGCGCGCCTGATAATCCTCTTCATCCAGTTGCCGGTATTCCAGATAGACGTCATCGTCGATGCGGAAAAAGCGGCGGCGCTCCTCGGTGGCCGCGGGTGGCTGTATGCTCATAGTGTTTCACTCCGATCCTTGATGCGTATTTCCACGCGGCGGTTGCGGGCACGATTGGCGTCACTGTCATTGGGCAGCAGTGGACGAGTGTCGCCAAAGCCCTCGGCGATGAGCCGCGTTACCTCCACGGTATGCATCTCCAGCAGGCGGTGTACCACCGAAACGGCGCGCGCTGTGGATAGGTCCCAATTGGAGCGAAAGCGCGCCGTGCTGATGGGGCGGTCATCGGTGTGACCGGCGACGATCACCGTGCCGTGGGTCGTGGCGATGAGATTGCCAATGCGGTCGATGACCGGGTGGAACTGCGGCAACAGAATTTCACTGCCCGATTCGAAAGCCGCTTCGTGGCGAAAGCTGATCAGCAGTTCGCCCTCGGCATTGCGGCTTACCTCCAGCCGCTCCTGACGGATGTCCTGCATAAGTCCATCACGGAAACGGTGCAGGTTGTGATCGATTCCGGGTTCGGGAGTTGCCTCCGGCACTGCCGGCGGTGTCACTTCGACGGGCTCAAGCACACTCTCGGGTTTGCCCTCCATCAGCACTTCATGGCCCGGCGACTCGCTACGCTGGACCAGCCATTGAATGCCGAAGGCGCGCTCCAGCGAGCCGGCGATTTGTCGGTAGCGTTGGGCATCGATTTGCGAAACCGACAGCAGCAGCACAAAGAAGGTGGTGAGCAGAGCCATCAGGTCAGCGAAGGTGACCATCCAGCTGGGAGCGCCACCGCGGCTTTGCTTGCTGGGCATGGAACGGACGGCTAGGAGCCGCCTTCCTCCGGTTCGCTGCCCGCCTTGTCCGCCTGCAACAGGCTGGCGAGGCGCGCGCGGTCGTGATGTGGGATATACGCTTCCAGCACTTCATCCATCAGGCGCGGGTTCTGGCCCTGTTGGATGGCGGTCATGCTCTCGATCATCAGCAGTTTGTTCACACGTTCCTGCATGCCGCGCAATTCCAGCTTGTCTGCGATGGGCAGGGCGACAAGGTTGGCGATGAGGGCGCCATAGAGGGTGGTGAGCAGGGCGACAGCCATGGCAGGGCCGATGCTGGAGGGGTCCTGCAGATTGGCCAGCATCTGTACCAGGCCGACCAGGGTGCCAATCATGCCGAAGGCCGGCGCGGATTCGCCAATGGCGCGAAAGATGCGCTGGCCGATTTCATGCCGCTCCATGGATTGTTCCATGTCTTCGTTCAGCGCCTTGCGCACAAACTCCGGCGGCAGGCCATCCACTGCCAGTTGGATACCCTTGGCCAGGAACGTATTGGAGACTGAATGGCCGTCCAGGGCCAGTACACCGCTTTTGCGTGCCACCGCGGCCAGTTCATTGGCCTGGCGGATCAGGTCGAGGGGGGTATCCGGTTCCTTGCGGAAGGCCTTGACCGCTACGTGAACCGCACTGAAGCAGTGACTGAGGGGAAACTTGATCAGTGTCGCGGCAAGGGTTCCGCCGATGACGATCATCAACCCCGGGAGGTTGATGAAGATGGTCAGATCGGAGCCGGTCATGATGGCGGCAAAGATGACGGCAATGCCGCCGATGAGTCCCAACAGGGTTGCTATGTCCACGCCAGCTCCGTTGTTGCCACCATGCCCCCGAGTTTAGCGCCTAATACTCATCGTCTGCACTGTCAGGATACATAACCCCCTGCCGCGGAGGTGCTGAGACGCAGAGAATTTTTCCTCAGTTACCTCCGCGCCTGGGAAATATGTTCCAGACATTTCCAACCGACTACGTCCGTGTAGTCGTCTGCGACAAAGGGGTATTTTAAAGTGTCCTGACACCGTTCGGCGTGCCGACCAGCACCACGTCGGCCGGGCGCAGGGCGAACAGGCCGTTGGTGACCACGCCGACGATGTTGTTGAGGCGGGCCTCCAGCTCGGTGGGCTCCTGGATCTGCAGGCCGTGCACGTCGAGGATGACGTTGCCGTTGTCGGTGACGAAGCCGTCGCGGTAGACCGGGCTGCCGCCCAGGCGTACCAGCTCGCGGGCGACATAGCTGCGCGCCATGGGAATGACCTCCACCGGCAGCGGGAACTTGCCCAGCACGTCCACCACCTTGGTTTCATCGACGATGCAGACAAACTTCTTGCTCGCTGCCGCGACGATCTTCTCGCGCGTCAGCGCGCCGCCGCCGCCCTTGACCAGGTGCATGCGGCGATTGGTCTCGTCGGCACCGTCCACGTAGACGGAGATTTCGCTCACCTCGTTCAGGTCCAGTACCGGGATGCCATGCTTCTTCAGTCGCTCGGTGCTGGCCACCGAACTGGCCACGGTGCCGGCGACTTGGTGCTTGATCTCCGCCAGGAAGTCGATGAAGTGGTTGGCGGTGGAGCCGGTGCCGATGCCGATGATGGTGTCGGGCACCACGTGCTCCAGGGCGGCCTTGGCAACGGCCTTTTTCATTTCGTCTTGCGTCATTGTGCTCTCCGAGATATTTGCTTGTTGCTTTATTCTTCCGCCGCAAAACTGCAAAACTCTTGCTGCAGACGACTACGTGGATGTTGTCGTCTGCGACAGGTATTCGGCCTTTTTGCGCGGCGGGACTTTATTGATGGTGCCCGATTATACGCCAAGCGCGCGCACTGACACCGGGGCGGTAGAACTGGTATCGTAGCCGGATGCTGGAACACTACGCCAAAAAGATATTGCAGGCCCGGGTCTACGATGTGGCCCGGGAAACCCCGCTGGACCCGGCCCCCGGCCTGTCGCGCCGCCTGGGCAACAAGGTGCTGCTCAAGCGCGAGGACCTGCAGCCGGTGTTCTCCTTCAAGCTGCGCGGCGCCTACAACAAGATTGCCCTGCTGTCGGATGAGGCGCGCGCCCGCGGCGTGATTGCCGCCTCCGCCGGCAATCATGCCCAGGGGGTGGCCCTGGCGGCGCAGAAGCTGGGACTGGACGCACTGATCGTCATGCCGCGTACCACGCCTGAGATCAAGGTGCAGGCGGTGCGCCGGCGCGGCGCGCGCATCGAGCTGCACGGCAACGCCTACGACGACGCCTATGCCCATGCCCGCCGCCTGGCGGATGAGCAGGGGCGGACCTTCATCCACCCCTATGACGATGAGGATGTCATCGCCGGCCAGGGCACGGTGGCGATGGAGATCCTGCGCCAGTATTCCGTGCCCGATCTGCATGCGGTATTCGTGCCGGTGGGCGGCGGCGGCCTCATTGCTGGTGTGGCCGCCTACATCAAGTACCTGCGGCCCGAGGTGAAGGTGATCGGCGTCGAACCCGATGATGCCGCCTCCATGCACGATGCCCTGCAGGCTGGCGAGCGGGTGGTGCTGGACCAGGTGGGGATCTTCGTCGACGGCGTGGCGGTACGCCAGGCGGGGGCGGAGCCGTTCCGGGTGGCGCGGCAGTGCGTGGATGCGGTGATCCTGGTGTCCACCGACGAGGTGTGCGCCGCCATCAAGGACATCTTCGAGGACACCCGCGCCATCGTCGAACCGGCCGGTGCCCTGGCGGTGGCGGGCATGAAGCGCTATCTGCAGCGTGAAAACGTGCGCGATCAGGCCCTGGTGGCCATCAACTCCGGCGCCAACATGAACTTCGACCGCCTGCGCCACGTGGCCGAACGCGCCGAGCTGGGCGAGCAGCGTGAGGCACTGTTTGCCGTTACCATCCCAGAGCGGCCGGGCAGCTTCCGCCAGTTCTGCGAGGCGCTGGGGCAGCGCGCCATCACCGAGTTCAACTACCGCTATGCCGATGCCGCCGAGGCGCACATCTTTGTTGGTGTGGAGATGCGTAACGGTTCCAGTGACAAGGAGCAACTGATGGCGCTGTTGCGCAACCAGGGCTATCCACTGCTGGACATGACCGACAACGAAATTGCCAAGCTACACGTGCGTTACATGGTGGGCGGCCATACCGGCGGCCTGGCCGACGAGCGCCTGCTGCGCTTCGAGTTTCCCGAGCGTCCCGGCGCTTTGCTACGCTTTCTGACCCATTTGGGCCAGCACTGGAACATCAGCCTGTTCCACTACCGCAACCACGGTGCCGACTACGGCCGCATCCTGTGCGGCATCCAGGTGCCGGTGGCCGACGAGGCCAGGTTCCAGCAGTTCCTCGCCCAGATCGGTTATCCGTACTGGGAAGAGAGCGGGAATCCGGCGTACGCCCTGTTCCTGCGTTAGCGCACAATTAACTTCAAATCCTTGTCGCAGAGACACGGAGGCGCAGAGTTGATATTGCAGGCGTCCTTGCGTCCGACCCTCTGCGTCTCCGCGCCTCTGCAGCAGGTGGTTTTCTTGCGGTAGTTATTCCAATGCCAGAATCGCTTCCCATTCCTGTGGGGAGACCGGCATCACCGACAGCCGGTTGCCGCGGCGTACCAGGGCCATGTCCGCCAGCTCCGGGCACTGCTTGAGCTCCTCCAGAGTGATGTTGCGCCTCAGCTTGCGCACCAGGCGTACGTCCACCATGTACCAGCGCGGGTGGTCCGGGTCACTCTTGGGATCGTAATACTTGCTGTCCGGATTCCAGGCGGTATGGTCGGGATAGCCGGCACGGGCGATCTCGGCGATGCCGACGATGCCCGGCTCCTTGCAGTTGGAGTGGTAGAAGAACACCTGATCGCCGGTCTGCATCTGATCGCGCAGCATGTTGCGCGCCTGGTAGTTGCGCACACCGTCCCAGTGCTCGGTCTGTTTGGGACGGTTCGCCAGGTGGTCGATGCCGAAGACGTCAGGCTCGGACTTCATCAGCCAGTAGTTCATGGGGGCCTCTCCAGGGTACAAAGGGGCGATATGGTAGCGAAAAGTTGGGAAAAGAAGGCCAGGAGGGCATTTTTGTGCGCTGGACCTCTTGCCAGGCAATAAACCTTGCTTTATATAGGTTAATTGCAGTGACGCGGAAGTTGCCACGGAGGCTGGAATATGTAAGTAAGGGAGGTCTGGATGAAACGACGCAAACCCGACTTACTCGTGGTACTAGCAGCCCTGATAGTGATGGGGGTCCTCTTTACCGGTATGACGCAGGCGATGATGCGCGATGCGCCGGCGCCAACCGTGGCTGAGGCCAACGAAAACAAATAAGCCACGAGAACCTGGAAAACGAAAACCCGCCGCGAGGCGGGTTTTTTATCAGCCGGACGCAAAGCGGTACAGGGCGTGATTGGTGGCGACGCCATGCAGTGGCACGTCCCAGGCGGCATGAGGCAGCTGCTCCAGCTTCTGAAACTCGTAGGCGGTACCGATGAGTGCCGGCTTGCGCCAGTGGTTGCGCCGCAGCAGGTAGGCCAGGGTGCGATCATAGAAGCCTCCACCCATGCCGAGGCGGTTGCCTGAGGCGTCAAAGGCCACCAGGGGCGTGAGCATCAGATCGATGCTGTTGGCTGGGCGTATCTCGTTCCACTGCAGTGCGGGTTCGGGAATGCGGAAACGGTTGGGCGTCAGCGGTGTGTCGGGCAGGTAGGGAGCGAACCAGAGACGGTTATGGAAGGTGGGACTCAGCATTGGCAGGTAGCAGTGTTTGCCCATGGCCCAGGCGCGCTCGATAAGCGGCATCAGATCCATTTCACCGTCGTTGGCCAGATAGAAGGCGATATGTTCACTGCGCAGGAACAGCGTGGAGTTGCCCAGTTGCCGCGTCAGGGCGCGGGAGGCCTGGCGTACCTCGGCGCACGTCAGCGCCCGGCGCCGGCGACGCATCTGGCGGCGGATTTCGTCACGGGAAGGAAAGGGGGGGGCGGAAGTGTCCGAATGGGAGGTGGGCATTTCTCGCACTCACGGCGATCTTAAGGAGGGTGCCCTCCGCCTGGGCCGTCGTCGCTGTTGCTTCTTGAACCCAAGGGTTCAAGTGGGGAGGCCGGTCGGTGAATCAGGCTTTCCGCAGCGCGGACATGCACACAACACCGTCGCAGCAACCCCGGGGGTTTGATTATCGGCTCAAGAAATCCCCAGCGACTAACGAACCCTGCAGGGGGCACCCATAGTTGAATGGTAATGCCAAATCTAAAGTTTGAGCTGCCGGTCTTCGCTCTCCAAGGCGCCTTCGATGCGCTCCTGGAGACGGCGTAGACGCCGGTCGAGGTCACCAGTATAACTGCTTCCGTGCTGACGTTGCTGCAGCAATTCATGAGTGATGTTGAGCGCTGCCAGCACTGCAATACGCTCACTGCCGATGACCTTGCCGCTGTTGCGGATATCGCGCATCTTGTCATTGAGGGTGCGCGCCGACTCCAGCAGGCCATCACGCTCCTCTGCCGGACAGGCGATGGTGTATTCCTTGTCCAGGATGCGCACCGGCACCTGGACGATGTCCTTGCTCGCCATCTCAGCCTTGCTCCATTGCCTTGATGCGGTGAATCATCGCTTCTACCCGGGTACGCGCCAACTCGGTCTTTTCCAACAGCTTGGTGCGCTCGGCGAGCAATGACGACTGTGTTTCGCGTAGGGACAGGTTTTCATCGCGCAGCCGGTCCAGGGTGCGGATGAGCTCATCCACACGGTGTTCCAGAATGTTGATGTCCAGTTCGTCCTTCATGGTCGACGGGCGGCGTTGGTTCCGTAATGACAAAACGCGTCAGGTGCCGAAAAAGCGAATCCACTATAGAGCGGCGGCGGTAAGTGGTCAATGTTGCGCTAGTGTACTGCTTCACTCTTTGGTGGCTTGCTGTACAGGTCGCCAGGAGTGAAGCCCTACACCGGCGGGGTGTTGCCGCCGCGATGGCGGTGCTACGATCACTACACTGCACATACCTCCCCGCGGAGCAATCATGAGTGAGAATCCCCCTGACGCCATCGCCTTGGTCGATGCCGCCTTGCGCCGTTTCGGTGCGGAAATGAGCGTTGCCGAATGCCACGGTATGCTGGCCGGCTGGTTGTGTGCCGCGAACGGCCTTACACGTGAGCATTGGCTGGGCCATCTGGCGCCGGACATGACCATCGGCGATGTGCTGGCCAGTGAGGCGGGTGCGACCCTGGAGGGGCTGCGGCAGGCGGTGGTGGCTCAGCTCAATGATCCGATGCTGGATTTCCAGCCCCTGTTGCCGACGGACGATCAGCCGCTGGCGGAGCGAGTGGAGGCGCTGGGTGAGTGGTGCCAGGGTTTTCTCCTCGGCATGAGTCTGGGCGGCCTGAAGGACGTGGCCAGGCTGCCCGGTGACAGTGGCGAGGCCTTGCGTGATTTGGTGCAGCTATCGCGTGCCGGCAGTTACGATGTGGGCGAGGATGAGGAAGACGAGGATGCCTATGCCGAACTGCTCGAATATGTGCGTACCGCCGTGCTGCTGGTGAACGAAGAACTCAATCCCAGCCGCGCCGCGCCGCGCACGGAACCGATCCTGCACTGATTATGAACCGTAGCGAATTTGCCAAGCGTCGCAAGCGCCTGATGCAGTACATGGGTGCAGACTCTATCGCCATCCTGCCTACCGCACCCGAGCGCATCCGTAGCCGTGATACCGAATATCACTACCGCGCCGACAGTGATTTCTATTACCTGACCGGATTTCCCGAGCCGGAGGCGGTGGCGGTGCTGATCCCCGGCCGTCCCCATGGTGAGTTCCTGCTGTTTTGCCGCGAAAAGGATGTGGAGATGGAAACCTGGCATGGTCGGCGCGCCGGGCTGGAAGGTGCAATGGAACACTATGGTGCCGCGGATGCCTTTCCCATCACCGATATCGACGAGATCCTGCCCGGCCTGCTGGAAAACAAGGAGCGCGTCTATTACACCATGGGCGCGCACAGCGATTTCGATCGTCAGGTGATGGACTGGATCAACACTCTGCGCAAGAAGTCACGTGCCGGTGTGCATACGCCGGGTGAATTCGTGGCGCTGGATCATCTGCTGCACGACATGCGCCTGTACAAGACTGCCGCCGAGGCGGCAGCGATGCGCAAGGCGGCGAAGATCACCGCCCAGGCCCATCTGCGCGCCATGCATGCCTGCCGCCCTGGCGTACACGAATACCAGTTGGAGGCGGAGATCCTGCACGAATTCATGGTTCACGGTGCGCGTTTTCCCTCCTACAATTCCATTGTCGGTGGCGGCGCCAATGGCTGCATCCTGCACTACACGGAAAACAGCGATGAATTGCAGGATGGTGCCCTGGTGCTCATTGATGCCGGTTGCGAGTACGACTACTACGCTGCCGACATCACCCGTACCTTTCCCGTCAATGGCCGCTTTTCGGCCGAACAGCGTGCACTGTACGACCTCGTGCTGGAGGCCAACCATGCGGCCATTGAACTGGTGCAGCCGGGTAACCACTGGAATCAGCCGCACGAGGCGGCGGTCAAGGTGCTGACCCAGGGACTGGTCAAGTTGGGCCTGCTCAAGGGCCGGGTGAGTCAGCTGATCAAGGACCAGGCCTACCGCAAGTTCTACATGCATCGCACCGGTCACTGGCTGGGCATGGACGTGCATGATGTGGGTGAGTACAAGGTTGGCGAGGAGTGGCGCGTGCTGGAGCCGGGCATGGTGCTCACCATCGAGCCGGGCCTGTACATCAGCCCGGCCAAGGGTGTCGCCAAGAAGTGGCACAATATCGGCATTCGCATCGAGGACGACGTGCTGGTCACGAAGTCAGGCCATGAGGTGTTGACCCGGGATGCGATCAAGGATGCCGATGCCATTGAGGCATGGATGAGGAGAAGAAAGTGACAAGCCACAAGTGGCAAGTTGCAAGAAAACCCGCTTGTCACTCGCGACTTGCCACTTGTAACTTGCGACCATGAATTACGATATCGTCATCATCGGCGGCGGCATGGCTGGCGCCAGCCTGGCGCTGGCACTGAAGGATCTGCCGCTGTCCATCGCCCTGGTGGAGGCGGTGCCATTCGAGTCGGCGGCGCAGCCCGCCTTCGATGCGCGTGCCATCGCCCTGGCCGCCGGTTCACAGCGCATCCTGCGCACCATGGGCGTGTGGGAGGCCATGGCGGCGCGCGGGGTCACCGCCATCGAACACATCCACGTCTCCGAGCGCGGCGGTTTCGGCAGCACCCATCTGGAGGCGGTGGAGGAAAGTGTTGTTGCCCTTGGCTACGTGGTCGAGGGGCGGGTGATCGGCGCCACGCTTACCGCCGCCCTGGCGCAGTGCGCCAACGTCGAGCTGCTGTGTCCGGCAGAACTCACCACCGTGCAGGTGGAGGAGGGCGGCGTGGCCGTGCAGATGCTGCACGAAGGCACGCCGCGCAGCCTGCGCGCGCGCCTGCTGGTGGCGGCGGACGGTGGCCGCTCCACCGTGCGCGAGCAAATCGGCGCGCGCACCTGGGAGCTGGGCTACGGCCAGACGGCGGTGATTGCCACCGTCACCACCGATCGGCCGCACGGCAATACGGCCTACGAACGTTTCACCGACACCGGTCCGCTGGCCCTGCTGCCCTGCGATCCGCCACGCGATGGGGACCCGAACCTGCGAGGCAGGCGCTGGTCGCTGGTCTGGACCGCGCGCGACGGCCAGGTGGACGAGTTGCTCGCATTGAGCGACGCTGAGTTTTTGCAACACCTGCAGCAGCGCTTCGGCTACCGTGCCGGACGCTTTGTGCGCACTTCCGAACGTCATGCCTATCCGCTGGTGCTGCGCTTCGTGCGCGAGGCGGCCAGTGCGCGCGTCGCCTTCATCGGCAACGCCGCCCACGCCATCCACCCGGTGGCCGGCCAGGGCTTTAACCTTGGCCTGCGCGACGTGGCGGCGTTGGCACAGGTGATCGCCGGCGTGGTGGCTCGCGGCGAGGATATCGGCAGCCAGGCGGCGCTAAAAGACTACGCCGCCTGGCGCCGGCCCGACTATCTGCGTACCGCTGCCTTTACCGACGGCCTGATACGTACCTATTCCAACACCCTGCCGCCGCTCAAACTGGTACGCAATCTGGGACTGTTGGCGCTGGATACCCTGCCGCCGATGAAGCATCTGCTGGCGCGACAGTCCATGGGTCTGAACGGACACCTGCCGCGGCTGGCGTGCGGCTTGCCGTTAAGGCAAGGAATCCGCAAATGAACGCGCAATAATCGCGCATATCCCCGACGCGGGAAAAGAGAATATTTGCGTCCATGCGCGGAGCAGATTTGTAGGCGGAAACCATATGAATCTCGATTACGACATAGCGATTATCGGTGGCGGCATGGTGGGCGCGACCCTGGCCTGCGCCCTGGGCGGCTCCCGCTTGCGCGTGGCGGTGGTGGAGCCGGTGGCGGCGCCACGCCAGTTTCCCGCCGGAGATTTCGACATCCGCGTCAGCGCCATTACCCGCGCCACGCAGAACGTATTCACCGCCATTGGCGCCTGGGACGGGATGGCCGCGCGCTGCGTGCAGCCCTACGAGGCGATGCACGTGTGGGATGCCTGCGGCAGCGGCGCCATTCATTTCGACTGTACTGAACTGGGCGAGCCGGATCTGGGCCATATCATCGAGAACCGGGTGATCCTCGCTGCGCTGCTCGATCGCCTGGCTAGCTTCGGCAATATCGATTTTCTCTGTCCGGCCAGCGCCACCGGCATGCAGCTGGGCGAGGATGCCGCGCAGTTGTTCCTGGCCGACGGCCGCATCATTGCAGCGAAATTGCTGGTGGGTACCGACGGTACCACCTCCTGGGTACGTGAGCAGGCTGGTATCGACAGCACGGGCTGGGCCTATGACCAGACCGCTGTGGTGGCAACGGTGAAGACCTCGCAGCACCACCAGAATGCCGCCTGGCAGCGTTTCCTGCCCAGTGGGCCGCTGGCCTTCCTGCCGCTGCCCGAGGGCTATAGTTCCATTGTCTGGTCCACCAGCCATGCCCAGGCTGAGGTGTTGCGCACCTTGCCGTCCGCACAGTTTCTCGATGAACTGCAACTGGCCTTTGGCGACGCGCTGGGCCGCATGGAGTCGGTGGGGCCTCGCGGTGCTTTCCCGCTGCGCCTGCAACACGCCGATCGGTACGTGCTGCCGCGTCTGGCCCTGGCCGGCAACGCCGCCCATGCCCTGCACCCGCTGGCCGGGCAGGGACTCAACATCGGCATCCTCGATGCCGCGGCCCTGGTCGAGGTGCTGCTCTCTGCCGGGCGCAAGGATATCGGCAGTCTGGCGCTGCTGCGCCGCTACGAACGCTGGCGCAAGGGTGACAACATCGCCATGGTGGGCGCAATGGATGTGTTCAAGCGCCTGTTCAGCAACGATACGGCGCCTTTGGTGCAGCTGCGCAATGCAGGCCTTGCGATGGCAGATCGACTCGGCCCGGTGAAGAACTTTTTTGTCCGCCGCGGCATGGGGCTGGCAGGGGATCTGCCGCGCCTGGCACGTATGCCGCCACCTTGACTCGGAGAGCATCGCGGACGTGCCGAAATATGCATCGTTCAGGTTGTTGCCGTTTTTTGCCGTCGCCAGTCTGATCGGCATTGTTGCCGCCGCGATACTGGTGGCGCTGCTGTATCGCCAGACGGCGATTGCGGCGCTGGTCGATTTGGGAGAGCGGCAAAACGTGGCCCTGGCACAGACCGCGCTCAACTCGGTGCGTGAGCAACTGGTGGCGTATCTGCACCGTCGCGACGACGGGCATGTCACGGACAGCGATGTCAATGCGCTGGCCGCTGCATTTGATGCGGTGTTGCACAATACCGGGGTGGCCCGTATCAAGGTGTACAACCGTCATGGCGAGGTGGTGTTCTCCACTAAGCGCAGCCAGGTGGGCCTCCAGCAGCATGACAACCCGGCCTTTGTTTCGGCGCTGCAAGGGCAGCTCACCAGCAAGCTGATCTATCACGACACCTTCAACTACTTCGACCAGGTAACCGAAGACGATAATCTGATTCAAACCTATCTGCCGGTGGGTTCGGCGCTGGGTGTGTTTGAAATCTACACCGACGTAAACCCTCTGGTGCGTGATATTTCGCGCATGGAACTGCTGATCGTGACCGGCACCGGGCTGGTGTTTGCGGTGCTGTATGGGCTGTTGCTGTCGGTAGTGCGGCGGGCAGGCACGATCATCGCGCACCAGCAGATCACCATTGCCGAGCGCAACAGCACGCTGGAGAAGCTGTCCTTGCGGTTGCTCGACGCACAGGAGGGGGAGCGCAAGCAGGTGGCATTTGAGCTGCATGAGGGCATAGCGCAGACCCTGGCCGCTATCAAGTTTCGCCTGGAGCATGCGGCACAGCCTTCCCCTGAGGGGCAGGCACCCTGCGCCGATGCGATAGGCGGGTTGGTGAAGGAGGTGCAGGAAGCCATCCAGGAGGTGCGTTCGATGGCCACCCAACTGCGCCCGGCCAGCCTCGATGACCTCGGGCTCGGTGTCACGCTCGGCGGGCTATCGCGGCAATTGTCATCGATCTACCAGGACGTCCCGGTCGAGGCGCAGATAGATGTGAGAGAGGAGGCGATCCCGCGGCCGCTCAGGGTGATCGTCTATCGCACCGCCCAGGAGGCGCTGGCGGCCATGACCCGCCTGGATGGACCGCGGACGATCCGGGTGGCATTGCGTGAGGCCGGGGGCATCCTGTCGTTGACCATTATCGACCCGGCCTTGCCGTCGGCGCAGCCACTGGGGGCGGACCTCTCGATGGTCCGTGAGCGTACCCTGATGTCCGGGGGGACGTTTACGCAGGAGGCGGGCCCCGGTGGGGGGAGCGCGCTGCATGCCGAGTGGACATTGGATACGCAATAGTGCTCTTTTTTATCAGGTTGGCGGCTTGTCCTGGGAACTGGCATGGGGGACGCGGTGCGGGCTTCTCGCCTTTGTCCCGGGCGCGGAGTATAGTGGGCGCCATTCTGCCAACAACCCCCCTGGGAGAGTGCGGCACCGGCCATACCGGTGAGCCGCCGCCGAAGGCGCAACCCGCCCGGAAACGCTCAGGCAAAAGGACCGCGGGGGCCGGTAGACTCTGGAGAGCGGTCGAACGACCCACCGAAGGAGGCAATCTCTCAGGTGCAAAGGACAGAGGGGCGACGCAAGGCTGGGGCCTTGCGTCGCCCTTTTTTCGTTTCGGGACAGTGTGGCGTGAACTGCGCGCCTCTGCGGCGAGTGCTGGAAGTTTCGATCGGTAAATGAACCATGAGTCCTGACAGTGTCGTCATCCCTGTATTCGACCACTCGGCGCAGCCCAATGTCGGGCGCATGCCGGCGTGGGTGCGCCAGTCACTGGCGGCGGGGGACTATGCCGCCACCGCGCAGCGGGTGCATGGCCATGGCCTGCACACGGTGTGTGAGGAGGCGCGCTGTCCCAACCGCGGCGAATGCTGGAGCCGCGGCACGGCCAGCATCATGCTGCTGGGCGACACCTGCACCCGTGCCTGCGGCTTCTGTGCGGTGAAGACCGGACGCCCCGGCACGGTGGACGAGGACGAGCCGCACCGCGTGGCGGAGGCGGTGGCGCAGATGCACCTGGACTACGTAGTGCTCACTTCGGTGAACCGCGATGAGTTGCCGGACGGCGGGGCAGCTATTTTTGCTGCCACCCTGCGCGAACTGCGCGCGCGCAGCCCGGCCCTTGGTCTGGAGGTGCTCACCCCGGACTTCCGCGGTTGCCAGGAACAGGCCATCGAACAATTGTGTGGTGCCGCACCGGATTTCGTCTGGGGCCACAACGTGGAAACGGTGCCGTCCTTGTACCGCACGGTGCGCAAGGGGGCGAAGTACGATCGTTCCCTGCGCCTGCTGCAGCTGGCCGCGGCGCAACCCGGCATTGAGGCCAAGTCGGCGCTGATGCTGGGCCTGGGCGAGAGCTTCGACGAGGTGGTGGCGGTGATGCGCGACCTGCGCAGCGCCGGCGTGGCGCGGCTGGCCCTGGGCCAGTACCTGCGCCCGACGCGCCAGCACCTGCCGGTGAAGGAGTACGTGCCCCCCGACACCTTTGCCGCCTACGCCCGCGAGGCGGAGGCACTGGGCTTCGCCTGGGTCAAGGCCGGGCCGCTGGTGCGCAGTTCGTACCACGCGGAAGAATGAAGACCAAGACCTGCCGCAGAGACGCGGAGAATTGAGTTCGAACATCACCATTTGTGCCTCTGCGACAGATGTTTGTTAATCAGGAGATGAGCTTTGGGTAACAGAACGCCGTTGTATGAAGCGCACGTGGCGCTGGGGGCGAAGATGGTGGATTTCGCCGGCTGGGACATGCCGATCCACTATGGTTCGCAGATCGAGGAACACCATCAGGTGCGCCGTGACGCCGGCATGTTTGATGTGTCGCACATGTGCGTGGTCGACCTGCGCGGGGCGCGGGTGACCGACTTCCTGCGCTACCTGCTGGCCAACGACGTGGCCCGTCTCACGGTACCCGGCAAGGCCATCTACAGCTGCATGCTCAACGAGCGCGGCGGGGTGATCGACGACCTGATCGTTTACTATATGACCCCGGTGTGGTTCCGCATGGTGGTCAATGCCGGCACCCGCAACAAGGACATCGCCTGGCTGCGCCGTCAGGCCCCGTCCTTCGACGTGGAGGTGGACGTGCAGGAGGACCTGGCGATGATCGCGGTGCAGGGCCCCAACGCCCGCGCCAAGGCCCAGGCCGCATTGGGCGCACGCATCGGCGCGGCGCCGCAGTTGCCGCGCTTCGCCGCGGTGGAGTCCGGTAAGCTGTTCATCGCCCGCACCGGCTACACCGGCGAGGACGGTTACGAGATTATGGTGCCGGCGGAGCAGGCGGAAGAATTGTGGAACGAGTTGTATGCCCAGGAGGTGAAGCCCTGCGGCCTCGGTGCGCGCGACACGCTGCGCTTGGAGGCGGGCATGAACCTGTACGGCCAGGACATGGACGAGGACACCACGCCGCTGGTATCGGGCCTGACCTGGACCGTGGCCTTCGAGCCGCAGGACCGCGACTTCATCGGCCGCCCGGTGCTGGAGGCGCAGCACAGTGCCGGCGTGCCGCAGCAGCTGGTGGGGCTGGTGCTGGAAGACAAGGGTGTGCTGCGCAGTCACCAGCAGGTGTACACCGCGCAGGGTGAAGGGGAGATCACCTCGGGCACCTTCGCCCCGAGTCTGGGCCGCGCGGTGGCGTTGGCGCGCGTGCCGGCCGGTGCGGTGGGCGAATGTGAGGTGGACGTCCGCGGCAAGCGGCTCAAGGCACGGGTGGTCAAGCCGCCCTTCGTGCGCAACGGCCAGTCCTGCATCGACTGAATTGAATAACCGAGATTTGAAACCGAGGAAAACAGCATGAGCAACGTACCGGCCGAACTGAAGTACACCAAGACCCACGAATGGGTGCGTGCGGAAAGCGACGGCACCGTCACCGTGGGCATCACCGAGCACGCCCAGGACCTGCTGGGCGACATGGTGTACGTCGAACTGCCCGAGGTGGGTAGTGTGCTGAAGAGCGATCAGGACTGCGCGGTGGTGGAGTCGGTGAAGGCTGCCTCCGACGTGTATGCTCCGCTGGCCGGCGAGATTGTCGCCGTCAACGAGGCCGTCACCGACAGCCCCGAATTGGTGAACAAGGAACCGTACGGTGACGGCTGGCTGTTCAGGATGAAGCCGGCCAACACCTCAGACCTCGCCGGTCTGCTCGACGCCGACGGCTACGCCGCGGTGGTGGCGGAAGAGAGCCACTAACTAAACACCGGCGCAGAGACGCGGAGACGCAGAGAAAAGCTGGAACAGTAACTAAAGGCAATCAGGCGCAAATGACGATAATTGCTGGAATACCCCAGTATTTGCGTTATCCGCGTTTATTCGCCGATTCTGTTTTTGTTCTTTCCTCTGCGGCTTCGCGCCTCAGCGGCAGATTTTGAGAGTGTATATATGCCGTTCATACCGCATACCGAAGATGATGTGAACGCCATGCTGGCGGCCATCGGCGCCGACAGCATTGAGGCATTATTCGACGAAATCCCCGCCGAACTGTTGGCCAAGGGGCTTGATGGTGTGCCGCCCGGCATGAACGAAATGGCGATAGCACGCCTGATGCATCAGCGCGCGGCGCAGGACGGTATGCCGTTATGTTTCATCGGTGCGGGTGCCTACGAACATCACATCCCGGCGGCGGTGTGGGAGATCGCCGCGCGCGGCGAGTTCTACTCGGCCTATACGCCCTACCAGGCGGAGGCGAGCCAGGGCACACTGCAGGTGCTGTACGAATACCAGACCATGATGGCGAGCCTCACCGGTATGGACGTTTCCAATGCCTCGCTCTACGACGGTGCCTCAGGCCTTGCCGAAGCCGTGCTGATGGCGGTACGCGCCAACCGCAAGTCCAAGAGCAAGCGCATCCTGATGCCGGCCACGGTGCACCCGATATACCGGCGCGTGGTGCAGACCATCGTCAAGAACCAGGGTGTCGAACTGGTCGAACTCGATTATTCCGGCAGCGGCAACATCGAGCCGGAATACCTCAAGCGTTACGAGGACGATGACTTTGCCGCCGTGGTCATTCCGCAGCCCAATTTTTTCGGTGTGCTGGAAGAAGTGGATGCCCTCACCGACTGGGCCCATGCCCACAATGCACTGGCCATCGGCTTGGTGAATCCCACCGCCATGGCGGTGCTGACACCGCCGGGGCAGTGGGGCAGCAAGGGGGCCGACATCGCGGTGGGCGAAGGTCAGCCGCTGGGCGCGCCGCTGTCCTCGGGTGGCCCCTATTTCGGCTTCATGACCTGCAAGCAGGAGCATGTGCGGCAGATGCCGGGGCGCATCGTCGGCCGCACCGTCGACCTCGACGGCCGCGAGGGCTACACCCTGACCCTGCAGGCGCGCGAACAGCACATCCGCCGCGCCAAGGCCACCTCCAACATCTGCTCCAACCAGGGGCTGATGGTTACGGCTGCCACCATCTACATGGCGCTGGTGGGCGCCGAGGGGCTGGTGCGTGTGGCCCATGCCTGCCATGCCAATACCCGCGCCATGGTGGAGCGGCTGACGCAGATCGATTGTGTTGAACAGGTGTTTTCCTCGCCCTACTTCCATGAGGTGGTGCTGCGCATCAATCAGCCGGTCGGCGAGGTACTGCGCGCACTGGCGGTGCAGGATGTCCTCGGCGGCTACGATCTGTCGGCCGATTATCCTGAGCTGGGCAACGCCATTCTGGTGTGCGCCACCGAGACACGCAGCGAGGCGGACATCGAACGTTATGCCCAGCAACTGGAGCGCATCCTGTCACGACGCAAGGATGGGCCTGTCTGCAGCCGGCTGGTACCGAAGGAAGGCACGATTTAACCCGCCGGCTACACTTCGGGGTTCCACCCAATTCAGACAGGAGACGTACACCATGGCAACCATCACGCTGAGCGGCAATCCCATCAACACCAACGGCGAACTGCCGGCGGTCGGCGTCCAGGCCCCCGCCTTCAAGCTCACCCGTGGCGACCTGAGCGATGTGTCCCTGGCCGATTTCAAAGGCAAGAAGAAGCTGCTCAACATCGTGCCCAGTCTGGATACCGGTGTGTGTGCCACCTCCACCCGCAAATTCAACGAGGCGGCCAAGCGCCTGGGCGAGCAGGTGGTCGTGCTGGTCGTTTCTGCCGATCTGCCTTTTGCACAGTCGCGCTTCTGTACCGGCGAGCACCTGGACAACGTGATCAGCCTGTCGATGATGCGCGACAAGAATTTCGCCAAGGACTATGGCGTGCTGATCCAGGACGGCCCGCTGGCCGGCATCTGCGCCCGCGCCGTGGTGGTGCTGGATGAGAATGACAGGGTGCTGTATACGCAACTGGTGCCCGAGATTGCGCAGGAACCCGATTACAACCAGGCCCTCGCGGCACTGTAAGAAGAGGGTGTCCGCAAATGAACGCGAATGGGCGCAAATCGTTTCTGTCTCAGCGCCAGCCAAGTCGCGGCAACAAGGTTTGCTGTCACTGATTCGCGTTGATTTGCGTTTATTTGCGGACTGAAATTTTCGGTTTATCTGCCATTTACATACAAGTGACGAACGACATGCTGATCTTCGAACACTCCCGCAGTGGCCGCGTCAATGCGGCGCAGACCCCGGGTCCGCAGCCAGCCTATGATGGCATTCCCGATCGGTTCCGTCGCAAGGACCGGCCACTGTTGCCGGAGGTGTCCGAACTGGAGGCCGTGCGCCACTACACGCGCCTGTCGCAGAAGAACTTCTCCATCGATACACAGTTCTATCCGCTCGGTTCCTGCACCATGAAGTACAACCCGCGTGGCTGCAACACGCTGGCCTCGCTGCCCGGCTTTCTGGGGCGTCATCCACAGGCACCGGTCACGACCCACAGCCAGGGCGTGCTGGCCTGTCTGTATGACCTGCAGGAGATGCTGAAGGATGTCACCGGCATGAAGGGCTGTTCGCTCACCCCGGCGGCAGGCGCCCAGGGCGAGTTTGCCGGTGTGGCGATGATCCGCGCCTATCACGATGCGCGCGGCGATATGGCGCGCCGCGAGATCCTGGTACCCGACGCGGCGCACGGCACCAATCCGGCGACAGCGGTGATGTGCGGCTACGAGGCGCGCGAGATCCCGACCAACGAGAATGGCGACGTGGATATGGAAGCCCTCAAGGCCGCCGTCGGTCCGCATACCGCCGGCATCATGCTCACCAATCCCTCCACCCTCGGCGTGTTCGAGCGGCGCATCAAGCAGATCGCGCAGATCGTCCATGACGCCGGTGGCCTGCTGTATTACGACGGCGCCAACCTCAATGCCATCCTCGGCAAGGTGAAGCCGGGCGTGATGGGCTTCGATGTGGTGCATCTCAACCTGCACAAGACCTTCTCCACGCCACACGGCGGCGGCGGCCCCGGTGCCGGTCCGGTGGTGGTGGGCGCGCGCCTGTTGCCTTTCCTGCCGATCCCCATGGTCGGCCACGATGGTCACGAATACCGCTGGCTCGATGAGAAGGACTGCCCGCAATCCATCGGGCGCCTGTCGGCCCATTCCGGCAACACTGGCATCCTGCTGCGCGCCTACATCTACGCCCGCATGATCGGCCGCGAGGGCATGGAGCGTGTGGCAGATTACGCCACCCTCAATGCCAACTACATGATGGCCCGGCTCAAGGCGGTGGGATTTGAACCGGCCTTCCCCGAGCGCCGCGCCACCCATGAATTCATCATCACCCTGAAGAAGGAGGCGAAGGAGTGGGGGACCAATGCGCGCGACTTCGCCAAGCGCCTGCTCGATTACGGCTTCCACGCACCCACCACCTACTTCCCGCTGCTGGTGCCGGAATGCCTGCTCATTGAACCCACCGAGACCGAGAGCAAGGAGACGCTGGATGCCTTCGTCGAGGTGCTGGCGAAGATTCGCGAGGAGGCCCAGCAAACCCCGGAGGTGGTCACCGGCGCCCCGCACACCCTGCCGGTGAAGCGACTCGACGACGTCAAGGCGGCGCGTGAGCTGGACCTGGCATGGAAGAAACCGGCATAAGCACCATGGCGCAGATCAACAAGCCGGATCACAAGGGATTCAGTCACGTCATCAAGGCCTTTGGCTATTCGATGCAGGGCCTGAAGGCGGCCTGGCAGTTCGAGGAGGCCTTCCGCCTGGAACTGCTGGCACTGGTCGTGATGTTGCCCGCGGCGCTGTGGCTGGGGGCTGATGGTGTCGAACGCGCCCTGCTGGTGGGCAGCCTGCTGCTGGTGCTGATCGTCGAACTGATCAATTCCGCCATCGAGGCGGTGGTGGATCGCGTCGGCATCGAACACCACACCCTGGCCGGACGTGCCAAGGACATCGGCTCCGCTGCGGTCTTCCTGGCCCTGCTCAACGTGACTTGCGTGTGGGGCTTCGTGCTGTTTCCCCACCTTATCTAAGATCATTCCCCCCCCCCCCCCCCCCCCCCCCCCCGGCCCCCCCTCCCCCCCCGGTTTGCCCCCCGGGGGGGCTAACCCGGGGGGGGGGGGGGCCAATCGCCGGCCCCCCCCCCC
>Ga0172382_10003448_pt1 | contig 25045 bp, 18 predicted proteins | sample Leawel138RmetaG_FD_122245 | JGI IMG/M metagenome (GOLD analysis project Ga0172382, IMG submission 122245) | Leachate microbial communities from a municipal landfill in Southern Ontario, Canada - Leachate well 138R metaG | ecosystem: Engineered > Solid waste > Landfill > Unclassified | place...
ACACCATATACGAAAGAACAAACAAATATCGTATGTACAAGTTTCCGACTTGTACACCAAAAAAACATCATATACGAAAGAACAAACAACTCTCGTATGTACAAGTTTCCGACTTGTACACCATAAAACCATTTTTGAATAAACCTAACGGTTAATCTTTTGAACAGAGACAAGCCATATACCACATAAGTTTTCGTCTTTGACAGATATTTGCCGCGACAGTATTCACATGTCTTTATTTCTATCAATTTTCTCTCATTTACATATTAAACGAAGACCATTTGGAAGCCTTTTCACTCCCCCTACTTTCCCCCTCATTCTCCAAGATAGCAAGGGGATGGTAACGGGATGGTAACGGGATGGTATAGAAAAGTCAGGGAGTTTCTATAAAGTATGCCAGAAACCTCCAAGAAGATTTCAAGACCTATTTCGTGGTATCGCAAGCCCTAATGATTTATTAAGACCAATTCCAAAAGTAAATCTAAACCCATTTGCTTTGTTCTTATGACCTGTTTGTTTTCCTTCAAAAAAGTATTAAGCATTAAATAAAAAAAATGATTGACTTAAAAGAGCTTCTAAAGAAATTGTGTCTTGAAAGGCAAACAATGATTAAAGAAATTGTTAATATACAGACTAATAGCAAGATTGAGATGATCGATATCACTACTCATGTCGCAAGTTTTGTGCAAAATAATCAGATAAAATCGGGTCGAGTATCCGTTTTTATTCCCCACACAACAGCTGGCGTAACGATAAATGAAAACTGTGATGATGATGTACAATATGATCTGAATACAGCACTTAATAAGCTATTTCCCAACAATATAAACATTAAGCACTTTGAGGGTAATTCTCAAGCTCATTTACTATCCTCATTAATCGGTGTTTCTTTGGATATCTTTGTTGAAGATAACAAGTTAATGCTTGGCAAATGGCAAGGTATTTATTTTTGGGAGTTTGACGGCTCACGTAAACGTCAATTTTATATTATCAAAGCTGAGTAAAAAAAGAAGATGAATAATAGAGTTGATTTAACACAAGGTAATATTGCAGTTCAATTGACAAAAGTGTCTATACCCATCATGATGACAATGTTTATACAAATGGCGTATAATCTTACTGATATGATCTGGATTGGCAGCATTGGAAGCGGTGCAGTAGCAGCTGTAGGTACAGCAGGCTTTTTTACTTGGGTAAGTAATGCGATGACTTTTATGCCAAAAGTTGGTCTTGAAGTTACCGTAGCTCAAGCAACAGGTAAAAACGACCAGAATGAGCTAAAAGTGTTTATGGCAAATGGTTTGATGTTATCTTTGTTTATTAGCATACTTTTTAGCATAGTGATTTTTTTAATGGCAAAACCTTTTATCAGTTTTTTCAATTTAGGGGATAATGTCAATAATTATAATCCCACAGCTGCTGGAATTTCTTATTTAAAAATAATCTCAACAGGACTAATATTTTCTTTCTTAAACCCCTGTTTTTCTGCCATCTACAATGGTATGGGCAATAGTAAGCTCCCATTTTATTATAATTCTGTAGGTTTGATAATTAACGCAGCACTTGATCCACTATTGATATTTGGGATATGGTTTTTCCCAAAGATGGGAGTCAATGGTGCAGCTATTGCAACAGTTTTTGCACAGTTTGCTGTCACATTACTATTTGTATTTCGTTTAAAAAAAGATTTTGATTATGTAAGAAAACTAAATGAGTTTCTAAAGTTAAGCAAATATCACTTGTTACGTATTTTAAAGATTGGAACGCCACCTGCACTGCAAAGCGTTTTCTTTGCCTCAATAGCAATGATTATTGCTCGCATAATTGTGCAATGGGGACCAATACCAATAGCAGCACAAAAAGTTGGCACACAGATAGAATCTCTTTCATGGATGACAGCTGGTGGTTTTTCTACTGCTTTAAGTGCATTTGTGGGTCAAAATTATGGAGCTGGAGAGATTAAGCGTATTTGGAAAGGTTTTGTAACTGCAATGTATATTATGGGCGGTATCGGACTATTTGTGAGCTTACTTTTAGTAATATTTCCAGGACCTCTGTTTAAAATATTTATTAGAGAAGCAGATGCTGTTGCAGTCGGTATTCCATATTTGAAGATTCTTGGTTATTCACAATTCTTTATGTGCCTGGAAATAGCGACAGGTGGTGCCTTTAATGGCTTAGGCAAATCGCTTACTCCGTCAATAATTGGCGTTAGTTTAAATATAATTCGAATCCCAGCAGCCTTATTTCTTTCAAGTTTTATGGGATTAAACGGTGTTTGGTGGGCAATAAGCGGCTCCAGCATGTTGAAAGGCATAGCATTGGTCACTTGGTTTACTTATTACTATAAAAAAAGATATTGTCATTTAGAACATAATACTTTGGAGGTATAGATGAATAAAAAAGCAGTTTTAGCGCTCGGTGGGAATGCGATAATCCAAGCTGGGCAAAAAGGTACCATATCTGAACAATTCAAAAATACACGCGAAAGCCTAAATGGTATAGTTGAGCTTGTAAAACAAGGTTATCAGTTAGCTATCACTCACGGCAATGGACCTCAAGTAGGCAATATGCTAATTCAGCAAATGGCAGGCATAGACAAAGGTATTGCTCCTCTGCCTCTTGGTGTGCTAAATGCAGCAACTGAAGGGACAATGGGATATATGATTGAGCAAAGCTTGCAAAATGCTTTTCATGCAAATCAAATCGAGAGAGAAGTTGTAACTATTGCTACACAAGTAGTTGTTGACAAAGATGATCCAAGTATCAAAAGTCCCAGCAAGCCTGTTGGTCCATTCTATTCAAAAGAACAAGCAGAAAATATGCAAAGGGAATATGGATGGACAATAGTAGAAGATGCAGGCAGAGGCTATCGTCAAGTAGTCCCCTCCCCTATTCCAAAAGAAATAATACCCTTTAAAACAATCAAAAGCCTCGTGGAATCGGGCAAAATTGTAATTGCCTGTGGCGGTGGCGGAATTCCAGTGTATCGTACTTTAGATGGCAGCTTGGAGGGTATTGACGCAGTGATTGATAAAGATTTTGCATCTGGTCTCTTAGCCAAAGATATCGATGCTGATTATTTGGTAATTCTAACTGGTGTTGATCGTGTTGCGATAAATTATGGTAAAGCAAACCAAACAGATCTCGAGTCAATGACAGTCGAAGAAGCAAAACAATACATGGCAGATGGACAGTTTCCAAAAGGTTCGATGGGTCCAAAAATTGCAGCAGCTATCAGGTTTTTAGAAGATGGCGGTAATACAGTATTGATCACCTCAATAGAGCGTATTGTTGATGCATTTGCAGGTAAAACAGGCACATTAGTCGTTCGATAAAATTAAAAGTGAACAGGTAACTCCCTTAATTAATAGTTTTTCTTGTTCACTTCATTTATATTTTTTTGATATCTTACCAGAAGCAATAATTCTTATATTTTAGATATATTTTATAATAAATAGAAAACGCTTGACAAAATAAATTGTATATTATATTAGTAAATGGAGGAAATAAATTATGGCAAGAAATACAGAATCAAAACTAAAAAGTGAGATATTCGCATTAATAAAAGAGAATCAAGAGAGCTATTTGGCAACATCTCTCAACAATCAACCATTTGTGAGACCTTTAATCCTCTTCTATGCATGGGGTCGTTTTTGGTATATAAGCTTGAAAAATGAGGCAAAAACAGCACAACTAAAGAATAATAATAAAGTAGAAGTATGCATACCTTTGCGTGATAGCGGGCATACAGGCTATATAAGAGCAAGTGGTATAGCCAAGATTATCAAAGATCATAATTTGCGTTATGACGCAATTGATTTCTGTTATTTTTTTGATGAATACTTTGAGGGTGCAGATGATCCAAATTATATTCTTATTGAGCTGCTATTCGATCAAATGGAGCTTATGAGACCTGGTGAAAGTTACTCTGAAAAAGTGAATTTGTAACAAATGGATACTCAAAAAGAAAAAAAAATCATTGCATTAGCTATTATAACAGCATTTACATTAAGCATATATGTTGTGGAGTTGTTAATCCCTAAACCATTGCCTTTTTTGAAATTAGGCTTAAGCAATATAATGATAATTTATATGCTTTTTTCAGGTTTGATAATTGAGGCTTTTATTGTAACTATTGCCAAAACCATAGTAGGTGGCTTTATCGTAGGTACTTTGTTTAACCCCACAACGCTGATGTCTTTAAATGGCGGTATTTTATCTTATTTGACGATGCTTTTGTTGATTAAATCGAAAATCAGTTTTTCTGTGATAGGCATCAGCATTATTGGCTCTGTGGCACATAATTTAGCTCAATTGGTAACAGTCAAATACATTGTATTTCAAGATCAAAAAATCTTTTACCTGTTTCCATTTTTGTTGATATTTGCTCTCATAACTGGTATTATCACTGGCTATATTGCATTATTATTAATAAAACATATAAATCTGAGACAATTCTATGAAAAAATTAGTGTTTAAGTATTTACAAATTTTACTTGGTATAACAGTATTTTTTATTGGAGCAATAAGCGGAATCTTTTACTTCTATAGCAAAGAATTACCTCCTGTAGAAGATGTACAAAGCTATAAAATCAGTGCGGGATCAGAAGTTTATGATTGCAATAACAAGTTGATTCACGTCTTTCATATGGAAAATAGAAAGCTCACCACATATGATAAACTTCCGCCACATTTGATTAATGCGATCATCACTATAGAGGATGGTAACTTCTTTAATCATTGGGGAATAGACGTCTTCGCAATTGTAAGAGCAGTTATAGTTGATATAAAAACATGGAATTTTGCCCAAGGTGGCTCAACAATTACCCAGCAACTTGCCAGAAACATGTTTTTGACAATGGATAAGAAGATTCCACGAAAAATAAAAGAAGCTATGTTGGCAGTACTTATCGAAAAAAACCTTACCAAAGAAGAAATATTAGAAATCTATTTTAATAAAATCTATTTTGGAGGAGGTGTTTATGGTGTTGAAACAGCGTCATATAAGTATTTTGGTAAAGCTGTGCAAGATATTAGTATAGCAGAAGCTGCACTTCTCGTCGGAATGGTGCAAAGACCAAATTACTATTCACCAATTAATAATCCCAAACAAAGTATTCAGAGACGAAACTTTGTATTAGGAAGAATGTATAAAAAAAATGTAATAACTGATGTGCAATATGAAAATGCAATAAATGAATCGTTAGAAAGCGCAGAAGGAATGACAGCTGACAGCTTTATATATGATTATTTTATTGATTACATTCGTATTAAACTGGAAAGAAAATACGGAACAGAGCAGCTGTTTACAGGCTCATTAAAGATTTATACAACCGTAGATTATGATTTGCAAAAACTGGCTAACACTTCTTTAAATAATCACTTGGATTATCTTGAAAGCCGTAGAAATTATTCTGTAAAATATAATGAATTCTCTAAAATAGCTCCAAATATCAATGCAGATTATTTACAAGGTGGAGTTTATGGGATTGATCCCCTTACTGGCTATGTAAAAGTAATGGTTGGCGGTAGAAATTTTTATCATAGCAAATTTAACCGTATGACACAAGCACGAAGACAAGCAGGCTCTGCTTTTAAACCGATATTATATACAACAGCATTAGAAAAAGGCTATACACCCGCTACCATTATCCATGATAGCCCTGTTGTCTTTGTTAAAAAAGATAAACCAAATGAAGTGTATTGGGAACCAAAAAACTATGACAAGGATTTTAACGGTTATGTAAGCTTGAGATATGCTTTGAATAAATCTTTGAATGTTGTAGCTGCAAAATTGATATACGATATTGGACCAAATAACGTTGCCAATATGGCAGAAACATTTGGCTTAACAACAAATATCCCACCTTATTTATCTATTGCGGTGGGCAGTTGTGAAGTTATCCCTGCTGAATTAATAAGTTCTTTTGGTATATTGGCTAATGGTGGTGCTAAAGTTGAACCAATTTATTACACAAAAGTCACTGATAGTAGGGGTAAAGTATTGGAATTAAATCTACCAAATAGTACCAGAGTACTCGATCCAAAAGTTGCCTGGCTGATGACAGATTTATTAAAATCAGTTGTCAATCAGGGCACAGCAGCCAGCATAAGAGCTTATGGGTTTGATTATCCCTGTGCAGGGAAAACTGGAACCACAGACGATTACCGCGATGCATGGTTTATTGGATATACACCCAACCTCGTGTTGGGAGTATGGACAGGCTTTGACAGCAATAAAACAATGGGCAATAATATGACAGGAGCAGGGACTACAATACCTATCTGGGTACCAATAGCAAAAAAAGCGTGTGAAGATTTAAAGAACGATGGGGTTGATGTTTATGCAGACTTTTTTAGACCTCAAGGGATTGTGGAAGAGAATATCTCAAATGTAACAGGTTTTTTGGCAAACTATAGAAGTAAATCAGTTAGCAAAGAGTTTTTTATTGAGGGAACTGAGCCAAAAGTGTATTCTGATACTCTGTATTATAACTTTTCTCCATCTCAAATTAATCAGCGCGATGATGATACTTTATTTGTTAAGGAAGTATATAGATAGTGTTGTTTGTCATAACTTTAATTAGCTTTATTATTTATGCATTTTTTGTACTTATCTTTATAAAAAACATCAAAGTACATCACAAAGTTGACTGCAAACATAGTGAATTAGTATCTATTGTTTGCAGTGCACGAAATGAAGAGAATAATATCAAAAACTTGCTCGATGCCTTATTGAAACAAGATTATGACCTAAAACTTATGCAAGTAATAGTGGTCGATGATTGCTCCACAGATCAAACAATAAAAATACTAAGTGAATATAAAAGCTTATTCCCCGATTTTGAATACTTTACTGCAAAAAATAGAGAACAATCAATCTCTCCAAAAAAGAATGCCCTTTCTCAAGCAATGCAAAGAGTAAAACATAATATAGTGTTGACAACAGATGCAGATTGTATTCCTTCAAAAACTTGGGTAAATGGAATGGTAGATGCCTTTATCAAGCAACCAGAGGCAGATATGGTAGTAGGCTTTTCGGAGACAGATACAACCGAAAAGATAATTGCCTTTAATAAAAAGAAAAAGAGTATTTTTGTTAATATTCCAAATCATTTGTTATTCGAATACTTTGATTTTTTAACCTTGATGTTTGCAACTGCTGCATCTCTCAATGCTAATCTATATTTTTCTTGTAGCGGACAAAATCTGTCATTTAAAAAGACTTCTTTTGATAAAGTTGGTGGTTATGAGCCAATAAAAAACTATATTTCTGGAGATGATCTGCACTTAATGCAACTGTTTAATAAAAACAATATGCATATAAGCTTTGCCAATAATGATAGTGCAAGAGTAAAAACACGCTCAATAAGCTCATTTGGAAGCTTGTTTAATCAACGTGCACGATGGGCATCTAATATGAAGTTTATGCTATTTTCTAACACTATCTTTTTTATTTATTTGCTTAGTGTATTCTTTGTATTGACACTTATACCTATTTTATTATTTTTGGAACCAAAGATACTTATTGGTTTAGTTCTTTTAAAAATGATAATTGATGGAGTATTTGTATATAAATCAAGCATAGCTTTTAAGCTGTGGGATCGATACACAAATAACGGCTGGCAAGCAAAGCTCAACTTTCACTATCTCTTTTTCTTGTGGCTTGTGTTTCAGCCAATATATACGATAATAATAAGCTTTATGGGCTTTTTTTCACTATTTAAATGGAAGGATAGAAAAGGTTTAAAAATATGAAATATGTTATTTTTGATGACTATAATAAAGAACAGTTCTTGCCAATGACGTACTTGCGTGTAACTGGCGATTTGAGAGCTGGAGTACTGAAATTACGACAAAGAATAGAATACTTGCTTGAGATAGAAGAGACATCTTATATAATGGAAGATTATTTGTCGGATCTGTATAGAGAGAGACATCCAGATTGGAGCATTAATAATGTTGCTAAAGGTGAGCATATCTTTGTTAACAGCAGAGCAAAACTAAACTTGGATAATGTCAAACAAATATTATCCTTGCCAATTAACTCAAAATTGATAAATGGTAATGATTTAATTGCTGTGCATTTAAGTTGTGATGCTCAAGATATCGATTATCAAAAACTCGAGCAGCTTGCTGAAGAATGCCAAGCAATCGAAACAAAAAGTATTCCTTGTTGGAACTATCTTTGGGAATTGATGCATGAAAATGGAGAGCTAATTACATTTGACTTTGAAAATATCTTCTACGAAGAGGATAACTATATAGAAACTGAGCCTGGAGTAACTCTTTTAAATCCATATAATATATGGATAGGTGAAGGAGTGGAAATGAAAACAGGAGTTGTAATTGATGCTTCGCATGGTCCTGTTGTTATTGATGAAAATGCTGTTATTATGCATAATTCAGTGCTTATTGGACCTATTTATATTGGCAAAAAAACAACAATTAAGGTTGGGGCAAAGATTTATCCAAACACCTCAATAGGTCCTGTTTGCAAAATTGGTGGAGAAGTCGAAGATACAATAATATTGGGCTATACAAATAAACAACATGACGGATTTTTGGGCCATAGCTATATCGGAGAGTGGGTTAATATTGGTGCTGATACAAATAACAGTGATTTAAAAAACACATATAAAAATATAGCCGTGTATAACTATAAGTTTAGAGAAAAGATTGATACAAAAAGCACATTTGTTGGCTGCTTTATAGGAGACCATAGCAAAATTGGAATTAATTGCTCTATTAATACTGGCACAATGATTGGTTTGGGTGCCAATCTTTATGGAAGCCCATTAATTCAAGACTTTATCCCTGACTTTTCATGGGGACAAGCAGGCAATCTAAATAAGTATCAGATTGATAAATTTTTGGAAACCACAACAATAGTCAAAAGTAGAAGAAATAAAACAATAACAAATGTTGAAATCAAAATATTAACAGATATACATAGAAGAGGATTATAAATGAACAAAGAACCATATGAACCAAGAGAAACGTCCACAAAAGATGAACAAACTATGACAAATCAGGATGTTGTTCTTGAGGCTGAAGAAATGATTGAAGAAGAAGCTTTTCATGAATTTGTTGAGGTAGAGCTCAGAAATTGGAGAACAGCATATTTTACAAAGCCAAAAAACCTGATGCTTGTACCTGATCAGATGGTGATAATTCAAGTTGACAGAGGAATGGATATCGGAACAGTAATACAAGTAGCTATTAAGGGTGAAGAATATCAAGAAATGTACAAAGATAAAAAAATAATGTCAATAATAAGAGTTGCCACAGACAGTGACTTAGAAATGGTAGATGAAATTGAAAAAAAGGAACAGACCGCTTCAGATAAGTTTTTGGAATTGGTGGTAAAATACCCATTTGAAATGAAGCTTATTGACACTAAATACCAGTTTGATGGAAATAAACTCACCTTCTTTTTTACAGCAGAATGTCGTATTGATTTTAGAGAATTTGTAAGAGAACTGGCACAAATTTTTAGAACTCGAATAGAGTTACACCAAAGCACAGGTCGTGACGAAGCAAAAAGATTAGGCGGCTATGGTATGTGCGGCAATAAATACTGCTGCACAACATTTTTAAAGCGCTTTAATCAGGTAACAATTAAAATGGCTAAAGATCAGAATCTGTCAGGTAATTTAGCAAAAATATCAGGTCCTTGTGGCAGATTGCTGTGCTGCTTACATTTTGAAGGAGACTTTTATGCAGAACTTGCAAAAGAATATCCAGAAATAGGTGATGAAGTAATAGTAAAAAAGAATAAAATGTATGTTTTTCGAAATGACTACCAGTCTAAAATGGTGTATTTGAGTGGAGAAGATCAGCTTGTTGAATCGATACATATTGATGAATTTAATAAATTATTTAGGAAGAACACAAAACGATAGTGAAACATATTTTATCGCTAATATCTGAAGAAGTAGAAAAAATCCTTCTCCAATTAGGAGAAAAGAAATACAGAATTAATCAAATTTTGTCTTGGATTTATGATAAATATTGTATTAATTTTGAGGAGATGACAAACATATCTAAGAGCTTAAGAGAAAAACTAATGGATATCTTTGACTTTACCATGCCCCAAATTGATGCATATCAAAAATCCAAAGATCAAACTGAAAAGTATAGCTTGAGGCTTTCTGATGATAGACTTATTGAAATGGTTTTTATTCCAAATGATAAGAAAAATACACTTTGCATTTCTTCACAAGTAGGTTGTGCTCGAAATTGCCAATTTTGTGCTACTGCAACAATGGGCTTTATCAGGAACTTAGAGGTTGAAGAGATAGTGGCTCAGTTGTTTATTGCTCAAAAATTACACCCAGAGAATAAAATCACAAATATCGTTTTTATGGGCATGGGAGAACCTCTTGACAATTATGATAATGTTATAAAAGCAATTCAAATAATACAAAGTGACAAAGGGTTTTCACTAAGCCCTCGACGTATGACAATCTCCACTTGCGGCGTGATACCTCAAATTAATAAGCTTGCTGACAGCGGAATTAAAATAAAACTTGCAGTCTCTCTTAATGCAGCAATTGACACTAAAAGAGATATAATAATGCCAATCAATAAGAAATATCCTTTGTCAGATCTGAAAAAGTCTTTAATTGCCTTTCGTGCAAAAACAAATTATAGGATTAGCTTTGAATACATTATGATTAAAAACTTTAATATGGGTGATGAAGATGTAAAAGCGTTAATCAAATTTGCTGGAGATATTTCATGTAAAATTAACCTCATCAAGTGGAATAATGTACCAAATCTATCATGGGAATCTCCCTCAAATGAAGATATAGAGCACTTTATAACAAAGCTTTCAAAAATATCTGCAGCAATAACTGTAAGACAAAGTAGAGGTGATGATATTTCTGCAGCTTGTGGGCAACTAATAAGCCAAAGGCTTTTGGAACAAGAAAATAGTAAAACAGAAAATAATTTGTAATAAAATCTTGACTTTTGAATTATATTATAAAATAGTGTACCAAATGATAAATAAATGAAGGAGAATATGAAATGACAAAACAAGTAAAAATCGGACTAATATTTTTATTGGCATTAGGATTTTTATTTACAGTTCAAAATGCAGATGCTCAAAATACAAAAAAGCTCAAGCAGACTGAAATAGTAGAAACAGCTGATAACGCTGTTTTAGTTCAATTAACAAATGGTGTAATTACTCAAAAAGATGTAGATTTACGCACTAAAAAATTGCATCCAATGTATCAGTCACGCTTTAAGACTGTCGAAGGTCAAAAGCAAGTTATTGAAGCAATTCTACAAGAAGAACTATTCTATCACGAAGCTATAGAACAAGGCTATCAGAACCGCCCAGACGTGATTGCAAATGTAAAAGCAGCACAAAAACCAATTGTTAATGAATTATTCTTTCAAGAAGAAATTGTCAACAAATTGACAGTAAACGCTAAAGAAGTGTCTCAATTTTATGAAACTAACAAAGCGCAATTCATTATACCTCCATCAATTACAATTAAACACTTACAGGTAAAAAACAGTGAAGATGCTGATGAAGTACAAAACCTTTTAGATAAAGGTGAAAGCTTTGATGAGCTAATTGAAAACTATTCAACAAATAGATATTCAAAAGAAAAACAAGGAATTATTGCAAATATTCGTAATAATGACTATATAACAGGTATTGGCAAAGATCATGAGCTCGATGAATTGATTTATGCTGCTCCAATTGGTGATAAAATATACTCTGCACACACAGAAACAGGGTACCACTTCTTTCAAAAAATCGAACATATAAAAGAACGATATAAAGAGCTTGAAGAAGTCAAAAACGATATTTCTAATCAACTTAAACAAAAAAAAGAAAAAGATTATTATGACAATTTGATAGCACAATTAATAAAAGCTAATGACATTGAAATTGATTATGACTATATAAAAGATACTAACTTTTTAGCAATTCACCCTGACGAATTTAACAGAATCGTAATCACATCTAATAATCCAGAATTGGTTTATAACACAAGACGCATATTCCTTTTAATAAAAGATCGTTATCAAATGGAGAAAATGAATGTAGAAAACCCAACAGTACGTAAAAAAGCAATAGAAGATGATTTATATGGCAACCTTATATACACTTATGCGGAAAACAATGGGTTTATAGATCTTATTGCTAATAATCAAGAGATGATTCAAATGAAAAAGACAGTCATTCTCAGAAGCCTTCATCAAGTAGTAATTTCAGATATACCAGAGATAACTGATGAAGATCTTCAAGAGTACTATAATACACATAAGGACTCTTATAAAGAAAGAGAATATCGACAAATTAGACAGTTTACATTTAAGACAGAAAAACAAGCAAAAAAAATACTTAAAAAAGCAAACAAATTAGTTAAAAAAGGAAAAGAAGACAATTTAATTGAGTTGTTAAGGAAAGAATCGTTTAATATTGATAAAGACGGACTTCTTACGCCAGTTTATGATAATGGTATTATGCCAACTTATGGTAATTACCCAGAATATAATAAACTTGCAATTGAAATAAAAGATGGAGAAATTAGCTCCATATTCAAAAACCCACGTGGAGAATATGTGTTTTTCTATCTTGTAAAAGTTGTACCAGAAAGACAAAAAGATCTCGACGAAGTTAAAGTAAGCATAGAATCGAATTACAAAAGAAGGAAATCAACTGAGTTGTTCAAATCAAAACTTGAAGAGTATCGCCAAAAATATGTTGTAAGTGAACATTTCGAGCGATTACAAACAAAGATTTCTGCAAATGAACTTTTTGACTTGGCAGAGACAGCACAAAAACAAAACAGTCATCGCGATGCTGTACATTTTTATGATCAAATTATTAACGAATTTAAAAACGGAGTTGATGATTATAAAGCATGGTTTATGAAAGCTTTTGTCTACTCTGAAAATATGAACAAAAAAGATGAAGCCATTATACTTTATCAAGAAATGATTCAAAGATGGCCTCAAGGTGACCTCAATGACTCAGCATTATTTATGATTGAAACCCTCACAAGCGGTGAGGAAAACACTTTAAAATTCATGGAATAATCTATTTAAATATCCATTAATAAATATTATGGAGGCACTCTTTGAGGTGCCTCTTTTTTTTACTTGACTAAAAAGACAATTTTATTTCTTTTAGAATAGAACTTAATAATGTGGAGGAAAACATGCTCACAGGTAATGAAATAAGACAACAATTTATAGATTTTTTTAAAGAAAAGGGACATATTTTTGTACCATCATCGTCTGTTGTACCAACTGATGACCCTACACTTCTTTTTACTAATGCAGGAATGAATCAATTCAAACAATACTTTTTGGGAATACAAGATGCACCATATAAAAGAGCAGTAAATAGCCAAAAATGTATAAGAGCAGGCGGTAAACATAATGACTTAGAAGAAGTTGGTAAAGATTCTTATCACCATACTTTTTTTGAAATGCTTGGTAATTGGTCTTTTGGCGATTACTATAAAGAAGATGCTATCAAGTGGGCTTGGGAATTGTTGACAGAGGTTTGGAAACTTCCAAAAGATAAACTCTATGCTACTGTACATGATAGCGATTATGAGGCATATGAGCTCTGGAAAACAAAGACTGATATTAATCCAGAACATATTTCCTTTCATGGGGATGTGGATAACTTTTGGGAAATGGGAGAAACTGGACCTTGCGGACCTTGTACTGAAATACATATTGACACAGGAATAGAGTATTGCGATAAAGTTGACGACCCGAATCATAACTGCGTTGTGAATAGCGACTGCCACAGATATATAGAACTTTGGAACCTCGTGTTTATGCAGTTTGAAAGACAAGAAGATAGATCTTTGATTCCATTAAAAAATAAATTTGTTGATACTGGAGCAGGGCTTGAAAGATTATGTCGCGTAATACAAAATAAAACATCAAACTACGACACTGATTTATTTGCAAATATTATCGATGCAATAGCTGATATAACTCAAGAACCTTATTTAGCAGGAGATGACGGTGTGGCACACCGCGTAATTGCTGATCATATACGCTGTCTTTGTTTTGCAATAGCAGATGGAGGCATGCCCTCAAATGAAGGAAGAGGATATGTTTTAAGAAGAATTTTGCGTCGTGCTGCAAGATATGGCAGATTACTAAATCAAAATCAGCCGTTTTTGTATCAACTTTCTGATATTGTTGCAGAGCATTTTGGCAAACATTTTTCAGAGCTTAAAGAAAAATTAGCTTATATAAAAATGATTATTAAAGCAGAAGAAGAAAGATTTAATCTGACTTTAGATAATGGGTTGAATAAGTTTAATGAAATTGTCGATAAGTTAAAATCTGACACTATCAGCGGTCTCGACGTTTTCATACTCTATGACACTTATGGCTTTCCACCAGACTTAACCCAAATTCTGGCTGAAGAAAAACAATTAAAAATTGATATGGATGGCTTTGATAAGGAAATGGAAAAGCAAAAAGAAAGAGCACGCTCAGCTTCTAATTTTAAATTGAAACTCGAAGATATTAATTGGATTCATTTAAAAGAAAAAGATGAAACAGTGTTCTTGGGCTATGATCAAAGCTCAACAGAATGTTTTATTAATAAATATGCTCTAAATGAAAACGGTAAAATAAGCATTGTCTTAGACAAAACACCTTTTTACGCTGAATCTGGCGGTCAAGTAGCTGATACTGGACGTTTATTTAATGATTCTACAGAAATAAGAATTATCGATGTTCAAAAGCATAATAACGAATATATTCATGTGGGAGAAATAGTAAAAGGCGAAATAAGTAAAGACAAGTTTACAGCAATGGTTGAAGATGAATACCGTTTAAGTATTGCAAGAAATCACACTGCAACACACCTTTTACATGCTGCACTAAGGCAAGTTTTGGGCGAACATGTCCAACAAAAAGGCTCATTAGTTGCCACAAATTATCTGAGATTTGACTTTACTCATATCAATGCTGTGAACCAAAAAGAATTGGAAATTATTGAAGATATAGTAAATAATGAGGTTAAAAAAGCAACTAATCTGACTGCAGAGCTTATGAGCATTGACGATGCAAAAAGTAGTGGTGCAATGGCTTTATTTGGTGAAAAATATGCAGATGAAGTAAGAGTCGTCAGTGTTCCTGGCTTTTCAAAAGAATTATGCGGTGGCACGCATTTGGAAAATACTGGACAAATAGGCTTTTTTAAAATCCTGTCTGAGTCATCATCTGCTGCAGGTATACGACGCATTGAGGCAGTGACTGGTACCAATGCAGAACAATACGTAAAGCAACTAAAAAAGGAAATATCTGATATAGCAATATTATTGAACACCCCTGAGAAAAAAATAACAGAAAAAATCGAAAGAATGATAGCAGAACATAAAGAACTAATTAATAAAATCGAAGCTTTAAAACAAAACTCTGCAGGTGATGTAATTACTGAGCTATTAAACAAAGCAGTAAATATAAATAATATAAAACTCGTTGTGGGCGAAGTAAATGTGCAAAATCAAGAAGATCTAAAAATACTTGGAGATAAAATAAAAGATAAAATCGGCTCAGGTATTAGTATTTTAGCTGCTGTAGTGGATGGCAAGGTTGCTATGATCGTCAATATAAGTAAAGATCTCACAAAAGAATATCATGCTGGCAAGATAGTATCAAAACTTGCTGACATTGTCGGTGGTAAGGGTGGTGGACGACCTGATATGGCAATGGCAGGCGGTAAATTAACAGACAAAATAAACGAATTACTCTCTAAAGCATTGGAGATACTTGAATAATAAAATATTATAAAGATTAGCTCGATAATCGGAAATACCCAAAAAGGCTGTCTGTCTTCACAAAACGAGAGAACCTCCAATTATATTTTATCATGGAAATAAATGGAGGTCCTCTAAGTTTAATCCAGCATCAGTTAGAAGAAACAATAGTCTTGACATGAAACTTAGCTATTCTGCCCTTTCCATATGGCTCAATAAGATTGTTTTAAGGCTTTATTGCGTTAATTGTAACTGCCTGTTATATGTCATTTTAACTGCAGATTATCAGTTAATTAAAACAAGCAATTATTTGTCAATTTTTACTGCAGATTATCAGTTAATTAAAACAAGCAATTTTTCGTCAATTTTAACTGTACCTTAATAAAAAACAATATTCTCCCTCATTTATTTCTTTCGATTCCTTATACTGCTCCTCTTGACTCCCCCTTCACTCCTACTACACTCCTACTACACTCCTACTACAAGTAACGGGATGGTAACGGGATGGTAACGGGATGGTAACGGGATATAAAGGGGAATCATGTTGATTGCATATCGTTATTAATATATTTAGTCTCTGGCTCTTTATATTGATGCCTTTAAAAGCTCAGCGAGGTGGTATATATGGTATTGGGCATAATCCCTGAGTAAATAGTCACATTCACAAATCAAAGCCGTGAAGAAGCGATAGAATATAGTTTTTAAAAAATAAATGAATTCGCAATAAATATATAGATTTGAAAGCTTTTTTGAGACTTAGACACGCTTATGTGACAGTTCTGTTAATCATATTGATGCATCTTCAACGGAAATTCGAGCATTTTTGTGTTTATAGAAATAAGCAACAAATAAATAATGCTTATTTAATTTACTTATAGTGTGGGTAATACGATTAGGATTGTGCCAAAAGTATTATTTTAAGTTAAACTTATTTTTATATTCACCTTCAAAATTCTTGATTTGTATACTATTGTCACGAGGAATAGCGAGAATCATTTTCGCCTGCCAAGTATTATTCTGATCAAATAAGTCATCAACAGCAATCGTTGTAAAAAGCAAATGAGCTCTATCTAACGATTCATCATCAAATAATAAGGAAAAACTTATTTGGTCATCTTGGACTGTTTCAACTAAAACACTTAACTCGCAATAGAGAAGCATTTTATCTAAGAATTCTTGAAGGGTAAATGATCGCCTCTGTTCTTGATCGTCATATAACAAAAGCTGAATATCAATACTAAAGCCCTCTTTATTGATATCAGCCAAAAATAAGTTTTGTAGTGACTCAGCTGGATATCTTCTATCCCAAACGACACTTATGCTATCATTTTCTAAAACGCAAAACACTTTTTTCACAAATCCGTCATGATTAGATTGTTTTTCGTATACAAGCATTTCAGGGTTTTTGATAGCTATTTTTTCCCAATCAGAAAAATTATTCTTTTTTTGAGCTATCAATGGGCTTTTATCGAGTTTATCTAAGTAATAATACCCAAGTTCTTTTTTGTCTTTATCTATCAAATATTTTAATTCTTTAGGCATTTTGATAAGCATTGATTCGTTGTTATTTATCAATTCCATATGAAGATAGCGTTTATCATTATTTGTTAGATTACATAGACTGTTTTGATTAAGATTTGAGAAAAATAATAAGAGATCTTCCTTCTTAATATTCTTTTTATTGCTTAGTTTTATCTCTATATCGGGTTCATTCCATATACCTTTTTTATAAGAGTCATCGTCAATTATTGCTGTTAAAAGTTTTTGATTGAATAGCAATAGATACGGTTGATTATAAATATCTTTAATTTCTTGATTTTGAATCACATGTGTGCTATCGCTGTCTAAAAATGGTAACCTTAACCCCAATATTTCTGATTTGCCATTAAACACTTTGATAATCAATGGAATATCGTAACCATTATAGTTTGATTTTTGAAATATCAAATCGCTTTCATATTGCTCAAAAGAGAATGCTTGTAAAAATAAAAACTGCATTATGATAACAATTAAAATATAGCCTTTTTTCATATTATCACCTCCTATTGTTACACGAGGACCATTTTATTGTCTTATAGTATAAAAGTCAATTATTATTATTTTTATTATGCAAATAACTATCTGTGTATCTTATGTTCACATAATGCAACTCAGAATAATATGGGTGTCAAGGCACAATTGGTGCAGTATTTATAAGCAAAATACTGATTATTAGGCTTATTCCTCAATATTTTACTTGACTAAATATAGTGTTTTACAATTCTGACAGTAATAATAAGAGCAGATATTGTAAAAATCGCAATATCAAAAATAAAAAAAGCATCAAGGAAAGGATTATAATGACTTATAATATTGAAAAGATTAGAAATATTGGCATTAGTGCACATATAGATTCTGGCAAAACAACGCTTACAGAAAGAATACTGTTTTATACTAATAAAATTCACGCTGTTCACGAAGTACGTGGCAAAGATGGTGTTGGAGCGACAATGGACTCTATGGAGCTCGAAAAAGAACGTGGTATTACTATAAGTTCAGCTTCAACAAATGTTACATGGAAAGATAGTTCAATTAATATAATTGATACTCCTGGTCACGTAGATTTTACAATTGAAGTTGAAAATGCACTACGTGTTCTTGATGGAGCAATTCTTGTTTTATGTTCTGTTGCAGGAGTACAATCTCAATCAATTACAGTAGACAGACAGATGAAAAGATATGGTGTACCCAGCATTGCATTTGTCAATAAACTTGATCGTATAGGAGCAAACCCATATAAAGTTAAAGACCAACTTATAGAAAAGCTTGATAGAAATGCAGTTATGGCACAAATACCTATCGGATTGGAAGATAAATTTGAGGGTATAGTTGATTTAATAGAAATGAAAGCAATTTATTTTGAAGGAGAGAATGGGACTAAAATACGTCTGGCTGAGATACCTGAACATTTAATAGATGAAGCAAGAAATTTAAGAGAAGAGCTTGTTGATAAAGCATCATCTTTTTCAGATGAATTAATGGAAGCATATTTAGATGGAAAAGTAACAAACCAGCAATTGAAAAACGCAATAAGAAAAGGAGTTCTATTAACAGAACTCACTCCAGTCTTTATGGGTTCAGCATTTAAATTTAAAGGAGTGCAAACTCTTCTTGATTATATTTTAGAATTTTTACCCTCACCGATCGACCGTAAAAATGTTGCATATGATTTGCTAAATAAAGAGGCAGAAGTAGAATTATCATCAAGTACAGAAAAAGAAACTGTGGCTATGGCATTTAAGTTAGAAAATCAAATATATGGTCAATTGACTTATGTGCGAATCTATCAAGGTAAAATTAAAAAGGGTGATGACTTGTTCAATGTAACTCAAAATAAACGAGTAAAAATTGGACGCCTGATAAGAATGCATGCTAACTCGATGGAAGATATAGAAGAAGCTTATGCAGGTGATATTATCGCATTGTTTGGTATAGACTGTGCATTAGGCGATAGTTTTGTTTCTGGAAATATCAAGTATTCATTAAAATCAATGTTTGTACCTGAACCTATTATCTCTTTGGCTATTTCTGCACATGATAAAAAATCGCAAGATAATATGAGTAAGGCACTCAATCGTTTTATAAAAGAAGACCCCACTTTCAAAGTTTTTGTAGATGAAGAATCAAATGAAACGATTATCAAAGGAATGGGCGAATTGCATCTGGATGTTTATCTCGAGAGAATGAAACGAGAATATAAAGCAGATATCGAAGTTGGAATGCCGCAAGTATCTTATCGTGAAACAATTACTGAAGCGGTTAAGTTTGATTATATACATAAAAAGCAAACAGGCGGAAGAGGACAATTTGCACGTGTTGTTGGGTTTATCGAACCATCTGGATCTGATGAAAATGAATTTGTAGATGATATCAAGGGTGGTGTAATTCCAGCAACATATATGCCCGCAACTGAGAAAGGGTTTTTCTCAAGCTTAGATAAAGGCTCATTGATTGGCTTCCCTGTTGTAGGCGTTAGCATGACTATTAACGATGGTAACTTTCATCCAGTTGACTCATCAAATCTTGCTTTTGAATTAGCATCAATCCAAGCCTTTAAAGAAGCATATAGAAAATCAAAACCAAGAATTCTCGAACCAATCATGAAGCTTACTGTAGAAATGCCATCAGAGTTTCGAGGAACTGTTTTGAGTAGTATTAATCAAAGACGAGGACTTGTTTTAGATACCATAGTCGATGGGGCATTTACTTCTATTGACGCCACAATTCCTCTTGCAGAGGTATTTGGCTATGCAACTGTATTGCGTTCACTAACACAAGGCAAATCAGAATTTACTTTAGAATTTCTGAAGTATGACAAAGTGCCTAAAAATATCGAAGAACAAATAATAAAAGATATTCAAGCAAAAAATGCAAATCAGGTATAATAATGACAAAAAGAAAAAAGGGAAAAAAGAGCAAAGTAAAAAAGACGAAGTTTCCATATCTGTCTTTACTTGCTTTTATTCTTCTGGCTATTCTGATATATTACCTGATAAATGATAGACTTGTAAAGGTTGAAGATATCGATATAAAGCCAATTGAAAAGGTATCAAAAAAAGATTCTGAACCCATTAAAAAGCCAAAACCAAGCAAAAAAGTTGTTATTGATGAAGCATATTATCCTGCCACTAAAGATAGTGTGTTTACAAAACCAGAAAAAGAAGAAGATTTTGTTGTACCTGTTCCAAAACCAACTGTTACAGAAAAAGGCAAGTTTTATTATATCGATCCATCCCTTCCAAAGATTTGTATTATTGTTGATGATTTTGGTTATGTTAAAGGCAAACTGCTCACAGACTTTTTAGAACTTGATAAAGAAATAGCTTTTTCAATCATTCCAGATACACCATACAGTCAAGAAACCATGCTCAAGGCTGTAAAAAATGGACATGAAGTACTCATTCATGCACCTATGGAACCATTGTCTTTCCCCAAAGATAATCCAGGTGATAATGCTATTTACATAGAAATGAATGACATAGAAATAGAACATCAAATCACGGAATATTTTAATGAGTTATATCTGGCAATCGGAATAAACCATCATATGGGTAGCAAAGCAGCCGCTGATAAAAGAGTAATGGAGGCAGTTTTTAGAAAAGCTGAGGAATATTCTCTTCTGTATATTGATAGCTATACAGACAGTCATTCTGTTGTTGAAAAAGTCGCAAAAAACTTTGACGTTCCCTTTGCAAAGCGAAAACAATTCCTTGATGTGCCTGAATCTTCGAAAAAAAGAGCAATTTTAAAAATTGATGAGATTAAAAAAATGAAAGATAACGTTATCGTTGTAATTACTCATTGCCATAGTGATGTAAAATACAGACAATTAAAGTATTTCATCGAAAGAATAAAAGATAATAATTATCAGATAATACCACCATCTATGGCTGTGAAAATTTATTGATATATAAGCAGTTAGCTTGCGTTATACGCTCTAAAAATGAACCAACTTCTGAGCCATAGCCAAGCGACAAGTCACTCACAACCACCCTGTTAACAACATTAATACTATCGCTTTCATCGTAATATTTATATAAGCAATGTAACACATATGCAGCACCCCTATGGGTACCAATATAGAGCATGATATGACCTGGAAATCTGAAAAAGGTAATGCCTGGAATGCTATGTTTAATCAAATAGGCTTCTTTGTCATTTATATTAATTGAATCATGATCTGAAGCATATATTTGTTTGCCCGTTGCTCCTTGAGAAGCACCGTTACGTGGTAGAAGAATACCAAAACTTGTAAAAATTAATTGTAAAAGTTTTGAACAATCAACAAATCCATTAGTATCACCCCACCCATATGGTGTATGCATATATTTGAAAGCAAGCTCATAAATATTTCTTAATGTGCATGGTAAATACCCTTTATGTGCTTGACTTTTAAGTAAATAAAGAGCTTGCTTGAGATTTGCATGATTATGTATCTTGTAAGCCATTTCCAATTCTTCTTCATAATAAAGCAATGTACCCATGCGAACAGTTTTTGCATATTGTGTACAATTAGAATCTTTGAATAATTGAGAATAAGGCTCTGTAACTATAATAAAATCTCGGTAATGCATATATTCGCATAAATCTAAAGGGCTTAAATGATCTTCTTTCACCCAACCTGTTGTCGATTTATTAACCTGAAACAGCCACTTTTTGTTATGAGATTCGGCAAGAACTAAGCATAAGGAACCGTAATCAAGAGCATTGTTTTGCAGAATATCAAACTCATAATCAGATGGCTTTTCCATCATTAAACTTGATGTTGGCATTAATCTCTCGTCTGCCAAATTGTTTATCACTTGTAATCGTGGGTTTGTAAGCCAATTAATCTTGTTCAAAAGAGAGTGAATTGTTTTTTTACTAAACAAAGAGCCGTTTTGTTGAAAAGAATCTTTTTTTGTGAGCAAGTCATAATAATTATTAATTGTCTTTTTACCAATATTTATTGCATCATTTTGTGCAAATATATTATTTATCAGGTTATTTTGCAAGGTCTGCAGATTTAGCTCTTCAACTTGCTTGGGAGAAATTAAAAGCAGATCGATAAAACTTAGTTTATTAAGCCAAAAATAGGGCAAATTCATCGATTGAGCGATGCCTGGCATCAAAGACATACTGGGTAACTTAATATTCATAAATGATCCTTTTTTACCTAATCTATGATGCAAGATTATACCCTTTTTCTATTTTGTCAAGCAAAGATTTTATTCAATATCTTTTTTTACTTGACATAAATCAGCATCTTTTCTATATATTACCATATCAAAACAAAAGGGTGGTAAAATATGATTAAGAATATTAATATGCCATTGTCAAAGAACGATTTGAGCTTCGATGAACAAGACTTAAATGAATTTATTTCTGCAAATTCAGCAAAAGTAATAGCAAGTAATCTTGTATCATTTGAAGGTATTCCCTATTGGTCCTTTGTACTTGAATATGGCATTATAAGTTCAAAATCATCTGGTTCATCCTCCAACAAAAAAATACCTGACGGTATTCCAAACGCCAGGATTATGGGTAGCTTAAAAGAGTGGCGAAAAAATAAAAGCGAAGAAAGAAATGAACCAGCTTATTGGGTCTTAACAAATAGATTAGCCGCTTATATTGCCATTGCTCAGCCCAAAACAGTCGAGGAACTCTTAGCAATACCTGGCATAGGCGAGTCTAAACTTAATCTTTATGGAGAGGATATTTTGAAAATTGTATCTGAGTTTACTGACAGAGTTGAAACAGAAGAAGAGATATAATTGTTAATACTTAATTTTGATAGGTGCATATGGGAAAAATAAAAATACTATCAGAGAATGTTAGTAATAGAATTGCTGCTGGTGAAGTGATTGAAAGACCTTTTTCAGTAGTAAAAGAGCTTGTTGAAAATAGCATTGATGCTGGGGCAACTCAAATAGTTGTAAATATTGTAAATGGTGGCAAGGACCTTATCCAGGTAATAGACAATGGCAAAGGCATGAGTGAAGATGATGCTCAGCTGGCTTTTGAGCGTCACGCAACAAGTAAAATTAGCAATGTAGAGGATATAATTCATGTAAATAGCTTGGGCTTTCGAGGCGAGGCTATACCAAGTATCGCATCAGTAAGTCACTTTACTTTGATAACTAAAACAGAAGACGCAGATACTGCAACCGAAATAAGCTATGACTCAGGTAGATTATTGATGATCAAGCAAACATCTGCTGTTACAGGCACACAAATAACAGTTAAAAAGCTTTTCATGCGAATTCCAGCAAGAAGAAAATTCCTCAAAACAGAGCCTGTTGAGTTCAAACACATCTTAAACTATATGCATTATCAATCTGTTTTGTATCCAAATATCAGCTTTATTTTAACAAATAATGGGCGAGAACGCTTTAACTATCCTGCTGTTGAGACGATCGACCAGCGTTTGCTTGATATTTTTGGAACAGGATTTAGTAAGATCAATTTTCTACGCATTGAAAAAGCATGGAATTCTATCAAAATGATGGCATATATTGAGCTTATCGAAAACACAGAAAAAAGAATAGAAGACATAAGATATTTATTTGTAAATGGTAGATATATAAAAGATAAAACTGTATTCGCTGCGTTGCGTAGTGCATTAGAGCCTTTTTTAAAAAAGTATAATCACTTCCAGATGGGATATCTTCCGATGCATATACTTTTTTTAGATATTGAACCAGAGCTTGTCGATGTAAATGTTCATCCAGCAAAACTTGAGATTCGCTTTAGAGAAAACCAAATGGTTTATCAGTTCGTTAAACAGACTATTTTAGAAGCAATTAACCAATATGAAAAAGAAAAATATGATATAGTAAGACAAAAAGTCGCCACAACAAACCCTCAACAAGCAATAACGCCTTTTGAACAACAAATTATTAGAAAGACAATTGATAAAGAGTTTTTTGAATATAAAGAAGATAGATTTAAACAACAACATGCAGTTCCTATGCATGATCTCGCCAGAGGTGAAGAGAGGATTATCTTTAGAGCCTCAGATATTAATGCATCACAAACAAGTGATACAAAACATGCTGATATTAAGCATGAAGAGCAATACCAGCAAAGAATAGTGAAAAAACCCCTGCCATTAGGCGTTTATGGTACTATTTTTGATAATATTGATGAGTATAGCAATCTGTGGCAAGTTAATAATCTTTATATCTTTATGCAAGATGAGACTGGAATCTTTATTATTGATCAACATGCTGCACACGAACGGATTATCTATGAAAAGATGATAAGACGTATGTTTGGAGAAAAAGCTATTCGACAAAGATTATTATTTCCTATTGTTGTTGATTTGCCGCATTATTTAGCTGAATCTGTCTTTTCATTAATAGAAGAAAACATTAAAGAGTTTGAACAAGTAGGCTTTAATATTAAAACCTTTAGCCAAAACTCAATTGTTATTGATGAAATTCCAATTGAGTTAGAAGATTGGGATGGTGGCGACATTTTTATCGACCTAATAAAACAGCTTCAAGAAGAATTTACAGAATTAGAAGATTTCCGAGATTCTTTGGCAAAGTCTATGGCTTGTAAAGCAGCTGTAAAAGCAGGGAAAAGACTTCAAAAAAGAGAAATGGTTGTTTTAATCAAAGATTTGTATAAATGTGAAGAGCCTTTTTATTGTCCGCATGGCAGACCACTCATCGTAAAAATTGACTATCAAGAATTAGAAAAAAGATTCAAACGAATATGATACCTTTGATTATTATACAGGGTCCGACAGG
>Ga0172382_10003450_pt1 | contig 25038 bp, 25 predicted proteins | sample Leawel138RmetaG_FD_122245 | JGI IMG/M metagenome (GOLD analysis project Ga0172382, IMG submission 122245) | Leachate microbial communities from a municipal landfill in Southern Ontario, Canada - Leachate well 138R metaG | ecosystem: Engineered > Solid waste > Landfill > Unclassified | place...
TCTCGATCACGCCGCCCTTGGTGCCGCCATTGGCCGCTGCGTACGACAGGGCGATGTCCTTGGCCTTGCCGGACTTGTCCTGGTACACCGCGATCAGCGAGGGCACGCCGCCGCCACGCAGGTATTCGGAGCGCACGGTGTGGCCCGGGCCCTTCGGGGCGACCATGATCACGTCCAGGTCTTCACGCGGCACGACCTGGTTGTAGTGCACGTTGAAGCCGTGTGCGAAGGCCAGCACCGCGCCCTTCTTGATGTTGGGCTCGATGTCGTTCTTGTAGACTTCGGGAATGTTTTCGTCGGGCAGCAGGATCATCACGACGTCGGCGTCTTCGACCGCCTTGGCCACTTCCTTGACCTTCAGGCCAGCGCCTTCGGCCTTGGACCAGGATGCGCCACCCTTGCGCAGGCCCACGGTGACCTTCACGCCGGAATCCTTCAGGTTCTGTGCGTGGGCGTGACCCTGCGAGCCGTAGCCGACGATGGTGACCTTCTTGCCCTTGATCAGGGAGAGGTCGGCGTCCTTGTCGTAATAAACTTTCATGTTGTTCCTCGTTGGTTGTTCAGTTTTGCTTTACAGCTTGAGCACCCGGTCGCCACGGCCAACGCCGCAGATGCCGGAGCGCACGGTTTCAAGAATCAGCTCGGGGGCGATGGCGCCGACGAAGGCATCGAGCTTGGCCTGGTTGCCGGTCAGCTCGATCACGTAGGAGGTGTCGGTGACATCGATGATGCGCGCACGGAAGATCTCGGTCATGCGCTTCATCTCCTCGCGGTCCTTGCCGGTGGCGCGCACCTTGATGAGCATCAGCTCACGTTCGATGTGGGCGGACTCCGAAATATCGACCACCTTGATCACTTCCACCAGCTTGTTGAGCTGCTTGGTGATCTGCTCGATGATGTCGTCCGAGCCGGTGGTGACGATGGTCATGCGCGACATCGAAAAATCTTCGGTCGGAGCGACGGTCAGCGACTCGATATTATAGCCGCGTGCCGAAAACAGGCCGGACACACGCGACAGGGCGCCCGATTCGTTCTCGATCAGCAGGGAGATTACGTGTCTCATGGGATGAAGGCTCGTGGTCAGATCGCGGAAAGTCCGGTCGGCGCTGTCGGGCGCCGGACCGGGCCGGGATTGGGGTCGGATGGTCGGATCAGAGGTCTTCGGCCGAGAGGATCATTTCGGTCAGACCCTTGCCGCCTTGCACCATGGGGTACACGTTCTCGGTCTGATCCACCTGGAAGTCGAGAAAGACCAGATCGTTCTTGTACGTGGTGAAGGCTTCGCGCAGCGCACCCTCGACATCGGCAGGCCGGTCCACCCGGATGCCCACATGGCCATAGGCTTCGGCCAGCTTGGCGAAATCGGGCAGGGAATCCATGTAGGACTCGGAATAGCGCTCACCGTGGAACAGCTCCTGCCACTGGCGCACCATGCCCAGATAGCGGTTGTTCAGGTTGACGATCTTGATCGGCAGGCGGAACTGCTTGCAGGTGGACAGCTCCTGGATGTTCATCTGGATCGAGGCTTCGCCGGTCACGCAGGCCACCGGCATGTCCGGGTTGGCGAGCTTGGCGCCCATGGCATACGGCATGCCCACGCCCATGGTGCCGAGACCGCCGGAGTTGAGCCAGCGGCGGGGCTTGTCGAAACGGTAGTACTGCGACGCCCACATCTGGTGCTGACCCACGTCGGAGGTGATGATGGCGTCGCCACCGGTCACTTCCCACAGCTTCTGGATCACGAACTGGGGCTTGATGATCTCGTCGGAGTTCTTGAACACCATGCACTGGCGGCTGCGCCATTCCTCGACCTGCTTCCACCAGGAAGCGAGCGCCTCGGGGTTGGGGCGGGCCTCGCCGGATTCGAGCTGACGGATCATCTCTTCGAGCACTTCCTTCACATCGCCCACGATCGGCACGTCCACCTTGACGCGCTTGGAGATGGAGGAGGGGTCGATGTCGACGTGGATGATCTTGCGTGGCTCTTCCGAAAAATGGGCCGGATTGCCGATCACCCGGTCATCGAAGCGGGCGCCCACGGCGAGCAGCACATCGCTGAAGTGCATCGCCATGTTGGCTTCGTAGGTGCCGTGCATGCCCGGCATGCCAAGGTACTGGCGATCGCTGGCCGGATAGCCGCCCAGCCCCATCAGGGTGTTGGTGATCGGGAAACCGAGCAGGCGGGTCAGCCGGGTGAGCTGTTCGGCTGCATCGGACAGGATCACGCCGCCGCCGGTGTAGATCATCGGCCGGCGGGCTTCGAGCAGCAGTTGCACGGCCTTGCGGATCTGTCCCTGATGGCCTTTCACCACCGGGTTGTAGGAACGCATCTCGACTTCGCGCGGGTATTCGAACTCGCACTTGTGCATCGACACGTCCTTGGGCACATCCACGAGCACCGGGCCGGGGCGGCCGGTACGTGCAAGGTGGAAGGCCTTTTTCATCGTCGCGGCCAGGTCGCGCACATCCTTCACCAGGAAGTTGTGCTTCACGCAGGGACGCGTGATGCCGACGGTATCGACTTCCTGGAAGGCGTCCTGGCCGATGGCTGCCGTGGGCACCTGGCCGGAGATGATCACCATCGGGATCGAGTCACAGTAGGCCGTGGCGATGCCGGTGACCGCGTTGGTCGCCCCGGGGCCAGAGGTCACCAGCGCCACGCCGACCCGGTCGGTGGAGCGGGCGTAGCCGTCGGCCGCATGTACGGCGGCCTGTTCGTGGCGAACCAGCACATGGCGCACGTCCTTCTGGCCGAACAGTGCATCATAGATGTACAGCACGGCGCCGCCAGGATAGCCGAATACATATTCGACCTTTTCTTCCTGAAGGCACCTGATTACAATTTCCGCTCCCGTAAGCTGCATCGCAAACTCGCCTTATTGTTCGAATATCAAACGCGCAACGTTACCGCCCGGCCGGCTTTTGGTCAAGATTGGTGTGCTTTTTGCCTGTCCTGACCCGGTGTACGCACATTCGCATTCACTTTCTCTCACTCTGAGCGGAGTCCTCATCTGGCGTCCAGGGCCGAACTTTCCTCATTTCTGGCAGGCGTGGAGAAGCGCGCATTCAAGCAGGCCGTGTATGCCCTGCGCAATGACGAAAACGCGCTCGACGCCGTGCAGGATGCAATGATGAAGCTGGTGGCCAGTTACGCATCGCGTCCGGCCGATGAATGGCCGATGCTGTTCCAGCGCATCCTGCAAAATGCCATCCATGACCAGTTGCGCCGGCAGAAGGTGCGAAACCGGTGGGTGATGCTGTTGTCAGCATTGGGGTTGGGCGCACGCGATGAGGACGGGGTGGAGGAAGACCCGCTGGAACGCATGCAGGTGGAGCAGCCGGTGTCCGCTCCGGGTACGCCGCACGGCGATCACGAGCGTCGTGCGGTGCTGGCGATCATCGAGCAGGAAGTGTCCCGACTGCCGGCACGTCAACGTGAGGCTTTCATGATGCGTTACTGGGAAGAGATGGACATTGCCGAAACCGCCGAGGCGATGGGCTGTTCCGAAGGCAGCGTGAAGACCCATTGCTCGCGGGCCACCCATACGCTGGCTGCGGCGCTCAGGGCGAAAGGAGTGGAGCTGTAATGGAAATGACGATGCGTGCCGGCGTTCGGCCAGACGCGCGGAAGAAGGTGGTGCCCGGCTTCGAGCGGCAGGTCGCCGGGTATCTGGATGAGGCGGCACGGACGCTGCCCGACGATGTCTCCCGGCGTCTGGCGCAGGCCCGTGCCTGCGCGCTGGCAGGGCCGTTGCCGCCCGCGCAGCGGTTGCGTCTGGGCGTGCTTGGCGTGCCGGTGTTGCGCAGCGCCTTGCTGGCTGCGGGGGTCGTGTTCACTTTCCTGTTCGGGCAATACTGGGGCATGGTGTCGCAGGTGCAGGAATATCGCGCGGTGGATACCGCATTGCTGATCGACGATTTGCCGATCGACGCTTATCTTGATCCGGATTTCAGGGCATGGTTGCAGCGGCAAGAACAGGAGTCCTGATCCTCGCGCTGTGCCTGGGTGGCAGCGCATCTGCGGTGTCACCGCTGGGGCAGACGCCCTGGTCTGCGCTCAGTGCGGTGCAGCGCGAAGTGCTGGCACCGCTGCAGGGCGATTGGGACACGATGTCCGAGGCCGGTCGCCAGACCTGGCTGGGCATCGCCAGCGAGTATCCTGCCCTGATGCCCGAAGAGCAGGCGCGCATTCGTGCGCGCATGCAGGACTGGGCCCGACTCAGCCCCGAAGAGCGCGAACGTGCGCGCGACCAGTACCGCGCCCTGCGCAGCATGCCTCCGGAGCAGCGCGAACAGTTGGGCGAGCAGTGGCAGCAGTACCGGCAGAAGGCGCCGGCGCCGCGCTGACGGTACGCAGCCAAGCGATCATCGGCCGGGCGCAAGTGCAGGACGGCAGGCGTGCGGTTCCGTGTGCGTTGTCGCGCGTTGTCCATTCGCTTGCTGCCGTAAGCGGTTAATATCCTCCCCTCTCCTGAAATTGCCCGGAACGCTTCAGGCGTTCTCGGGTCGCACCGTCCGGTGGGCAGGGTCTGCGTGTCGGACCTGCCTGAATCACACATGACGAGAACCATGAAGAATAGAAAGAAGGCCCGAGCGGCCGCAACTGCGGAGCAGCCTGCGCGGCTGGTGGTGGAACTGGCCGGTTTTCGGCGTAGGGTGGCCAGCCTGGTGTATGAATCGCTGTTGCTGATGGGGGTGTTGGCGCTGACCTTTCTGGTGCCTTACCTGACCATCGGTGTGCTGTGGGAGCGTGCCCTGCCGGGCTGGGTGCTGTGGGTGCATGTGCTGACGGTGCTGGGGGCTTATTTCGTGTGGTACTGGACACGCAATGGCCAGACCCTGGCGATGCAGACCTGGCGTTTGAAGCTGGTGCGCGAGGTCGATGGCCGTCCGCCCGCAGTGGGGCTGGCCGTGGTGCGCTATCTGCTGTGCTGGCCCTCGGTGCTGTGTTTCGGTTTTGGGCTGATGTGGGCGCTGGTCGATCGCGACCGTCAGTTCCTGCATGACCGGCTCGCCGGCACCCGTGTCGTGTTGTTGCCCGACCCACGTGCCATGACGGCCTGAGGAGGGGCGGTATGCCCGGTTTTCATGACGAGGCACCCGATGCCTGTTCGTCATGGTGGGCTGCGATAATCGGGCCTTCATTCATTCGACATTGATCGGCAGGCACTGCCCGCAGGGCGGTGCCTGCACAAGCAGGGAGTCCCTCATGTCAGAAACACCATCCCGGTCCGCACCGTTTGCATGCGATGGCGCGCACGCCAAAGAAGCGCAGGAGGTGCTTGACACACTGTACGGTTCGGCTGCCGACGGTTTGAGCACTCAGGTTGCTGCCGAGCGTCTCGCCCAGGTGGGTCCCAATGCCTTGCCACAGGCACGCAAGCAGGGACCGTTCAAGCGTTTTCTGATGCAGTTCCACAACGTGTTGATCTATGTGCTGATCGTCGCCGGCGCAATCACCGCGCTGCTCGGGCACTGGATCGACAGTGGGGTGATCTTTGGTGTGGTGGTGATCAATGCCATCATCGGTTTCATTCAGGAGGGCAAGGCCGAGCAGGCGCTCGATGCCATCCGCAGGATGCTGTCGCTCAATGCGCAGGTGCTGCGCGACGGCCACCGGCGTGAAGTGCCCGCTGAAGAGTTGGTGCCGGGCGATGTGGTGTATCTCGCCTCCGGTGACAAGGTTCCGGCCGATCTGCGTCTGATCGACGTGCGTTCGCTGCGCGTGGAGGAGGCCGTGCTCACCGGTGAGTCGGTGCCGGTGGAAAAGGCGGTGACCCCGGCGGCCACCGATGCGGTGCTGGGCGATCGCAGTTGCATGGCATATTCGGGTACGCTGGTGGCCTATGGACAGGCGGCGGGCGTGGTGGTGGCCACCGGGGCGCACACCGAGATCGGTCGCATCAGCGCGATGCTCAATTCGGTGGAGTCGCTGACCACGCCTTTGTTGCGCCAGTTGGCCATCTTCGGTCAGTGGCTCACCTGGGCGATTCTGGGTGTGGCGGCGGTGGCCTTTGCCTTTGGCACGCTCTTCCGGGGCTATTCGGCTGACGAAATGTTCCTGGCGGCAGTCGGGCTGGCCGTGGCGGCGATTCCCGAGGGGCTGCCGGCCATCATGACCATCACGCTGGCAATTGGCGTGCAGCGCATGGCCCGGCGCAACGCAATCATCCGGCGCCTGCCGGCCGTCGAGGCGCTGGGTTCGGTGACGGTGATCTGCTCGGACAAGACCGGCACGCTGACCCGTAACGAGATGACCGTGCAGTACATCCACAGCGCGGCGGCCCGCTACGCCGTCAGCGGTGTGGGCTATGCCTTTCACGGTGGTTTCGAGCGCCTGCCCGACGTGCGTACGGGCGCAGCCGAGCCGGCCCGGGGCGAGGGGGGGCAACTGGTCGAGGCGATCTTTGGTGCCGAGATGCTGCGCGAGGATCGGGCGCTCAGCGTGCAAGGAAATGGCGGCAAGGATGTGGAGCCGGCCACCGAGCCGGTGCTGCAAGAGGTGGCCCGTGCGGTGCTGTTGTGCAATGACGCCAGTGTGGTGCAGCGCGACGGGGAATACGTGATGACGGGCGACCCCACCGAGGGGGCGCTGATCACGCTGGCCGGCAAAGCCGGATTCGAGGCACGCTTCGAGCGCGACAACCTGCCGCGCACCGATGTGATTCCGTTCGAGTCCGAACATCGCTTCATGGCCACCTTGCACCACGATCATGCGGGCAGGGGGCGGATCTATCTGAAGGGCGCACCGGAGCGCGTGCTCGAACTGTGCACCCTGGCGCACACCGCCGACGGTGAGCGGCCGATCGATCCGGACTACTGGCAGGCTGGCATGGATGCGGCTGCTTCGGCCGGCATGCGCCTGCTTGCGATTGCGGTGCGCGAAGGCGAGGACGCGCAGCGGTCGCTGAACTTTGCCGATGTCGAGCGTGGTGGCTTCACCCTGCTGGCGGTGCTGGGGCTGAGCGATCCACCGCGCGAAGAGGCGGTGGCGGCAGTGGCCCGCTGCCTGAGCGCAGGTATTCGGGTGAAGATGATTACCGGTGACCATGCGGCCACAGCCCGGGCCATCGGTCAGCAGCTTGGGTTGGGCGAGCGGGTGAAGGCGCTTACCGGTGCGCAGATCGAGGCCATGGACGATGCGCAGTTGTCGCAAGTGGTGCTCGAGACCGAAATCTTTGCGCGTGCCAGCCCCGAGCACAAGCTGCGGCTGGTGGAGGCCATGCAGGCCCATGGCGAGGTGGTGGCGATGACTGGCGACGGGGTGAATGACGCACCGGCGCTGAAGCGGGCCGATGTGGGTGTGGCCATGGGCAACAAGGGCACTGAAGCGGCCAAGGAGGCGGCCGAGATGGTGCCGGCCGATGACAATTTCGCCTCGGTGGCGGCTGCCGTCGAGGAGGGGCGCACCGTATATGACAACCTGAAGAAGGCGATTGCCTTCATTCTGCCAACCAATGTGGGGCAGGCTGGCATCGTGTTCTTTGCCATCCTGTTTGGCCTGACCATGCCGATCACTCCGGCACAGATTCTGTGGGTGAACATGATCACCGCCGTGACGCTGGCGTTGGCGCTGGCCTTCGAGCAGCCCGAGCGCAACATCATGCAGCGCCCGCCACGTTCGCCGGTGGAGCCGCTGCTGGACGGTTTTCTGGTATGGCGGTTGGTGTTTGTCGGCTTGCTGCTGGTGGCCGGCGGCATGGGCCTGTTCCTGTGGGAGGTCGGTCGCGGAGCTTCGGTGGAGTACGCCCGGACGGTGGCGGTGAACGCGTTGCTGGTGGGTGAAGCTTTCTACCTGTTCAATGTGCGCAGCTTCAAGGGGTCGATCCTCAACCGCGAAGGGCTGTTCGGCAACCGCTATGTGCTCCTCGCGATTGGCTTGATGCTGGTATTGCAGGTGCTGTTTACTTATTTGCCGGTGATGCAGACCCTGTTCGGCACGGCAGCGCTCGATGCCCGCGCCTGGTTGAATGTTGTGCTGTTTGGCGTGGCGGTGCTGTTCATCGTGGAGGCTGAGAAATGGCTTGCCCGTCAGTCTTCCAGGGCAACCGGGGGTGTGCGATGAGTGGACAGGTGGGGCACGGTCAGGTGCAGGATCCGCTGCACGACATCGTTGCGGTCACAGATTTCTCGGACAGCGCGCACGATGCGGTGTTTCGCGCCGGCATGCTCGCAGTGACGGGTGAGGGGCGTCGTCTGGGCATCGTGCACGCGCTGCGTCGGGGCATGCTCGATGCTTTGCACGATCTGCTGGCGCGCGAGGACGATGAAGCCTTGCTGCGCGAGGCCGACGAGCGGGCACGGGTGCAACTCGACACGCTCCGGGTGGAGTTGGCGGAGGCACTCGGCCTTCGCGCCGACACCGAGCTGGTGCGTGGCCGGGCTGCCCGGGTGATTGACGATTACGCCAGGCAGCGCGATGCGGGCTTGCTGGTGCTGGGCGAATGCAACGAAGGGTTTGTCACCGAGTTGCTGCTTGGTACCATGTCCGAGCGCCTGCTCGGGCGCACCTCCCGGGCTTTGCTGGTGGTCCGGCGCATCCCACGGCTGCCTTACCAGCGCGTGCTGGTGCCGGTGGATTTTTCGCCCGACTCGCTGCATGCGCTCGACCTGCTGTCTGCGCTTGCCCCGCAGGCGCAGAAGGTACTGATGTTTGCGGCCGAAATGCCGTATCGTGGCCTGCTTGACGAGCACACTGCCGGCGGTGGGCTGGCCGGCCTGCGTGCGGCGGCCGAATCGACCGCGCTGCAGCGACTTCGGGCGCTGGCCGAATCGCACGGATTGTCGGAAGATGCGTGCGAGTGCGTGGTGATGCATGGTGAGCCCGGACCGGCCGTGCTGACCTGCGGCGAGCGTGTCGGCTGCGATCTGATCGCGATGGGCAAGCATGGCCGCAACCGTCTGGCCGATGTGATGATCGGCAGCGTGACCCGTCATGTGATGGGGCTTTCGCCCTGCGATGTGCTGGTGGCCACCTGAGACAGGCACCGCCCGGCACAAGCGTCTTTCCGCGACTTTTTTCTTCGACCTTTCTTCAAACTTTTCCTGTCCGCCCGGATACCGGGCCAGGCAGTCGTGAGCCGAGCAACCATGAAGACAGAAAACGCCCCGAGCATTCAGCGTGCAGACTACACCCCCCTGGCCTGGACGGTGGAGACGGTTCATCTGGACTTTACGCTGGACCCGGCGTCGACCCGGGTGCGCAGCCGCCTGCAGTGCCGCAGCACGGCCCGGGCCGGTGAGGCGGGGCCGTTGCTGCTGCACGGCGAGGCCCTGCGCCTTGTGAGCATCAGCGTGGATGGTGCACCGTTGTCCGAGGAGCGCCTGCGACATACCGAGCAGGGGCTGGAGATCGATCTGCCGGGCACGGTGGCCTGTGTGGACATTGAAACCCTCATCGATCCTTCCGCCAACTCCACGCTGTCCGGGCTGTATGCCTCGGCGGGGGGCTTGTTCACCCAGTGCGAGGCAGAGGGGTTCCGGCGCATCACTTACTTCCCTGACAGGCCGGATGTGATGGCCCGTTACACGGTGCGCCTCGAAGGCGAACGGGCGCGCTATCCGGTGCTGCTGTCCAATGGCAACCTGATCGAGCAGGGCGAGCTTGAGGGCGGGCGGCACTATGCGGTGTGGGAAGACCCGTTTCCCAAGCCGTCGTACCTGTTTGCGCTGGTGGCGGCGGATCTGGTGGCGCTGGAGCGGCGGATCAAGACCTGTTCCGGCCGTGAGGTGTTGCTGCAGGTGTGGGTCGAGGCGCATGACCTTGACCGCACCGAGCATGCGATGCAGGCACTTGTCGATGCCCTGCGCTGGGACGAGCAGTGCTTTGGTCTGGAACTGGATCTGGACCGCTACATGATCGTGGCGGTCAGCGACTTCAACATGGGGGCGATGGAGAACAAGGGGCTCAACATCTTCAACGCCAAGTATGTGCTGGCCAGGCCCGAAAGCGCCACCGATGCGGATTACGAAGGCATTGAGAGCGTGGTGGCGCACGAGTATTTTCACAACTGGACTGGCAACCGGGTGACCTGTCGGGACTGGTTCCAGCTGACCCTGAAGGAAGGGCTCACCGTGTTCCGCGACCAGCAGTTCTCGGCCGACATGCTGGCCCGTGCAGCCGGCGAGGCGGCCGCCGCCTCGGCGCGTGCGGTGAAACGCATCGAGGATGTCAGGGTGTTGCGCAGTGCGCAGTTTCCGGAAGACAACGGCCCGATGGCGCATCCGATCCGGCCCGACAGCTATCAGGAGATCAACAACTTCTACACCGCCACGGTGTACGAGAAGGGGGCCGAAGTCATCCGCATGCTGCACACCCTGCTCGGGCCGGAAGGTTTTCGCAACGGGATGGACCTGTACTTCAGCTATCACGACGGCTGCGCGGTGACTTGCGATGACTTTGTCGATAGCATGGCCGAAGCGAATGGCCGTGATCTTGATCAGTTCATGCAGTGGTATGCGCAGGCCGGCACACCGAGGGTGCGGGCGCGTGGCCGGTATGACGCGGCAGCGCAGCGCTATGTGCTGGAGCTCGCGCAGCATACGCCCCCCACGCCGGGGCAGGCAGACACGCGGCCCTTGCTGATTCCGGTGGCACTGGGGCTGATTGGGCCTGACGGTGCCGACCTGCCGTTGAAGCTCAGTGGTGAAGCGCAGGCCACGCCCGGTACCCGGGTGCTCACCCTCAACCAGACCGAGCAGACCTTTGTGTTCGAGGATGTGCCGTGTGCGCCTGTGCCCTCGTTGCTGCGTGGTTTTTCCGCACCGGTCATCCTGGAGCTTGACGAGGATGCGCGCACGCTGGGTTTTCGCATGTCACATGACAGCGATGCCTTCAACCGCTGGGATGCCGCGCAGCGCTACGCCGAGCGGGTGCTGGCCGATCTGTGTGCCGATCTGGCCGGGGACCGGCCACCGGCGGTGCCGGATGACTTCGTGCAGGCGTTTGCACGATTGCTGGAGGACGCCGCGCTTGACCCGGCTTTCCGTACCCTGGCGGCCAGCTTGCCCACCGAGGCCTATCTGCTCGACCGCATGCGCCCGGCCCGCCCTCTTGCCCTGCGCCAGGCGATGATCGTGCTGATGCGCACCCTTGGCGAGTCCCTGGCCGGGCTGTGGCTGCAACTGCATGAGTCGCTGGCGGTGGAAGGCGCGTACCGCTATCACCCGGCCGATGCCGGTCGGCGTGCGCTGCGCAATCTGGCCTTGCGCTACCTGTGTGCGGCGGGCGTGCCCGAGGGTCTGGAGCAGGCCTGGCAGCAATACCAGCAGGCAGGCAACATGACCGAACGACTCGGAGCACTGCAGGCGCTGGTACAAAGCCCCGGCGAGCAGGCTGGCCCGGCGCTGGCTGACTTTTACACCCGTCATGCCGATGACGCGCTGGTGCTCGACAAGTGGTTTGCGCTGCAGGCCGGTGCCTGGCGCTGGCGGGACGATGCATCGGCCGGGCTGGAGCGGGTGAGGGATCTGATGGCCGATAAGGCTTTCACCCTGTCCAATCCGAACAAGGTGTATGCATTGCTGGGAAACTTCTTCCGGGGCAATCCGGGCGAATTTCACCGCGAGGACGGGGCCGCCTATGCCTTCTGGGCCGAGCAGGTGATCGCGCTCGATCGCCATAACCCCCAGGTGGCGGCACGCATGGCGCGGGCGCTGGAGAACTGGCGGGTGTTCCAGCCCGAGGTGCAGGCCCTCATTCGCACCCAGTTGCAGTGGGTGGCCGAACAGCCCGGGCTGTCGGCCGATGTGGCGGAAATTGTCGGTAAATCGCTGAATGCCTGATCGCTGAACGCCCGATCGGGGCGTGAACGGCCACGGCCGGGCCGGTTCCTGCCACTGTACCCGTAGCAGGAACCGGCCCGGCCGTTTGTGTTTGCGTCTGTCTGCGTGCCTGCTGGCGTGTCGTACGCTCAGGTGGTCAGGTCGCCGGCGATGTAATTGGACAGCTGCTGGATGGTGGCTTCCTGGTCTTCGATGACGGCCTTCACCACGTCGCCGATGGTGACGATGCCGACCACCTGGCCATTTTCCATGACCGGAAGGTGCCGAAAGCGCCGGCGCGTCATGATGCTCATGATGTTGCCGAGTTGGTCGGCCAGCGTCACCGTATGCACATCGGTGGTCATCATCTCACCCACCTTTGCCGTTTTGGAGGCAAGGCCCTTCAGTACCAGCTTGCGGGCATAGTCGCGCTCGGTGAAGATGCCCCGCAGTTGCCCATCCTGAACCACCAGCACTGCGCCGATGTCGTGTTCGGCCATCAGTGCCAGAGCGTCGAAGACGCTGGCATCCGGCGCGACCGAATGGGTCACGCTGCCTTTCTTGTCGAGTACCTGTTTGACGGTGATCGTGGTTGAGGTCATGCGCTCGTCTCCCTTGTTAGCCTTGAGCCAGCAGTATTGTGCCGCTGGCATTGTCGCACAGTTTCCGGGCGGCGCTGCAAGACCGGGTTTACGAGAACGCCGCGCTTCAGATCTCCAGATTGTCGATCAGGCGTGTGCGCCCAAGACGGGCGGCCGCGAGCACCACCAACGGATCGTGTTCATGCACCGGCGGCTGCAGGTCGGCGCGGCGGCGCACGGCAATGTAGTCCGGCGCCCAGCCGTGCTGTTCGAGCACGGCCATGGCTTCGGTTTCCAGCTTCAGGAAGTCGTGGTCACCGGCACGTACCGCGTCGCGAATGCGCTCCAGCATCCGGTGCAGGCGCGGGGCTTCGGCGCGCTCTTCAGGGGACAGATAACCATTGCGCGAAGACAGGGCCAATCCGTCGGCTGCCCGCACCGTTTCACCGGGCAGCACTTCGATCGGCAGGGCCAACTCTCTCACCATGTTGGTGAGAACCATCAGCTGCTGGTAGTCCTTTTTGCCGAACAGCGCCACATTGGGCTGGACGATGTTGAGCAGCTTGAGCACCACCGTGGCCACGCCCCGGAAATGGCCCGGCCGGAACTCGCCTTCCAGGATCGCCACCTGGGCGGGGGCGGGGTCGACATGGTAGTGCTGCGGTTCGGGGTACATCACCGTTTCGGTGGGCGCGAACAGATGGCTGACGCCGGCCTGTTCGAGTTTTGCGCAGTCGGCTTCGAGCGTGCGCGGATACTTGTCGAAATCTTCACTGGGGCCGAACTGCAGGCGGTTGACGAAGACGCTGGCAATCACTGCGTCGGCCTGCTCGCCGGCCTGGCGCATGAGGGTGATGTGACCTTCGTGGAGGTTGCCCATTGTTGGCACCAGTGCCACCCTGCCAGCCTTTGCACGGGCGGCACGAATGCTTTCAATGGTGGTGTGAATCTGCATGGAAGACGATCCTGGCTGAGGGGGACGCAAGTGTGTGTCAGTAGCTTTGCGCTTCGGTGGGGAAGGTGCCGTCCTTGACGGCCTGCACATAGCGGGCAACCGCTTCTTCGATGCTGCCCGCACCGTCGAGAAAGTTCTTCACGAAACGGGCCTTCTTGCCGGGATAGACCCCGATCATGTCGTGCAGCACCAGAACCTGTCCGTCACAGTCGGCGCCGGCGCCAATGCCGATGGTGGCCATGCTGTCGAGGCTGGCGGTGATTTCGGCGGCCAGCGTGGCGGGCACCATCTCCATGACCATCAGCGCCGCGCCGGCTTGCTGCAGGGCGAGCGCTTCGGCCTTCAGGCGTGCGGCGTCGTCTTCGCTGCGTCCCTGCACGCGATAGCCACCGAGCTGGTGCACCGACTGGGGTGTGAGGCCGATGTGGGCGCACACCGGCACGCCGCGCTCGACCAGAAAGCGCACGGTGTCGGCCATGTATTCGCCGCCTTCGAGCTTCACCATCTGCGCGCCGGCCGCCATCAGGCGGGCTGCATTGTGCAGCGCCTGCTCGGGCGAGGCCTGGTAGCTGCCAAAGGGCATGTCGGTGACGATGAAGGGCCGGCTCGCACCGCGTGCGACGCATTCGGTGTGGTACACCATGTGTTCGAGGGTGACCGGCAGGGTGGAGGGTTGCCCCTGCAGAACGTTGCCAAGCGAGTCGCCCACCAGCAGGACATCGACGCCGGCCCGGTCGAGCAGTGCCGCAAAACTGGCGTCATAACAGGTGAGCATGGCAATTTTGCGGCCTTCTGCGCGCATCTTGCCAAGCTCGAAGAGGTTGATCGGTTTGTTGTCCTGTAAATAGCTCATCGCGTGCTCCGGGTGAGGGCGGGAGTGTTCCGCAATTTGTGGCAATGCACAAGCAGCTTTGCAGAAATGTAACGTTGCGGGGTGGGACGGGCGGGCTCAGCCGGCGTAGCCGAAAAACTCGCGGTAACTGCGCATGCTGCGCAGCCGGTCCAGCAGCAGGTCGAAGTCGTCGTCGAGTTCCACCGGGTTGAGCACCTCGGCGTCCACGATGAACAGGGGCGCGGCTTCATATGCGTAGAAGAAGCGGGCATAGCGCTCGGCGACACGCTTGAGATAGGCTTCGGTGACGCGTTTCTCGGAATCATTGCCGCGCTGCTGTACGCGGGCGATGAGGGTTTCCGGCTTGGCCTGCAGGTAGATCACCAGATCGGGGGTGCGGACCACCGGCGGTTTCATGGCGTCGTGAATGCGCTGGTAGAGCTGCATTTCCTCTGCAGTGAGGTTGAGTTCCGCGAACAGCGGATCCTTCTCGATCAAAAAGTCCGACACGAGCAGGCCGGGGTGGTTGGCGATCGGTTCGAGCAGATCGAGGCGCTGGAACAGGAACTTGAGCTGCACCGGCAGTGCCCAGCGCTCGGGATGCTGGTAGAAATACGACAGGAAGGGATTCAGGTTGGGCTGTTCCAGCGCTGCGTCGGCTTCCAGGCGCTGCGCCAGGCGACGGGCAAGAGAGGTCTTGCCTGCACCGATGGGCCCTTCGACAACAATGTATTTTGCCTTGTCCAGCATCTGTCTTTCCGGTCAGCTTCGAAAAACGAAGTACACAGCGCCTAGCATACACAAGCCGGCCCACAGGTAGTCAAGCTTGATCGGTTGTTTCATGTACAACATGACGAAGGGGATGAATACCAATAGGGTAATCACCTCCTGCATGATCTTCAGTTGCGGCAGGCTCAGCTCGGTTGAGCCGATGCGGTTGGCGGGTACCTGAAGCAGGTACTCGAACAGCGCAATGCCCCAGCTGACCAGGGCGGCGACATACCAGGCGCGCGCACTGAGCGTCTTGAGATGTCCGTACCACGCAAAGGTCATGAAGACATTGGAGAGGGTGAGCAGGAAGGCGGTCTGCACCCAGACCGGGATGCTTTGCAGGGTGCCGGAAAGAGTCTGCATCATGATTGCTGGGGCATGAGGGCGTTGAGCAACGGGGGGCGGGCGCAGAGTTTTTGAGAGCCTTGAAGGGCGTCGGGTGCGATGCCGGCTGCCGGTGCGGGGTCGGGCCGTTTCAGCCTTCCAGCCGTTCCACCCGCTGGCTGGCAACCTGCAGGAGCAGGGTGTCCATGGCGGGCTGGCCCGGGATGCTGACCTGTGGGGCGATTTCGGCCAGTGGCAGCAGCACGAAGGCCCTTTCGTGCATGCGTGGGTGGGGGACGCTGAGCCGGGGATGTTCGATGCACTGGTCTGCATACAGCAGCAGGTCGAGATCCAGCGTGCGCGGGGCACGGAAGGCGTCACGCTGTCGGCCGCCGGCAGTTTCGATGTCCTGCAGGGCATCGAGCAGGGTCAGGGCGGGCAGGCGGGTGTCGAGCGAGACCACGGCATTCACATAGTCGGGCTGCTCGCCGCTCACACCAACCGGGGCCGAGCGGTACAGCGACGAGCGTGCGGCCAGCCGGGTGCCGGGCAGTGCGGCGAGTCGGGCGCAGGCTTCGGCAAAGCTGTGCCTGGGGTCGCCAAGATTGGCGCCAAAGGCGACATAGGCGGTAACGGTGTTCAAGATGCCTGCGCTGCGTCGTTTGGTCTGGCCTGGCCTGCCGGTTTGCGCTTGCGACGGCGCTTGCGGGCGGTTGGGCTGTCCGTGGCGGGGGCCTGGCGCAGCAGGGCCTCGCGTTCGTCGTGGCCGGCATGGGCGAAGCGGTGCCACCAGTCCACCACCGACATGTCGATTTCGCCGGACTGCCCGCGCAGACGCAGGAAATCCCAGCCCGCGCGGTAGCGCGGCTGTTCCAGCAGGCGGTAGGGCGATTTGCCCGAACGTTTTTCGAAGCGTGGCTGCAGTGCCCAGATTTCCTTGATGTCGGCAGCAATGCGCCGGGTGATCGCGAGCTTGCGGGCCTGGGTGTCGAGCACGTCGTCCATCGCCGCAAACAGGGCCGGCTGGTTGGGTTCGCCATCGAGCTTGCGACTTTCCCAGTCGGCGAGCACCTGATGCCAGAGCAGGGTGGCGAACAGGAAGCCGGGCGACACGGACTTGTCCTGGCGAATGCGCTCGTCGGTGTTCTCCAGGGACAGCCAGACGAAGCGCTCGCCCATGGGTTGCTCCAGAATCACGTCGAGCAGCGGCAGCAGGCCATGATGCAGCCCCTCTTCGCGCAACTGGCGCAGGCACTTCACCGCGTAGCCGGAAAACAACAGCTTGAGCATTTCGTCGAACAGCCGTGCGGCGGGCACATTCTCGAGCAGCGGGGCCATCTCGCGAATCGGCCTGCTTGCGGCCGGGTCGATGTTCAGGCCCAGCTTGGCCCCCAGGCGCACTGCACGCAGCATGCGCACCGGATCCTCGCGGTAACGGGTACGTGGGTCGCCGATCATGCGCAGGGTCTTTTGCTGGATGTCGGCCACGCCGTGATGGTAGTCGACAATCGTTTCGGTGACCGGGTCGTAGTACAGGGCATTCACCGTGAAGTCGCGCCGGGTGGCGTCTTCTTCCTGGGAGCCGAAGACGTTGTCGTGCAGCACGCGGCCGTGCTCGTCGGTGTGGCTGTGGGCGGGGTCCTGACTGGCGCGGAAGGTGGATACTTCGATCGTTTCGCGTCCGAACATCACATGCACGATGCGAAAGCGCCGCCCGATGATGCGCGAACGGCGAAACAACGCACGGACCTCTTCCGGGGTGGCGCTGGTGGCCACGTCGAAATCCTTGGGCGGATGGCCGATGAGCAGGTCGCGCACCGCACCTCCCACCACATAGGCCTTGTGCCCCTTGGACTGTAGCGTGGTGCACACCTGATTCGCCGCCGGGGACAACTGCTCGCGACGGATGCCATGCCGTTCGACCGGAATCAGCGCCGGGTCGGTATTGAATCCGGTCTTTGGACGGCGGAAAACCTTGCGTAACAGCTTGCGAATCATCAGAAACCGTATGAAGAAGTGTGCGAGCGCGTAATCATAACTGATGCCCGGCCTTGCGGTGTGTTGGCTGCAGCCCTTCAGCGCAGCGACAGGCGGCGCCAGCCGTGGCTTTCGGCATGCGCGCGCAGGGTGTCGTCGGGGTCGACCACCACCGGGTCGCTGACCTTGCCGAGCAGGGGCAGGTCGTTGTGCGAGTCGCTGTAGAACCAGGTGCGCTCAAAGCTGCCGAAATACAGCCCCATGCTTTCCAGCCATTCGTCCACCCGCTGGATCTTGCCGGCCTTGAACGCTGGCAGGCCACGCGGCTTGCCGGTGAACTGGCCGTTCTCGCAGGCCGGAATGGTGGCGACCAGATGCGGCACGCCCAGTTCGCGGGCAATCGGGCCGGTGACGAAGCTGTTCGTGGCGGTGACGATGGCCGTCAGCGCCCCTGCCTGCAGATGTCCGGCGACCAGTGCCCGCGCCTGTTCGGTGATCATTGGCCGGATCACTTCGTCCATGAAGCGGGCATGCCAGGCATCGAGCTGCGCGCGCGGATGGTGTGCCAGCGGGGAGAGCTGGAAATCGAGAAATTCGAAGATGTCCAGCGTACCGGCCTGATATTGCTCGAGAAAGGCCTGGTTGCGCGCAGACTGGATCTCGGGGTCCAGCGCTCCCTGGCGAATGAGGAACTGCGCCCATTCAAAGTCCGAGTCGCCGTTGAGCAGTGTGTTGTCGAGATCGAAAAGTACCAGATCCACCTGAATTGTCCTGAAAATGAGGGTGAAGGGAAGGCGCAGGCCGCGTGGCCTGCTGCGTGTCCGTGTCGTGAGTGTGCTGCGTGACTACAGTGTCAGGCCGGTCTGCATCAGGCTGCGCAGCAGGGGCAGGGTGATCGGGCGCTTATGTTCCAGAGAGGCGCGGTCAAGGGCGTCGATCAGGGCAACCAGGCTGGGCAGGTCGCGGCGGCCATGGCGCAGCACGAAGCCGATCACGTCCTCCCCCAGCTGCAGCCCGCGGCGGTTGGCGAGCATGATCAGAATGCGGGTGCGTGCCTCGTCGTCCAGCGGCTGCACCTCGTAGATCAGGCACTGGCCGATGCGGGTGCGCAGATCCTCCCGCAGTCGCAGCTCCAGCGGCGGGCAGGGGCCGGACAGCAGCAGCGTCTGGCGCAGCGTACGGGCCCGGTTGAAGGCGTTGAAGAGCGCCACCTGGGCTGCGTCGTCGAGCTGGTCCACATCGTCGATGGCGAGCAGCATGGCGGGGGTGTCGGGCAGGGCTGCGCCCACGCTGCCGGCATCGAGCAGGCAGGCTTCACGGCCCGCGTTACGCGAGCAGGCGATGGCCGCACCCAGCAGATGGCTGCGTCCGCTCATGTGCGCCCCCCACAGATACAGGTGGGTGTGGCCCTGCACCGAGTTGCGCAGGGCGGCGACCAGCTCCGCGTTGGCGCCGGTCACAAAGTTGTCGAAATCCGGCGGGGCGTCCTGGTGAATGTCGAGTACGAGCTGCTTCATGGGCTTCATTGCCGGTCGGCTCCTGTATCGTCCGCAGTGGCTCCGGGCGGGGGAGGTTGTCCGTTATACACCGGACTGGCCAGCCATTCCTGGCGCAGTTCGCGCAGCCCGACCAGGATGGCTGCGCTCGCTGGCAGTGCCACCAGCATGCCGACGAAGCCGAACAGCTGCCCGAAGGCCATCAGCGCGAAGATGACCGCCAGCGGGTGCAGGCCAATGCGCTCGCCCACCAGATAGGGGGTGAGTACATAGCTTTCCAGCACCTGGCCGATGCCGAACACCACTGCCACGCCGATGAGGGGTGACCAGCCTTCGCCTTGCAGCAGGGCGGCCATGATGGCCAGAAGCAGACCGCCGCCAAAGCCGACAAAGGGAATGAAGGCCAGCAGGCCGGTGATCACCCCCACCGGCAGCGCAAACTTGAGTCCGGCCATCCACAGTCCGAGGCTGTAGAAGCTGGCCAGCAGCAGCATCACCGACAGCTGGCCGCGCAGGAATTCGGACAGTACCGAATCGATGTCGCCGACGATCTTCAGCGTGCGGGGCAGCAGCGGCCGGGGCAGGGTGTCCTTGATCGCCGCGATGATGCGTGGCCACTCCTGCAGCAGGTAGAACATCACGATCGGCACCAGCACCAGATTGGTGGCCACGGCTACCAGGGCCATGCCCCCCTGTCCGGCCTTGCTGAGCAGGATGGGGATGAGGTCGGTGGCCTGGTCGCGATTGGACGACACCCAGTTCTTCAGCGCGCTCAGGTCGAGTTGCACCTCCAGGCCCAGCCGCGCATTGAGCATCGGCACGATCTCGGTGTTGAGGCGTTCCATGAGGTCGGGCAGGCGCGCGATGAGGATCACCGCCTCGCGATACACCAGTGGCACCACGATCAGGAAACCGAGCAGCAGCACGATGCCCAGGGTCACGATCACCAGCAGCACGGCGGCCGTGCGGGGCACGCGGCGCGCGACCAGGCCATTTACTGCGGGATCGCTGATATAGGCGAACACCGCCGCAATTGCAAACGGCGTGAGAATCGGCGACAGCAGGTAGAACAGGCCAAGCATGGCCAGCCCCACCACAGTCCATGCCACAGTTTGAACACGATCGGCGCGTGAAAGGGTCATTTCAAGTAGAATTTGTCGATGAAACGGCCCGGCACTGACGGGCCAATCCGTAAATGTAGCCACTTGGTGTTGCAGCCTCAAGTCCGGGTGTATGACAAACGCCTGCCGCACCATTCTGACAGCCATAGGAACGACCTTGAATTCCCTGACTTATCGCGATGCCGGTGTGGATATCGATGCTGGCGACGATCTGGTGGAGCGCATCAAGCCGCTTGCAAGACGAACCATGAGACCCGAGGTGATGGGCGGCATTGGCGGCTTCGGAGCCCTGTTCGAACTGTCGAAGAAGTACCGCGAGCCGGTGCTGGTGTCCGGCACCGACGGGGTGGGGACCAAGCTCAAGCTCGCCTTCCAGCTCAACAAGCACGATACCGTGGGCCAGGACCTGGTCGCGATGAGTGTGAACGACATTCTGGTGCAGGGCGCGGAGCCGCTGTTCTTCCTCGACTACTTCGCCTGCGGAAAGCTGGACGTGGATACCGCCGCCGATGTGGTGAAGGGCATTGCCCAGGGCTGCGAGCTGGCCGGTTGTGCGCTCATCGGTGGCGAGACGGCCGAGATGCCCAGCATGTATCCGGATGGCGAGTACGATCTGGCCGGCTTTGCCGTGGGGGCTGTGGAAAAATCACAGATCATCGACGGCAGCACCATTGTGCCGGGCGATGTAGTGCTGGGTCTGGCATCGAGCGGGGCGCATTCGAACGGTTACTCGCTGATCCGCAAGATCATCGATCTGGCCAGCCCCGACATGGAGGCGGATTTTCATGGCCGCCCCTTCCGCGATGTGGTGCTGGAACCCACCCGCATCTATGTCAAGCCCCTGCTGGCCCTGATCGCTTCTCGGGCGGGCCGGGTGAAAGGCATGGCACACATTACCGGCGGTGGCCTGACCGAGAACATTCCGCGCATTCTGGGTGAAGGGCTGACCGCCCGCATCGACGCATCGAGCTGGGCGCTCCCGCCATTGTTCCAGTGGCTGCGCGAGGCCGGCAATGTCGATCTGCAGGAAATGTACCGGGTGTTCAACTGCGGTATCGGCATGGCGGTGATCGTCGCGGCCGAAGACGCCGATGCAGCCACCGCGCTGCTCAGCGAGGCTGGCGAAACCGTGTACCGCATTGGCACCATCGACACCCGCGCTGCCGGCGAAGCGCCCACCATCGTCGCCTGAGTCGCGCAGGTCTGAACGCGTGGGCATCGTCGTCCTGCTCAACAAGCCGTATGGCGTGCTGTGCCAGTTCAGTGGTGAGGACGGGCGGGAGACGCTCAAGGCACATGTGCCGTTGCCGGGGGTGTATCCGGCTGGACGGCTGGATACGGACAGCGAGGGTCTGCTGCTGCTCACCGACGACGGAGCGCTGCAGCACCGCATCAGCGATCCACGGCACAAGCTCCCCAAAACCTATCTGGTGCAGGTGGAAGGCGAGATCGACGATGCGGCGCTGCAGCGTTTGCGTGCCGGTGTGGATCTGGGGGATTTCCATACCCGCCCGTGCGAGGCGCGCAGGGTTGCCGAGACGCCGGCATTGTGGCCGCGCAACCCGCCGGTGCGCTTTCGCAAGAGCGTGCCGACCAGTTGGGTGGAAATCGTGCTGCGCGAGGGGCGTAACCGGCAGGTACGGCGCATGACCGCAAAAGTGGGCTTTCCCACCTTGCGCCTGGTCCGGCTTGCCATCGGCCCCTTTCGTCTGGAGGGGCTGGTGCCGGGTGAGTACAGGATGATGGATGCCGCTCGGGCGGCTGAACGGATACTCAGATTCCTGCCAGATCGCAATGTGGCACGCGTGCCACGATCTCGGCGCGGTTGGGCAGGGTCTTGAGGTCGTAATTTGCTTGCAAGGCCAGCCACGAGGCGGCATCTCCGCCGAAGTACTGGGCCAGACGCAGGGCGGTGTCGGCGGTGATGGCACGACGCTCCTTGACGATTTCGTGGATGCGCGTGGCCGGTACGCCTAGCGCCAGGGCCAGCGCGTTGACGCTCAGCCCCAGTGGGGCTAGAAAGTCTTCCCGTAGCACTTCGCCCGGATGTACGGGGCGCAGGCGGTCTGTCGGTTTGCTCATGCTGCCTCCTCAGTGGTAGTCGACGATTTCGACGTGGGCCGGGCCGTTGTCGGTCCAGATGAAGCACACACGCCATTGATCGTTGATGCGGATGCTGTACTGGCCGGAGCGGTGACCCTGCAGTGCCTCGAGCCGGTTGCCCGGTGGCGAGCGCAGGAACTCCAGCGTTTGTGCAGCGGCCAGTTGGGCGAGTTTGCGCTCGGCTGTGCGCTGAATGCTACGAAAGCGCGGGGGGCTGTCTCCCGCGAACAGTGCCTGTGTGTGCTTGCATTTGAACGACTGGATCATGGGTTGAACGGTATTACGCGAAACGTAATACGTCAAGCGTTTGAGGAATAGTGAGAAGGAAAAAGTGCAAAGGGGGTTGTCTTCATGCAGAACACTCTGAATGGCCGTTGGGCCATGTTGCTGTCCGGTCTGCTGTGGGCGGCGCTATTAACCCGGTTCTTGAGCATGCTGTTTCCGTTCGCCCTGAGCTTATCGAAGGGTAGTGCCAGGACTGGGCTTCGACAGGCTCAGCCCGAACGGTGGTCAGTGACTTTAGGGGCCGGATTAATAATGCTGTTTGCGCTGCAGGCTCAGGCTCAGGCCAGTCTGCCGTTGGTCGATCTGGGGGCCGGCATGTACCGGATCGAGGCCGAACTGGCGAGTACGCCGCAGAGCCGGCAGACCGGGTTGATGCATCGTCCGACAATGCCGGCGGGGCGGGGGATGCTGTTCGTGTTCGATCAGGCTGCCCGCCACTGCATGTGGATGAAGAACACCTACATTCCCCTGTCCGTGGCCTTCATCGACGACGAGGGCAGGATCGTGAATATTGCCGACATGCAACCCCTGACCGAAGACAGTCATTGTGCCGGCGCGCCGGTGCGCTATGCACTGGAGATGAACCGGGGCTGGTTTGCCGAGCGTGGCCTGGGGGAAGGCGACGTGGTGCGTGGTGTTGCCGGCCTGCAGCCCGCACGCTGAAAGACTTCAGGCTTTCAGCGGCACAATTGAGGGGGTTTTCCCGTGTTTTTCGGCCGGCAATATTTGCCGGCATCTGGCCATAATGGCTCCATGTCGTCGTGTGCCTTCCGGGGCTGCGCGACGTTGACGGCAGGAGTCCGCCATGGCTGAAGAAAGCGATCTCGAAAAAACAGAACAACCATCGCAACGAAGACTGGAGCAGGCCCGGGAAGAGGGCCAGGTTCCGCAGTCGCGCGAGCTGTCGACCTTTCTCGTGCTCATCATCGGGGTGGTTGGCATCTGGTTGATGGGAGGCTGGATGAGCGGGCGCTTGCTTGTGGTGTTCAGGGAGGGCTTTAGCTTCGAGCGTGCGATGGCCTTCGATACCCAATTGATGCTGCAGAATTTCGGTGATTTGTTCACCCAGGTGCTGCTGATCATTGCTCCGTTGTTTGCGATTCTGATGTTTGCAGCGATTGCTGCGCCCATTGCGATGGGGGGCTTCGTGTTTTCGCCCAAGGCGCTGGGTTTCAAGTTCGAGCGCATGAATCCGATCAAGGGGTTCGGGCGCATGTTCTCCGTGCATGGGTTGGTCGAGATGATCAAATCCATCCTCAAGGCGCTGGTGGTTGGCGGCATGGGTGTGTTTGTGGTGATGCGTGAATACGATCATGTATTTTCGCTGATGACCATGAGCATCGAGCGCGCAATTCCCGAGTTCATGGAAACCATGCTGTTTGCTGCGATGCTGATCGTGGTGGGGCTGGCCTTGATTGCGGTGGTCGATGTGCCCTTCCAATTGTGGGAATACCAGAAGAAACTGCGTATGACCAAGGAAGAGGTCAAGCGTGAAAGCAAGGAGCAGGAAGGCGATCCGCATGTCAAGGCGCGGGTACGCAGCCTGCAGCGCGAAATGGCGCGTCGCCGGATGATGAGCGAAGTGCCCAAGGCCGATGTGGTGGTCACCAACCCGACCCACTTCTCGGTGGCCCTGAAGTATGACGCCAACCGCATGGGCGCGCCGATGGTGGTGGCCAAGGGACGGGGCGAGATTGCGCTGAAGATTCGCGAACTGGCCCAGGAGCATGGCGTGCCTCTGCTCGAAGCGCCCCCGCTCGCGCGTGCGCTGTATGCACACTGCGAACTGGAAGAGGCCGTGCCGGTCGCGCTGTATACCGCCGTGGCCGAGGTGATGGCCTATGTGTACCAACTGAACAACTGGATGGAAAAGGGCGGTGCCAGGCCGCAGGCGCCCGGCCGGTTGCAGGTGCCCGAAGACCTGGACCCCGGCTCGCCGGACGATGAACCTGCGCAGAATACGGCCAGCCCGTCGCAGCCCCTGTAAGTGAGAGGTCTGGAACATGCTTGACGCACTGAATCTTCGCGCGCTGATGACGCCAGCCAATCTGCGGCTGCTGGGCGCGCCGATCTTCATCATCATGATCCTGTCGATGATGGTGCTGCCCTTGCCGGCATTTGCGCTGGATCTGCTGTTCACCTTCAACATCGCCCTGGCGGTGATGGTGATGCTGGTGGCGATGTACACCCGAAAGCCCCTCGAATTCTCGGTGTTCCCAACGGTGCTGCTGGTAACCACGCTGTTGCGGCTGGCGCTGAACGTGGCCTCCACGCGTATCGTGCTGCTCGAAGGCCATACCGGGCCGGATGCTGCCGGCAAGGTGATCGAGGCCTTCGGGTATTTTCTGGTGGGGGGCAATACCGCCATCGGTGTCGTGGTATTCGTCATCCTGGTGCTGATCAACTTTGTGGTGATCACCAAGGGTGCGGGCCGTATTGCCGAAGTGAGCGCACGCTTCACGCTGGATGCGATGCCCGGCAAACAGATGGCGATCGATGCCGACCTGAACGCGGGTCTCATCGACGAGGGCGAGGCCAAGCGCCGGCGCAAGGAGGTGTCGCAGGAGTCCGATTTCTACGGCGCCATGGACGGTGCTTCGAAGTTCGTGCGTGGCGATGCGATCGCCGGCATCCTGATCCTGCTCATCAACATCGTCGGCGGGTTGGTGGTGGGGACCGTGCAGCACAACATGCCGATGGGTCAGGCGATGGAGACCTACACCCTGCTGACCATTGGCGATGGCCTGGTGGCGCAGATTCCGTCGCTGATCATCTCGGTGGCGGCCGGTATGGTGGTGTCCCGTGTGGGAGACGATCAGGATGTCGGCAA
>Ga0172382_10003451_pt1 | contig 25038 bp, 19 predicted proteins | sample Leawel138RmetaG_FD_122245 | JGI IMG/M metagenome (GOLD analysis project Ga0172382, IMG submission 122245) | Leachate microbial communities from a municipal landfill in Southern Ontario, Canada - Leachate well 138R metaG | ecosystem: Engineered > Solid waste > Landfill > Unclassified | place...
AAAGAGTATCCTTTGGTAAAATTGGAAATATCCAATACATCACATCCGTTTTTTACGGGAAAAATGAAACTGGTGGATACTGCAGGGCGTGTGGATAAGTATTTAAATAAATACAAATCACGCTTTGATAAATCAAGCAAGTAGTAGTTTTTTTTCATAGTTTTCAGGGGTTCTCTTCGGGGAACCTCTGTTTTTTTGTGAGGGAATAAAAAAAGGAGTTGTTTTAAACTCCTTTTAATATAATGTATACCTTGATTTATTTTGGGATAACCGCTCCTTGAATTTTGATGGTTTCAACTTTATTTTCGGCATTGGTATAAATGGTAACTGTTTTATTAAACGTTCCCTCTCCTTCAATTGCATTGTAAGATATTTTCAAAACACCTGATTTCCCGGGCATAAAAGGTTCGCGGGGATAATCGATTTCTGTACATCCGCAGTTAGTATACACATCGGAAATAATCAAGGGTTTCTTGCCTGTATTGGTGAATTTAACATCGATGGTTTTTGTTTTTCCGTTAACAATGTTTCCGAATTCAACCAAGTTGTCGGTTAAAGTAAAATGTGCCTTAAGTGTGTTTTGAGTATTTTGGGCAAAAATAATACTAATTGAAAAAATAAGACATCCCAATAATAATGCTACAACACGTTTATTCATGTATTTAATTTTTTAATATTATCAATATTGATATATCAAAAATAAAGCCAAAAATTAAAAGGGTTTAACTTTTTCAAAATGATAGCCGAACTCAGGCAAAAAAGGATTTCCTAAGATGTATTTCAGAAAATCAACATAAGCATCGGTAAAAGTAAACTCATTTGTATTATAATATACATCTTGTAAAGGCTGATTGCCAATAGCTCCCATATCAATACTTCCGGTATTAAACTCTTCGAGATTATCTTTATCAACTATTTTACGGAGAACAGGCATTTTCCCGTAGTCTTCGCGAAGTAAAAGATCAAGCACTTTGTCGGCAAGGGTGGCGGTGAGTTGAGCGTCATATTCAGAGCAATAACCTGACCGGGGATAATAACCCGAGATTTGTGAACGAGCAGAAATTCCCAGTTTATTGGAGATTTCCGAAGCTACTACACCGCTAACACCGCCAAAGCGTTTGTGACCGTATTCATCGGTTTCAGAGCTGGCATAAACCATGTCGAGGGTTTTTGTTTCATCATTCCACCAACGAACACCTTCTGAAACGGCAATGATAAGATTCTTTTTATCTTTATATTTTTCTTTCACCACATCAAAAAAATGTTCTTTTTTTTCTTTTGTTATCGGACATTCGGGAATTAAAGCTAATTCGGCACCACCAAAAAGAGAACTTCCCGTAAGCCAACCGGCATCACGTCCCATTACTTCAACAACCATTATGCGTTGATGTGATTCGTTGGTAGAACGTAAATGACGTACCATTTCACTTACACGTAAAGCAGCTGTAGGGAATCCCGGACATAATACCGCTTCATTCGATTGATTGTTATACATATGAATGGTGCGTGTTCGTAAATCATTATCAATAGTTTTAGGAAAACCAATAACAGGGATGCCTTCTTGTTCGTATAAACGTTTGGCCGCTCCGTTGGTATCATCACCACCTATTGTTATTAAAACATCAATTTTATATCTTTTAAGGTTTTTAATAATTTGATCCGTTCGATCTTCAGGATTCTTCTTTGTGGGGAAGGGATTTGTTCTGCTTGATAATAGTGCGGTTCCTCCATAGAGTCCGTTATAGGGTTGATTGGTAAGGTCAATAATATCACCGTCTCCTAATAATCCCTTCCACCCTGAACGAATACCATAGACTTTATAACCAAGCAGCAAAGCACGATTTCTTATATTTTTAATACTTGAGTTTATGGCCGGTGTGTCGCCGCCACCGGATAATATAGCTAATGTTTTTCCGTTAAAAATTTTTTCTTTCCTTTGCATGATAAAATGATTTTTACAGCCACAAAATTAGCATAAAAAACAATGATAATACCATATCCGGTCAAAAAACAAATACCATAAAGCTCTATTGAAATGAATAGCAAGTGATTAAATTTTTAAATCGTACAAACAACTAAAAATTATTCAAAAGACATAATTTATTATTGTTTTTTATTATACTTTTGAACAAAGTTAAATACAGTGGAAAATTTAATTCTAAAATAATGGACTAATGTTTATAAAATAGGAGGTTATCATGAATGAAGAAAAAGAATTCCTGAGATATTCGGACGAGGAATTACAAGAATTTAAGGAATTAATTCTGGATAAATTAGAGAAAGCAAAACAAGACATGAAAATGTATGTAGATGCTTTAAGTGGAACAGCAGGCAATGATATAGCCGATACATCTCCCACTTTTAAGGTGTTGGAAGAAGGGCAGCAAACTTTATTTAAAGAAGAAACCGGACGGTTAGCTTCTCGGCTTGAGAAGTATATAAAAAATCTCGAAGCAGCTTTAATTAGAATAGAAAACAAGACCTATGGTATTTGTCGTGAAACGGGACAATTAATACCAAAAGAAAGATTAAAGATTGTTCCCCATGCTACCTTATCATACGATGCAAAAATAAATGAGAAAAAGAATAACAAGTGAAAAAGAAATCCTTAATTCCTATTATAATTATATCATTTATTCTAATTGCTGATCAATGGTTAAAAATATGGGTTAAAACATCCATGTTTATAGGAGAAGAAATAAATATTTTCGGTACATGGTTTAAGCTTCATTTCATCGAAAATGAAGGGATGGCATTCGGCATGGTGTTTTTTGGAGGGTATTGGGGAAAACTAATATTAGTTGTTTTCCGTATGATTGCCGTTGGATTTATTATTTGGATAATTCATAAAATGATAAAATTAAATGTTTCAAAAGGTTTAATAATCTGCATGTCATTTATATGTGCCGGTGCTATGGGAAATATTATTGATTGTGTTTTCTATGGAAAGATATTTTCAGCAAGCAACTACTATCAAAATATTGCCTTTTTTATGCCTGAATCGGGAGGTTATGCTCCTTTTATGCAAGGAAAAGTGGTTGATATGTTTCAATTAGATTTATTTACTGTTGGTAATTTTAATTTTTTCCCTGCCATTTTTAATATAGCAGATGCCAGTATAACAATAGGTCTTTTTGTAACTATTATTTTCTTTTATAAACAATTAACTGCATTTATTGCCACATTTGAGAAATCAACTAAAACAACGAATTAATAAAGATGAAAAATTTTGTTCGTTTTATTTATAATTTAACTTCAAAAAGCATATTACAAATCGCTTGAATTGGAATGAGATGTTTCCATTTTTAAGTACAAAACACTTAATATCGTCCATTTGGATTAAATTTTAATGAGATGCACATAAAAGCATTAAAATATAAAGCATTGAAAACAAGAAATATATAAAAACATGTATTTTTTTTAAAATCAGGATGTTAGAAGGAAGTAAATTTTTATAAGTTGATATACAGGAAGATAAATAAAAATTTTAAAAAAAATAAAAAATTATATCTTTGATATTCAAAATAATTTTATCTTTGCCAACAAGAAACAAAAAAATAATTAATTCATCAATTTAAAAACGATTGTAATATGACAAAAGCAGAAGTAGTAGCTGAGATAGCTAACAAAACAGGCATCGAAAAAGTTGCCGTTCAAGATGTAGTTGAAACTTTTATGTCAACTGTAAAAACTTCTTTGTTGAAGAAAGAAAATGTGTATTTAAGAGGATTTGGTAGTTTTGTTGTAAAACAAAGAGCTCAAAAAACCGGTAGAAATATTTCCAAAAATACAACTATCGTAATACCAGCTCACAACATCCCTGCATTTAAACCTGCAAAATCTTTTTCCAGTACAATTAAAGCAAAAGTAAAATAATTTTAAGTTTATAATCTATGCCAAGCGGAAAGAAAAGAAAAAGACATAAGATGGCAACTCACAAAAGAAAAAAACGCCTAAGAAAAAATAGGCATAAGAAGAAATAATCTTTTGTGAAACAATATTTTACTAGAAATTAAACTACATATTCATAATTGAATATGTAGTTTGGTTTTTGTTGTTATTAAATACAAACTTCTATAACATCCAAGAATGGGAATTAAAGGTAATCGCAAGGATTTATTTGTCAATATCGGACAATCTGAAATTGAAATAGCCCTTCAAGAGGAAGGAAGTCTTGTTGAATTTCATAGAGAAACTACCAATAATGAATTTGCCGTTGGAGATATTTACCTTGCTAGAGTGAAAAAAATTCTACCCGGTTTAAATGCTGCTTTTGTTGATGTTGGTCATGAAAAGGATGCTTTTTTGCATTATTTGGATTTAGGACCTAGAATTAAAACAATATCTAAATTTGTTAAAAATCGCTTACAAAGCAATTCCAAGTTTAAGAATTTGGATACATTAAACTATGAAAACGAAATTTCAAAAAACGGGAATATAAAAGAAATTCTCTCAGTTAATCAAATTATTCTCGTCCAAATTATGAAAGAATCTATTTCTACTAAAGGACCGAGAGTTACAGGAGAAATTTCACTTGCTGGACGTTTTATTGTGTTAATTCCGTTCTCGGATCAGATAATGATTTCTCAAAAAATTAAAAATGAAAAAGAACGTATCCGTTTAAAGGAAATTATACGAAAATTTAAACCTAAAAATATCGGAGTTATTATTCGAACTATCGCAGAAAATCAGCGAGAAGAAGAACTAAAGGTAGATTTACAGAATGTTTTGGAAAGATGGAATCAAACAATTGTTAATATCAGCGGTATTAAATTTCCAAAAAAAGTTGCCAGCGAGTTAAATCGCATTACTTCTTTAATTCGCGACCTTTTTAACGACACTTTCGATTCGATTTATATTAATGATGAGGAAAGTTATAATGAAATTCGTTCTTTTATTAAACTAATAGCTCCGGAACGTTTAAATATTGTTAAGTTTCATAAAAAGAAAACGCCATTGTTTGAGTATTTTGGCGTAGATAAACAAATAAGAAGCGGGTTTGGAAAAATTGTTGCCATTAAAAACGGTATTTATTTAGTGATCGAACATACCGAAGCCCTTCATGTGATTGATGTCAATAGCGGTCATAGAATGGATGCACTTAAAACACAAGAAGAAAATGTGTTGAATGTTAATCTTGAAGCGGCTGTTGAAATTGCACATCAATTGAGATTAAGAGATATTGGAGGAATTATTGTTATAGATTTTATTGATATGCACATTACAGAAAATCAAAAAATATTGTATAACAAGCTCAAAGATGAAATGAAGAAAGACAGGGCTTGTCACACGATTTTACCTCCCAATAAATTTGGTTTGGTGCAAATTACACGTCAAAGGGTAAGAAGTTCAACCGATCTCGAAGTGAAAGAAAAATGTCCTTCTTGTCAAGGTTCGGGAAGAGTTAAAGCACCGATTTTTCTGCTCGATAGCATTGAAAATAATTTGCAATTTCTTGTGGAAAAGCAAAAGGAAAAGAAACTTACTCTGATCACCCATCCTTTTGTATATGCTTACTTAACAAAAGGTTTTTTCAATATGAAAAGAAAATGGATGTTAAAATATCATTGTAAATTGAAAATCAATTACGACAACGCTTATGCTTTTCTTGAATACAGATTTTTTAACGATACCTTAGGAGAGATCAATATGTATTCCTATATGAAAAACAAACATAATGCTCCTTGTATTAACAATATTGAAAAATCTTAATTCAGCGATTGAATAATTTTATCAACAGCGGCATGAAGTCCGTCGCTGTTTTTACCACCTGCACTCGCAAGTGTTGGCTGTCCGCCGCCACCTCCCTGAATAAGTGTTGACACTTCACGTACCAGTTTGGAAGCGTTGTGTCCGTTTTCCACTAATCGATCCGACAAAGCAACAATCAAATGCGCTTTATTTTCAAAGGTTGAAGCAAAAATCGTCAATAAGTTTTCTTCGTTATTTCGGAGTTGATAAGCAGCTTGTTTCAAAAGTTCAGGTGATAAGTTTTGTATGGTACGGATGACATATATACCATTAATAAGTTCTTTCTCTTGTTTTATTTTTTCAACAAATGAAGCTATATTTTTTTGTTCTATTTCTTCAATATTTTTCCGTAAACGCTCGTTTTCCTGTAGCATTTTTTCAATAGCCGGTATCACATGCGGAGCATTGAGCATTTGTTTTATTTCATCTATCTGTTGTTGAAATCCACGTAGAAATCCTTCTGCATATTCACCTGTAACGGCTTCAATACGTCGAATGCCGGCAGCGATAGCTCCTTCGGAAACAATTTTAACCAATCCGATATTACCTGTCGCCGATGTGTGGGTTCCGCCGCATAATTCAATGGAATGATCGAATTTGATAACCCTTACACGTTCACCGTATTTCTCTCCAAACAATGCCATAGCACCCATATGTTTTGCTTCATCCATCGATATTTCACGCATTTCTTCCAATGGCACATTGGAACGTACCAACTCATTCACTAAATTTTCCACCTTCAACAACTCCTCTTCGCTAACTTTAGCAAAATGTGAAAAGTCGAATCGTAAACGTTCATGATTTACCAATGATCCCTTTTGTTCCACGTGAGTTCCCAATATTTCTCGCAGGGCATAATGTATAAGATGAGTAGCACTATGGTTGTTTTGAGTGGATAGTCTGTTTTTTACATTTACTTTGGCCATAAATTCCGTTGTGGGATTTTCGGGTAAGGTTTCGCTGATATGTAAAATCAAATTATTTTCCTTGATAGTATTTTGAATGCTTATACGTTCGTTCACACTTTCCAGCCAACCGCTGTCGCCTACTTGTCCGCCCGATTCAGCATAAAAAGGAGTTTGGTCTAAGACAAGATGATAAAATTGTTTTCCCTTGGTTTTCACTAAACGGTATTTAACAATATGACAAGATGTTTCGAGTAAATCGTAACCCACAAATGTTGTTTGAGCAGAATGGGGAATAAGTTCCTGCCAATCATCGGTTTGAAGTGAAGCCACTGCACGTGAACGTTGTTTTTGTGCTTGTAGACCGGCATGAAAAGCTTCCATATCAACGCTTAATCCTTTTTCTTTTGCCATTAATTGAGTAAGGTCGATAGGAAAACCGTAAGTATCAAAAAGTTCAAAAGCAAACTGGCCGTCTATAACAGCTTGTTGATGCGATTGAATATATTGTTCGAATTTTTGAATTCCTTGCGATAAGGTTCTTAAAAACGATTGTTCTTCTTCCAACAAAATGCGTTGAATTAAAGATTGTTGATGTTTTAATTCAGGGAAATGTGTGCCCATAAGTTCCACAAGCTTGGCAACCAACAGTGTAAGAAAAGGTTTATCAAATCTCAAAAAAGTAAATCCATAACGGACAGCTCTTCGTAAAATACGTCGAATCACATAACCTGCTCCGGTATTGGAAGGCAACTGTCCGTCGGCAATCGTAAAACAAACCGCACGCAGATGATCGGCAATCACACGCATGGCAATATCACTATCGTTGTTATTACCGTAAGCAACACCCGACATACTTGCTATTTCTTGAATCAGGCTTTGAAAGATATCCGTGTCGTAGTTCGATTGTTTTCCTTGAAGTACCATACACAAACGTTCGAAGCCCATACCGGTGTCGACATATTTTGCCGGAAGCAAATGCAAACTGCCGTCAGCCTGACGATTGTATTGAATAAACACAAGGTTCCATATTTCGATAACCAAGGGATGGTCTTTGTTGACCAGGTCTCTTCCTGCTATTTTTTCTTTTTCTTCTTGAGAACGAATGTCCACATGGATTTCGGAGCAAGGGCCGCAGGGACCGCTATCGCCCATTTCCCAAAAATTATCTTTCTTTGAACCGAATAAAATACGTTCTTCAGGAACCAGTGCTTTCCATAGTTCGTAAGCTTCCGTATCTCTCTCAGTTCCATCTTCAGTATCACCGCCAAAAACGGTAACGTATAGATTTTGAGGTGAAATATGAAATACTTCCGTAAGCAATTCCCATGCCCATTCGATGGCTCCCTTTTTAAAATAATCGCCGAACGACCAATTTCCCAACATTTCGAACATGGTGTGATGATAAGTGTCTCTACCCACTTCTTCCAAATCGTTGTGCTTGCCCGAAACGCGTAAACATTTCTGGCTGTCGGTAATTCGTTTGTGCTCGGCCGGGCTGTTTCCCAAAAAGATATCTTTAAAGCGGTTCATGCCCGCATTGGTAAACATTAAACTCGGATCATTTTTCACCACTATGGAATCGGATGAAATAATGCGATGTTGTTTGCTTTCAAAAAAATCTAAAAATGTTTTTCGTATCTCATTAGCATTCATACTTCTTGTGCTTCTTTTTATTGCGATGCAAATTTACATAAATTATCTTACGGCGACAACAACTATTGTCAATGCGACATTCATTTTTTTGTTTAATGCAATCCTAAAGGAAGCGACTAAAAGAAATGAACGATGCGTTATATTTTCATTAGTTACAAAGATGGCAATCACTAAGCATACACCAAAATTTGTTTCCCATCGTCCATTGTTAGGGTGGGCACCCTAATACTGCTCGGAAAGCAGCAATTGAAACCAGAGAAAGCAGCGAGCGAAGCTAAGGTGGGCACCCTAACAATGACATTTAATTACCCAATTTTGAAGACTAATCATTTAGCTGTTGTTCAATAATTTCCCGTTTTGTTTTACAAAGGATGTGAAATTATCCAATCCGAATTTAAATAAAATTATAAAGAGGACTAATTTAAAAGTGGATAAAATCCTGTTTACGTACATAACACATATAAATCATCGCGTTGGTTGATGTAGAGGTAGGGAATAGTGTCAACGTGTTTAATAGTTTGTTTTTCTTTGGTTCCTAATAGGATATCGAAAAGGGTGAGGTATTTGGTGGTCATACTTAAAATTAAAGTTCCGTTTACCGAAGGAGCAAAAATGCGAGCATAATCGTCGATATCGGCTTTCACGTTGTCGACGGCATGTTTTTGAAACAGTACACTTAAATTATTGTATAGCTTTTCGGTGAAACCTACGTTTTCCTTTAATTTATATCTCAAAAATTCGTCTTTATAGTTTTTATATAAAACGTGGACATAAGCATTGTAGAACCGACTGAAATAAGATGCCCACAATGATTTTTCTTTTGAATAGACCGAAGAATCCAAAGGAAGAATCACATGTTGGTAAGCATTATCCGCTGGTAATGTTTTGCCTACGGTAAGGACGGGAATGCGTGATTTTTTAATGAATTTTAATGCTTTATGGCGTGTGAAAAAAGTGTCATTTTTGCTTTTGGCAACAGCAATAACCATCATCATACCGTTGTATTCGTCGGCAAAGTGGTAGATTTCTTTTCTTAATTTCGGACATTCGGTGAAATGTGTCAGGTTGATGCCTTTTATTGGGGCGGTATCGGTAATGCGGGTGAAGGTTGTGCTAAAAGTTTGTTGTTGTTTTTTAAGAGGTAAGATCAATAAGTCGGCACGGAAGATGGTGCATAATTTAAAAGCGTGTGCCACTGCCGCATCGCCATAGGGCGAGTAGTCGGTAAAACAAAGAATGCGTAATTTTTTCTTTTCTTCTTCCATTGATTTATAATCCTTTTACCCGGGGTTTGCCGGGTATGAATTCTTTTAAATAAAACGGTTCGAAATAAGCAAGGTTTTCAAACTTTTGTTTATTGTATTTTTGATAAGCCAAATCAATCATATAGGCTGCCGAAGTTTTGGTTTCGGCATAGATAATGGATGGATGTGGGGGTAAAACGTTTTTACATTTTTCAGCACCGTTGCCGGAGAACACCATGGTTTGTTGATTTAATATATCGCTAAAAGTATCGGGTTCAATAATTTTACTCTGTGTTCCGACAACAGTTTTCAATTCATTATCAAATATGGCGCAATACACTTCCATGCGTCGTGCGTCGATCATAGGGCAGAACAAAGGTTTATCGGGAAATAGTTTGCGTGCTCCCCAAGCCATTGTTTGAAGGGTGTTTATGGCAATTAGTGGTATGTTAAGTGCAAAACACAATCCTTTGGCGGTTGATGTGCCTATGCGCAAACCGGTGTATGAACCCGGTCCTTCACTTATGCAAACGGCATTAATTTGAGAGGTATTTATGCCCGTTTGAGATAAAATCGCATCAACAAAAGGCATGAGTTGCTCGGCATGAGTATTACCGTTGCTGTTTTCTTTTATGGCAAGTAGTTGATTTTGCTTTGCCAGGGCAACCGAACATATTTCGGTAGAGCTTTCTATGCATAGTATATAACACATAATATGAAAGGTTTTAATAAGTGTTTTGTGTGAGTAGACGATTGGATTTCCATTCGTTGAATTCTTTCATATTACGAAGTTCCGGATAGTTGTTTTCAAAAAAAGGAACATCTTTATCGGTAGGTGCAAAAATGCTGTCGATAATGTAGAGTTGTTTTATTAATTCGGTATATTTTCCGGTTTCGTAGTATAAATCTAATTTATTATGGTAAAAATCATACACCTGAGGCATATATAAAATGGCACTGTCGAGCATTTGCAGGCTTTCGTCCAATCGCTTGGCATGATTCAAAGCCCATGATTGATACACAAAATAAATGGGATCTTTTCCTAAAAGCGGATTAAGATTAGCAACATGTTGATCCACTTTATCGCTTAATCCGTTAACGATGGCACTTTGCAGCAAATAGAATTCGGAAATATGCTTGTGTTGAGGAAATGTTTTTAAAAAGTTAAACGCAACTTCTTGCATTTCGGCATAAGATAAATGTAAGCTTGTTAAATTCAATTGCATGGTACGTCCGTAGAGATTGTTTTTGCAAGCTTGTTCTATCCAGAAAAAGGCACTGTCGGCTTTATTATATTCTCCCTTGGAAATCATGGCATTGATTTCCATCAATTGATCTACTAAAATGGTATAATCGCTTACTATATTAAAATAACTGCAAGCTTTAATGTGCCAATCGTCCGACCAATGTATGCCCGAAACGACCGAAAAGGCATCGTTAATAGTGATTTGACCGTCTTTTTGTCCGAATTCCCAGTCTTCGACGGAAATACCTCCGTTATAATAAGTTCTGAAAACAGCATGGGCGGTATCATTTTGACGGTAAAAACGAATAAAACGGATATCGGCACCTTCCGTGATAAATTCGAGCATGGTGTTGCCGGGTTTAAAATGTGTTTGTAGGAATTGGGTCAGTTTCTTTTTGTCGAACGAGGGTTCTTTTTCTGATATCCGTTCGGCAAAAGCATCGATATTAACAGATTGATTGATGGAATGAGGATTCTCTTGATTTAAGTCTTGCATTAATTGATTAATAAACGCAAGATATTCGTCATCGGAAAAAAACTTTTTTTGTTTGCAAGAACAAAACAGTACACATAATATTACAATAATAAATGGGAATGAATATTTTTTCATATATAAATATTACAAATACAAAAATTGACAAAACCTATAAGCACAAAGCCTTGGTTATTCAACGGTAACCGATTTGGCTAAATTCCGGGGTTGATCCACATTGCAGCCTCTCATCACGGCAACATGATAAGCCAGTAATTGTAAAGGAACAATGGCTAAGAAAGGGATAAACATTTCCAATGTATCGGGAATTTCAATCACATAATCTGATAATTTTTTTACGTCTTCGTCGCCTTCGGTAACCACAGCGATAATTTTACCGTGTCGGGATTTAACTTCTTCGATATTACTGATAACTTTTTGATAGGTACCTTTGTTGGTAGCCACGACAATAACCGGCATTTCTTTATCAATTAAAGCGATGGGTCCGTGTTTCATTTCGGCGGCGGGATAACCTTCGGCGTGAATATAGGAAATTTCTTTTATTTTCAATGCTCCTTCCAAAGCGATGGGATAATTATATTTCCGACCTAAATATAGAGCGTTTGGGCAATCTTTGATATAGGTGGCAATAACTTTGGTAATGGCATCGGTTTGGAGTGTCTTTTTTACTTTTTCCGGAATTTTTTCCAGTTCGGCAATAATTTCATAATATTTGGTTCGTGATATTTTGCCTTTTCTTTTGGCTAAACAAAGAGCCATGAGGGTAAGAACGGTAAATTGTGCGGTAAAAGCTTTGGTAGAAGCTACCCCGATTTCGGGGCCGGCATGGGTAAAAGAACCCGCATGGGTGGCACGGGAAATAGAAGAACCTACCACATTACATATACCTAAAACAGTGGCTCCTTTTTCTTTTGCCAGTTCCACGGCGGCAAGAGTGTCGGCCGTTTCGCCCGATTGGGAAATGGCTATGATCACATCATCTTCGTAAATGATAGGATTTCTATATATAAATTCCGAAGCATATTCCACTTCAACGGGAATGCGTACCAATTCTTCAAACATATATTCGGCCAATAAACCGGCGTGATAGGAGGTGCCGCATGCTACAATAATAATGCGGCGGGCATTTAATATGGTTTCTTCATATTCAATAATGCCACCTAATGAAACTACTTCTTTTTTCACATTCAACCTTCCGCGCATACTGTCGGCTATGGAATTGGGTTGCTCGTAGATTTCTTTCAGCATATAATGTTCGAAACCGTCTTTTTCAAGCTGGTTTAAGTTGATTTCCAATTCCTGAACGTAGGGAGTGATGGCTTGGTCTTGAATGGTTTTCAAACATAATTCCTTGTTTTTACGAAGGATAGCCATTTCACCGTCTTTAAGGTAAACCACTTTCTTGGTATATTCCACGATAGCTGATCCGTCGGAAGCGGCAAAGAATTCATCTTCGCCAATGCCTATGATTAAAGGGCTGCCTTTTTTGGCGGCGATGAGGGTTTCGGGGTCGTCGTTAGAAACAACTACAATGCCATAAGTGCCTACAACTTGTGTTAGTGCCAAACGGATAGACTCCGATAGTTGCATGTCGCTGTGCTTTTTCTTGATGTCTTCTATCAAATGGATAAGCACTTCGGTATCGGTATTGCTTTCAAATTTGTAACCTCTTCTTATCAATTCGGCTTTTAAAACCTGGTAGTTTTCAATAATTCCGTTATGAATAAGTGCCATCTTCTTGTCGCTTGAAAGATGAGGATGTGCGTTTTGATTGTTGGGTTCGCCATGGGTAGCCCATCGTGTATGGGCAATACCAACCGTGCCCGACACATCGGCCTTTTCGCAAAATTCTTCTAATTGGCTTACTTTTCCTTTTGTTTTTAAAACATTAACTTTATCCTGAATCAATGCAATCCCGGCACTATCGTAACCTCTGTATTCTAAGCGATGTAATCCTTTAATCAGAATAGGATAAGCTTCTTTATTCCCGACATAAGCAACTATTCCGCACATATAAATTAATTTTATTCATTTATTAAAGAATAGGTAATTTCAAGACGTAAGCGGTTTTTAATATCGTTTGGATTTCTACCGTAAAACACCAATCGGTTTGCTCTGATAGCAGCTCCTTTCACAACTAAATGCAAGGGATAGTTTTCGCTTTTTCCCATAATGATGTTTTGAATGTATTGTGTAATGCGAAAACGATATTCTTTTTTATGGGTATTATATCCTCCGCCGAAAAAGTCTGTTCCCATCAAAAAATCGGGTAGATAATAAGCTGTTGTGGTGGAAGTGTCTTTTTTATAATACATATCTAAAGTAGTGGGTTGATGAAAAATCGAATAGTCGTCTTCGGAACGGGTAATGACTAATTCCGCTTTATGGATAGCTACTTTTTTATCTTTGAAAGATTCTTTAATAAAAGGGAAGGAAATAAGGGTTTTAACTCCGGCCGATGCTTGTAGGTATAACAGTTTATCTGTTTCGGAATAATCAAGGTCAATAATTTGTTTTTTTAAAGATGGGTGGGCATCCGCATAATTGAAATGATCAACGGAATAGAAATAAGCAGATGAATCTTTGATGATAAAGTTATGTTTCAATCCTTTTTTCTCATCATTATGGTAATATAATGTTAAACATGAATTGGCATCAGGCATATTTACATATATCATTGATCCGATTCCGTTTACATTTTCGGCGCAGATATATAATCCTTTAAAATAATTGAGAAAGGCTTCGTTGTTTGCCAATTCCGATCCGCCCGATTTTGCAATAAATTTAGTTCTTCCAAAGTCTTTTTGTAATGGAATACGCACTACCGGTTTGCTTTGTAGCGAATCTTTAGTGCTGGAATTGGGCTTTGGATAACAATAATAAAGAGGCGTTTCGGTTAAGTTCGTGGCATTATATCCGACAGTGGATGTATTATAGTAGGTTTTAGATGTTTCCAAAGCTTCGTTTAACTCATACACTTTAATAATGAAAGGGTTTAAGATATCGCCGAAGAAACCGTCATAGGATAAAGAAAGCACCAATGAATCAATTTCGGCACCTGTGCCGAAATCTAAATTGTTTACTGATAATCTAAATTGTGAATATAAACTTGCTTGCGATTTGCCGAAAATAGGATCGGAAACATATCCCAATAAACTCAAAGAAGTGTTATTACTAGCCAACTTATCTTCTTTTTGTGCATAAGCAAAGATAGTTGATGTATCGGAAATGATTAGTTTTAATATGTCGCTTCCGGGTTGTAAATCCATTCCAACAATATTCTCTTCTTTTTTACAGTTTGCAAAAATGAGGATTAAAAGACATATGGTTACAGGATATATTATTATTTTTTTAATATTCATTTTAACATTTATTTAATGTATTGATTATTCAAGTACTCTTTCATAAAGAGAAATATAATCGGAAGCAAAGTTATCTTCAGGGTGTTGAAAAATAATTTTGTCGCTGTTATTGATATAAGATTTAATGTTTTCATCAATATCATCTTGACCTATAACAACGGCATCGGAATAATTAATGGCCAATTTTGTGGTGTTTTCGAAGTCGGCTTGTTTATATAAAGCTGCATCTTTGATAGGAATGGCTGTGGATTTCAGTTTACTTGTTAATGAGCGGTTTAATTTGCGTTTAAAAGCATCATTATAAACGGAGTAAATCACTTTGGAGTTGGCAAACAGCGGATTGTCGATATAAACTGTTTTTAGATATAAAGGAACAAAACAAGAAATCCATCCGTGACAATGCACAATATCCGGACTCCATCCTAAATTTTTAACGGTTTCAAGCACACCTTTAGCAAAAAATATGGCTCTCTCGTCGTTATCGGAAAAGAAATTATTGTTTTTATCGTATAAAATATGTTTCCTATGAAAATAGAATTCATTGTCGATAAAGTAAGTTTGCATTCTAACAGATTGTATGGAAGCTACTTTAATAATCAGAGGATGGTCGGTGTCTTTAATTATAATGTTTTGACCCGAAAGGCGAATCACTTCGTGAAGTTGATTTTTACGTTCGCTTACAAGCCCGTAGCGGGGCATAAATGTGCGTATATCTATTCCGCTTTCTTGAATGGCTTGGGGTAAATATCTTCCGATTTTTGAAATGTAGGTTTCTTCAACATAGGGTGTTATTTCTTGATTAACAAACAATATTTTATGTGTAGGCATAAAAATACGGGCTTTTTTTATTTATGCAAAAGTAATCAAAATTTTCCAAAAAAAGTAACATATCTTAATTTTATTTCTTTTTTATGTTATAAAAGATAGACAATTAGCGTATTACAGTAATCATATTTGTGGCATGAGTTTTGACCTTAAATTAAAAATGTTTAATAGAACACTATTGTTTGATAAATGAAAAAAAATTCATTCCAATCATTCAATCATCTTGAAATTTTTTATACTTTTGAAAAAAAAAAATAAAGAATACGCCGTTCATAAATACTTTAAAATTAATGATATAAGAAATGAATAAGTGGACTTTCAATGGAGAAATGGAATTGATATTGCGTTACAGCACAATTGAAGCGCAAGAGTTGGGAAATGAGTTTATAGGCATTGAGCATCTTTTTTTAAGTATGATTGATAATGATATAAATGTTTTGAAACATATATTTGTAGAATTTGATGTTGATATAAACATGATCAAAAAACTTGTTTTGCAAAAAATATCGAAAGTATATGATTCAAAACCATTGGTTAATAAAACTGATACTTTACCGCTTTATAAACAAACGGAACGAGTGTTGGATTTAGCCGGGTTGTTTGCAAAAAAGTTTCATAGTCAGGAGATAGGAATTGAACATTTGATTTTAGCCATATTGTGGAAGGATGATAATTTTATTAAAAAATTATTAGCTGAATATGGGATTACCTATAAAAAGGTGGAAACGCTGCTTATGTCGGGAAAATCGTCCGACAGCAATATTGCCAATATATCATCCGATATGGATGATGACGGTGATTTTGAATCGTCTTATCAAGAAATGCCACCGAAGAAGGTGCCTGAAACTAAGCGTAAAAACAGTACTCCCGTGCTCGATGCTTTCGGTCGAGATTTAAACAAAGCAGCCGAAGAAGGTCGCTTGGATCCTATTGTGGGACGTGAAAAAGAATTGGAACGTATTGCGCAAATTTTGAGTAGAAGAAAGAAAAACAATCCAATTTTGATAGGAGAGCCCGGTGTTGGAAAGTCAGCTATTGCCGAAGGTTTGGCTTTGCGTATAAAACAAAGAAATGTTCCTCGTATTTTATTTAATAAAAGAATCGTAACCTTAGATATCGGTTCTATGGTGGCAGGTACCAAATACCGTGGTCAGTTTGAAGAACGAATGAAAGCCGTTTTAGCCGAATTGGAAGCCAATCCTGATGTTATTTTGTTTATTGATGAGTTGCATACCATTGTCGGTGCAGGCAATGCATCCGGATCATTAGATGCATCCAATATGTTTAAACCCGCCTTGGCAAGGGGCGAATTGCAATGTATTGGTGCCACTACTTTGGATGAATACCGTAAACATATTGAATCGGACGGGGCCTTGGAACGACGCTTTCAAAAAGTGTTGATTGAACCTACTTCACCTCAAGAAACAATAGAAATATTAAACAATATTAAAAGCAAATACGAAGACCATCATCTCGTTGTTTATACCGATGAAGCCATAAAAGCTTGTGTGTTTTTAACTCAACGTTATATTACCGACCGTTGCCTTCCCGACAAAGCTATCGATGCTTTGGATGAAGCTGGTGCAAGGGTGCATATACATAACATAGATGTTCCCGAAGAAATCGTTCAGATGGAAAAACGTTTGGACGAACTCAATGAGGATAAAAAAACAGCTATTCAAAAACAATCCTACGAAGAAGCGGCTAAATACCGTGATTTATCGAAAGAATTGGAAAAAGAAATACAAACGGCCAAACAAAATTGGGAACGAGAAATTCAATTAAACCGTAAAGAAGTTACCGGTGAGATTGTAGCCGATGTGGTAGCCATGATTACCGGTGTCCCTGCCAAACGTATTGCTAAGGAAGAAAGTAACAAACTGCTTAATATGGAAAAAGACCTTGACAATCAGGTGATAGGTCAAAAAGAAGCGATTCATAAAATTTCAAAAGCTATTCGAAGAAACAAAGTAGGATTAAAAGATCCTTCGAAACCAATAGGCACTTTTATCTTTTTAGGTCCTACCGGTGTAGGGAAGACTTATTTGGCGAAAATTTTAGCGAAGTATTTATTTGATAGTGTTGATGCGATGATACGCATTGATATGAGCGAGTATATGGAAAAATTTTCCGTTTCTCGTTTGGTGGGTGCTCCTCCGGGTTATGTAGGTTATGAAGAAGGAGGTCAGTTGACCGAGAAAGTCAGAAGAAAACCTTATTCTATCGTGTTATTGGACGAAATAGAAAAAGCCCATGTTGATGTATATAATATATTATTACAAGTGTTTGATGATGGACAACTCACCGACGGATTGGGTCGAAGAGTAGACTTTAAAAACACGATTATCATTATGACATCCAATGTGGGAAGCAGGCAACTGAAAGATTTTGGTACAGGTGTAGGCTTTTCTACGGCTGCACGTCAGGAAGCTAATGTGAAAAATTCGCAAAAAGTTATTGAAGATGCCGTAAACAAACAATTTGCGCCCGAGTTTCTAAACCGTATTGACGATATAGTAATATTTAATCCATTAGAAAAAGGAGATATACACAAAATTATTGAAATTGAACTGCAACATGTGTATAATCGCTTAAAAGAATTAAACATAATCCTTTCTTTATCGGATAAAGCAAAAGATTTCCTCGCTGAAAAAGGATGGAATGCTCAATATGGTGCCAGACCTTTGAAAAGAACCATTCAGAAATATATTGAAGATTTTTTATCGGAAGAAATAATCAACGAAAATGTTAAATCGGGTGATAATGTTTTGTTGGATTATGACGAAAAGAATGAGGCTGTTTTTGTAAGTAGAGAATCGAAGAAGGAAAAAGTAAAAAATAAAAAATAATATGCGTATCGGAGTCAATACACGTTTGTTCGTAAAAGGGAAAATGGATGGCATAGCATGGTTTTCCTATGAGGTATTGAAACGTATGGTTAAAGCTCATCCTGAACATGAGTTTGTGTTCTTTTTCGATCGTAAATATCTCGATGAGTTCATATTTGCCGAAAATGTGAAACCGGTAGTGGTTTTTCCGCCCGCCCGTCATCCACTTTTGTGGTTTTTGTTTTTTGAATGGGGAATTAAGCGTGCACTTAAAAAAGAAAAAATTGATATTTTCCTTTCTCCCGACGGCTGGATATGTTTGCACACGGATGTAAAGACCATTAATATTATACATGATTTGAATTTCGAGCATTATCCCGAGTTTTTATCGCCTTCATCACGTTTTTATTTTCGAACTTTTTTCCCACGTTTCGCTCGTAGAGCCGATGCCTTGGTAACGGTTTCAAATTTTTCAAAAAACGATATCATTAAAACATACGAAATCATACCCAAGAAAATCGATGTTGTTTATAATGCTGCCGCCGAGGATTTTTTTGAAATTTCAGATGATAAAAAATTAAAAGTAAGAGAACAGCTAACTAACGGATATCCTTATTTTGTGTTTGTAGGGAGCGGAAACAGGCGAAAAAACATTGTGAATCATTTATATGCATTTGATTTATTCCGCGAACAAGGCCTCTTTGCCAAATTGGTTTTTGCAGGTACGCAAAAGTATTGGAGCCAAGAAATGAAACGCGTGCATTCCTTGATGAAATATAGGGAAGATGTGGTTTTTACAGACTATGTTTCAACGGCAAGATTAAACGAAATCATTTCCGCTGCCGAATGTTTGCTTTATGCTTCCTTTTTCGAGGGATTCGGAGTTCCTATTCTCGAAGCTTTTTCATGTAATATTCCGGTTATTACTTCCAACCTAACGGCAATGCCCGAAACTGCCGGTGATGCCGCAATTTTAGTGAATCCTTATAATCCCGAAGAAATTACCAATGCCATGATGGAAATTTTCGATAATAATTCCTTGCGTAACGAATTAATTCAAAAAGGGAAACATCAACTAAAAAAGTTTTCTTGGGATAATACCGCAACTCAACTGTGGCAAACAATCGAAAAACTAAGCTGACAGTTTTGTTGATTATATGAAATTTAAAGTCTCTTGTTTCGTTATTTTCTGACAATAATGGCATTGCAGTTTAATGCTTTGCGAATCCAAAACCTTAAATTTAGGTGTAATCTCCTGATGATTGGTGATGCATTTAGGATTAAAGCATTTAACAATACCTTCCAATTGATCTGGTAATGTTAGGTTTACTTTTTCAACTACATCGTAATCTTTAATTTTAATTAAGGTAGCCGAAGGCGATACAATGGCTATTTTGTTGATTTCATTTCTCTCGAAAAATTTACCTTGAATTTTTATGATCGCTTTCACACCTAATTTACTGCTGCGCAAATTAGTGCCGAATAATATTTGGTTGGAACAAACATCCAAATTCAATATTTTTATTACTTGAAACAATTTATCGGAGGCAATATGATCTATAACGGTTCCGTTTTCGATTGCCGACACAATTAATTCTTTTTTTCCCATAACACACTGAATTTTCTTATTTTAATCCTAAAATTGAAGCAATAAGCGCCTGACGTACATACACACCATTTAACGCCTGTTGAAAATAATAGGCTTGAATGGTATTATCCACATTCGTATTTATCTCATTAACACGAGGGAGAGGATGAAGTATTTTCATGTTTTTCTTGGCATTAACCAACATGGATTTATCTAAAATATAAGCATTTTTAACTTTTTCATAATCTTGAATATCCAAAAAGCGTTCGCGTTGTACACGTGTCATATACACTATATCCGCCTTTTCAATAGCTTCTTGCATTTCGGTGTATTGAAAATAAGTAAGCTTTTTCTCTTTGATATGTATTTTCACTACACTGGGGAGTTTTAAGCTTTCGGGTGAAACCAAATGGAAAGTGGTATTAAAATTACACATGGCTTCCACTAAGGAATGAACCGTTCGGCCGTATTTTAAGTCGCCAACCATGGCAATATGAAGATTATCCAAAGTGTTTTGCGTTTTTTTAATGGAAAACAAATCCAATAAACACTGTGTGGGATGTTGATTTGCACCGTCGCCGGCATTGATAACCGGTACATTGGAAACTTCGCTAGCCCAACGGGCAGCTCCTTCCAAGGGATGACGCATTACGATTAAATCGGCATAATTGGCAACAGTTTTAATGGTATCGGCCAAACTTTCTCCTTTGGCAGTACTCGAATTGGCTGCATCTGTAAAACCGATTACTCTTGCTCCTAATTTATTGGCAGCACTTTCAAAACTCAAACGAGTTCGTGTCGAAGGTTCAAAAAACAAAGTGGCTACCACTTTCCCTACCGCTATGTTCTGTACCGGATTCTTTTCAAAGGTCTCGGCCATGGAAAGAATATGCAAATATTCTTCGGGATTGAAGTCGGTAATGGATATTAAATTTCTGTTTTTTAAATTAATCATCTTATTATTATCATTAAATTTAAAAAAAAGCGACTTTTCGAAAAAAGCCGCTTTCTCAATGAATTATTTTTTTGAAATTTTCTTGTTGTTCCCGAGTTTGTGTTTTTTGGCAAAATTGGTAATAATGTCTTTAAATGTCGGACTGCCGATTTCTTGCATTTCGTATCCGATTTTAACCGTAGGTTGTTTTATTTTGATAAGACGGTTAATATCAATAGGAGTTGCAATAAGCACTAAATCACAAGGGGTATTTTTAATGGTCTTTTCCAAATCGGCCACTTGTTTGGCACTGTATCCCATTGAAGGTAAAATAGGGCCTAAATCAGGATAATGATCAAAGGTTTCTTTTAGTTTACCTACTGCATATTGTTTAGGGTCTACCAATTCGGCGGCACCGTATTTCATGGCTGTTAATGCTCCGTAACTGTATTGAACTCCTCCGTGGGTAACGGTAGGTCCTTCTTCAACCACCAACACTTTTTTACCTTTAATTAATTCCGGTTTGTCTACAAAAGTAGGGGAGCAGGCATCCATAATAACCGCATTAGGATTTAATTCGGCTACATTGTCTCTCACCAGTTGCAGGTCGTATAAGTCGGCACTTTCAATTTTGTTAAACACCACTACATCGGCAATACGAAGGGTGGTTGAACCCGGATAGTAACTCATTTCGTCGCCGGCTCTTTGTGCATCGGCCATGGTAATCATTAAATCGGGTTTAATAAATGGAAAGTCGTTATTACCGCCGTCCCACAAAATCACATCGGGATTTTCTTTTTCGGCTGAACGAAGAATGGCTTCATAATCTATCCCTGAATAAATGATGGTTTTACGAACCACGTGGGGTTCATATTCTTCCATTTCTTCGATGGTACATTCATGTTTTTTCAAATCTTCGATAGTGGCAAATCTTTGAACGGCTTGTTTCACCAAGTCGCCGTAGGGCATGGGGTGACGAATGGCAATAACTTTCAGCCCTAAAGCTTTTAATTCGTCGACAATTCTTCTCGAAGCTTCGCTTTTACCTCCACCGGTACGAACGGCTCCCGTTGCAATAACCGGTTTGGTCGATTTTAACATTGTTGTTTCCAATCCCATTAATTTAAAATCGGCTCCGGCAGCATTCACTTGCGATGCCAAATCCATAACATATTGATAAGGAAGATCGCTATAAGCAAATACACATTCATCAACTTTATGTTTTTTTATTAATTTTAATAAATCGTCCTGAGCAAAAATGGGAATCCCTTGAGGATATTGTTTTTTACCGGCTAATTCGGCCGGATATTTTTTATCGTCGATATCCGGAATTTGAGCAGCCGTAAAGGCTACTACGTTATAACTTTCGTTACCTCTGAAATACATGTTGAAATTGTGGAAATCTCTTCCCGCTGCTCCAATGATAATTACATTCTTTTTCTTCATCATATTATATATTTTTTGTTATTATATTATACGGTTAATTGTCCGTGCAAAGTTATATATTTTTTATGCTTGTTAACATTAATTAGTTAAAAAATATTTAAAACAATTTGTTTTCATAGTTCATAGTTTTATGTCTTATATCATATAATTCTATGGTTAATAAGTAAGTAAAAAAAAAGGAATCAAAAAAAATTGATTCCTTTTCAATGATTTTACAGTATTTCGCACCAATTAAATAAATCGTTTTCTTCGCCGTATTGTATACCTTGTAATAATTTAAACAATTTAGTGCTCCAAGGACCGGGTTGCCCGTCTTTGGAGAAGATATAATGTTTATTATTATCTAAATCGTCAATACGTTCAATCGGGCTAATAACGGCAGCCGTACCGCAAGCACCTGCTTCTTCGAAGCTTTCCAATTCTTCAAGGGCTACCGGACGGCGTTCAACCTTCATACCCAAATGTTCGGCTAATTGCATTAATGATTTATTGGTGATAGAAGGTAAAATAGAACCCGATTTAGGTGTAATATAAGTGTTATTTTTAATGCCGAAGAAATTTGCGGCACCGCATTCGTCAATGTATTTCTTTTCGATAGCGTCGAGATAGAACACATTAGAATAACCCGTTTGGTGGGCTTCTTCTCCGGCAAGTAAGCTGGCGGCATAATTACCTCCGATTTTGTAGGTTCCGGTGCCCAAGGGTGCGGCTCGATCGTATTTTCTTGTTACCACAAAAGGAGTGGTTTTAAATCCGCCTTTAAAATAAGGGCCTACCGGCGAAACAAAAATGATAAATAAATATTCGTTGGCAGGTTTCACACCTACTTGTGCACCCGTTCCTATTATTAAGGGTCGGATATACAAGGATGCACCCGTTCCGTAAGGTGGAATGAAACGTTCGTTTAGTTTGATAACTTTTCTTACGGCTTCTTTAAATTTTTCCATTGGAAATTCAGCCATCATAATTCCTTTACACGATGATTCCAAACGCTTCGCATTTTCATCCATACGAAAAACACGCACTTTGTCGTCTTTTCCTTTAAAGGCTTTTAATCCTTCAAAAGCCTCTTGTCCGTAATGCAAACAGGTTGCGGCCATGTGGATCGGAATTTGTTCCGAAGAAGATACTTCCAATTCACCCCATTTCCCGTCGCGATAGTAGCATCTGACATTATAATCGGTTTTCATATAACCGAATGCTAAATTCTTCCAATCTATATTAGTCATATTGATAGTATTTTATTATTATTATATTGAAATATTCTCCTCTTTGAAATGCGAAAGCAAAGGTAGGCTTTTTTTTTGAATTGGCAAGTTTTCTCTCTGTTTATTTTTCTTTTATTTATTAATTGAATATTCCGGTTAAATTGACCTCCCTAATTTACTAAGCACCGGAATATATCCATTTTTGCACGGATATAAAAAACGGCATGCACGGAAAAAACCCGTTAACGCTCAGATACTGATCCGTGAATGCACGGATTTCAATTTGTGCGCGCACGGATTTTTTCCGTTGATGCATTAAATTTTTTTTGAAGCGCATCAAATTTTAAGGGTGATTATTAAATTGTAATACAGGTGTATATGAAATTGAGTGTTAATTTGATGCGCCTCAAAATGCATCCGTTGGAGCATGTCTTCTAAAAAAAATCCACCCATAAACTCATCAACTATGAATGAAAATTGTTTACTTTTGCGAAAAAAGAAATTATATATTGATGCTGTAAAAAAATAGATAATCTTCTATTCAAAAAACCACGTGTGAAATTGGGCAATTCCTAATGTGATAATTTTTTTTCAGATGCAGAAACTAAAAAAAATCGGGTATCACATTTTTTCGGAACGAAAACGACTTGCAACGTGTAACATTTATAAACTATTAAAATAAATTTCTATCAGTTTGTGAGTAATTGGATAATTTCGTGTACATTTGCAACCTTAACAAAACGATTGATAAAACATTGGTCGTTAAAAAATGATTTAGAATTAAATTATTCCCCATATGGAAAATAAAACAGAACTGAAATTAGCACTTTTAATCGATGCCGATAATATCCCTTGTGAATATGTAAAAAGTATTTTAGAAGAAATTGCCAAATATGGTTCCCCCACATTTAAACGTATTTATGGCGATTGGACAAGACCCAATCTCACCAAATGGAAATCGGTTTTACTTGAAAATGCCATTACGCCCATTCAACAATATAGTTATACATCGGGAAAGAACTCCACCGATTCGGCCATGATAATCGATGCCATGGATATCCTTTATGCCGGGAAAGTGGGAGGTTTTTGCATAGTATCGAGCGACAGCGATTTCACTCGTTTGGCACTCCGCTTGCGAGAATCGGGAATGATAGTTTTCGGCTTCGGAGAGAAAAAAACACCCTATCCCTTCATTGCCGCTTGCGATAAATTTATTTATCTCGAAATTTTACTCTCTTCCGACGACGAAGCGCAAACATCCGAGTCGATGGTAAAAGAATCCAAAGAGAAGAAATCCATACATAAAATCAATCCTTCGACCATTGCTTTAATCGCCGCTTCGGTCGATGATATTGCCGACGACGAAGGTTGGGCTTTCTTGGGCGATGTGGGCAATATGATTATAAAGAAAAAACCCGATTTCGATCCCCGTAACTTCGGATTTTTGAAACTTACACCTTTGATTAAATCATTGAAATCGCATTTCGATATCGACGAAAGGCAAACAACATCCGCCACTATCAAACACGTGTATATCAAAACTAAAAAGAAA
>Ga0172382_10003453_pt1 | contig 25026 bp, 24 predicted proteins | sample Leawel138RmetaG_FD_122245 | JGI IMG/M metagenome (GOLD analysis project Ga0172382, IMG submission 122245) | Leachate microbial communities from a municipal landfill in Southern Ontario, Canada - Leachate well 138R metaG | ecosystem: Engineered > Solid waste > Landfill > Unclassified | place...
TCAGGTGGGGGTGGTCCCGGGGGTCGCGGCGGGCAGCACCTGCCACTCGGGTTCCTCGAACTCGCCGATCACCGTGATCTCGCACTTCCTCGCATGCTCGGCGAGGATGCTTCGCACCGTCTCGCTGCGGCTGTCGTCCTTCGCGTCGCGATGCGCTTTCGATTCCCAGGTCGCGATCGCGAGCAAGGTGTCCGGCTCGCCGATCTTGCGATGCAGGTAGGTGCCGCGGGCGCCCGGCGCCTGCTGGATGATCCGGCTCGCCTCGACCCAGGCGCTTGCGTATTCCTCGACGGTATAGCCCGGCTTCATCCGGACCTCGAATATGAACTTCATCGCTCCTGTCCTCCGGGTGGGACCGGTTCCCGACCGGCCCCCGCAAGCAGCGTACCCGAGCGAGCCGCATGCCGCCCTTGAGGCGGGCGAAGTTTGTCGCTAGCCTGCGGGATCCTTCGGCGGTCCGTCGCCGGCGCCTCGCCCGGCGGCTTGCCGGACTCCGGGCCCGACCCGGGCCATTTCCCCAGGAGTGCTGCCATGCGCCCAGACGCCCTGTTCCCCGTTGTCGACACCGCCTGCGGGCGACTGCGCGGCCTCGCCGTCGACGGCACGCTTGCTTTCAAGGGCATCCCCTATGGCGATGACACCGGCGGCGCCAACCGCTTCCTGCCGCCGAAACCGCCGGTGCCCTGGACGGGGGTGCGCGATGCCACCGGCCACGGGCCCTATGCGCCGCAGTTCCCGTCGACCCGCAAGGGCGCCTATTCCGACATCACCCTCTACGACCTGCAGCCCGGGCGCATGGGCGAGGACTGCCTCGTGCTCAATGTCTGGACCTCGTCGCTCGATCCGCATGCGAACCGTCCGGTCATGGTGCATCTGCACGGCGGCGGCTGGTACTCCGGCTCGGGAAGCCTGCCGATGTTCGACGGCTCGATGCTCTCGCGCTTCGGCGATGCGGTGGTCGTCACCCTCAACCACCGGCTCGGCGCCTTCGGCTATCTCGACCTCGGCGCCTTCGGCGACGAGCGCTATGCCGATTCCGGCACCGTCGGAATGATGGACATCGTCGCCGCGCTCGAATGGGTGCGCGACAACATCGCGGCCTTCGGCGGCGATCCGTCGCGGGTGCTCGTCTTCGGGCAGTCGGGCGGCGGCATCAAGACCTCCACCCTGCTCGCGATGCCGTCGGCGCAGGGCCTCGTCCATCGGGCCGGCATCATGAGCGGGCCCTCGACCCGGCTGATCGAGCCGGAGGAATCCGCCCGCTACGCCGAGGCCTTCCTGCGCCACCTGCAGGTCGGCCCCGACCGGCTCGACGCCCTGGCCGGATTCTCGATGGAGGATCTCCTGCTTGCCCAGGCGGCGGTCGAGCGCGATTTCCGGACGCCGGGACAGGGGCCGCGGGTGTTCCTGCCGGTGATCCTCAAGAAGGGTGCGATCCCCCGCCATCCCTTCGATCCCGATGCGCCGCCGACCGCGCACGAGGTTCCGCTCATCGTCGGCTCGACACTCGACGAGCGCAGCTATCGCCTCAACAACCTGCGCCTGGACTGGGAGGGACTGGCGTACGAGATCGCCGGCCACGTGGGCGAGCGGGCCGGCTGGCTCATCGAGCGCTACCGCGCCGAGGATCCGCAGGCGACTCCCTACCTGCTGCAGGCCCGCATCGAGACCGACCTGATGTTCCGTCGCGGCATCCACCGGATCGCCGAACGCAAGCTCGAGCAGGGCGGGGCGCCGGTCTGGCAGTACCTGTGGACCGCGCCGAGCCCGGCCTATGGCGGACGCTACGGCGCGACGCACAGCATCGACCTGGGGCCCAGCATGTACGACATCCGCCATGGGTTGAACGGTCCGGGCGATGAGAACCGGATCCTGGCCGATGCCATCGCTTCGGCCTGGTGCGCGTTCGCCGAAACCGGTGATCCGAACAACGAACGCATCGCCGACTGGCCGGCCTTCACGCTGCCGCGGCGCTCGACTATGGTGTTCGGCGCCGACGAGATCGCCGCCCAGGACGATCCGCGCGGCGAGTTGCGGGCCTTCTGGGCGGATTACGAGCCGCCCGAGCCCGCGCGCTGGGCGTAGCGGCGTCGGCCAACTACCTCTACGATGGGCGGACAGACACCCAGGCTGCGGCGGAGCCCCGTCGCGGCCGAGGATGCAACCAGGAGGGGATGAGGATGAATCGATATCTCGAGTTCGGCGGTATGGTGCTCGTCGCGGCATGGCTCGCGGCCTGTGGTAGCAGCAGTTCCGGTCCCGAGCGCGGTTCGCTCGTCGAACCGGCCGCCGATGGCCTGCTGGCCACGCTCACGGCGGCCCAGATCGACGCCGCGACGGCGGCGAGCGGCCTGCAGGCGCTGGCCGGCGTGGCCCAGTGTGACGTCCAGTACGTGAGCCTGACCTATCGCACCGTCGGCGCCCAGGGCGAGGACCGCCTGCCCGATGACGAGCCGATCCAGGTCTCGGGCGCCTTGCTGCTGCCGGCCGGTGCCTGCGCCGATACCCCGGCACCGCTGCTCGCCTATGCGCGTGGCACCGATGTATTCAAGCCGCGCACGATGGCGGATCCGCAGGACGCCGAGTCCTTCCTGCTCGCCGCAATGTACGCGGCCCAGGGCTATGCGGTGGTCGCCACCGATTACCTTGGCTATGCGCGGTCGAACTATTCCTTCCATCCCTACCTGCATGCCGATTCCGAGGCGAGCAGCGTCATCGATTCGATCCGGGCGGCGCGCGAGGCGGCCGAGGAACTCGGCGCGCCGCTCGATGGCCAGGTCATGCTGAGCGGCTATTCGCAGGGCGGGCATTCGTCGATGGCGACCCAGCGCGCCATCGAGCGCGATATCGCGGACGAGATCGGAGTGGTCGCGGGCGCCCATCTGGCCGGGCCCTACAACCTGTCGGGCTCCTTCGAGTACGCCGACCTGGACAACCCGATTGCCGGCTACCAGTTCTTCGTACCCTTCATCGTCACCGCCTGGCAGAAGGTGTATGGCGACATCTACACCGACCCGGCCGAGATCTTCGAGGCGCCGTATGCCGCCGGCATCGACGACCTGCTGCCCAGCCCGACCCTGACCTACACCACGCTCGTCACCAGCGGCGCATTGCCGGGTGGCACGCCCAGGCAGGCCCAGGACGCCCTGTTCGACCTCGCCTACCTGCAGGACGTGAAGACCAATCCCGACAACGCGCTGCGTGTCGCCGCGACGCGCAACGACCTGCTGGGCTGGACGCCGGCGGCGCCGGTCCTGCTGTGTGGCGGCGCCGGTGATCCGACCGTGCCGCCGGCGATGCACCAGGATGTGCTCATGGCGGACTTCACCGCCCGCGGGGTGGGCAACGTCGAGTCGATCGACGTCGACCCGATGATCCAGGCGGCCTACGGACCGGGCGGTGTCGCGCCCACCGATCCGGCCAGCGCCGAGTTCGCCACCTACTATGGCAGCTATCATGGCGCCTACGAGCCGCCGTTCTGCCATGCGCAGGCGCGCGCATTCTTCGAATCGGTCCGATAGGAGCCCGGCTGTCGCATGATGATCGAAGCGGTGATATGGGATTTCGGTGGCGTCATCAGCGACAGCCCCTTCGATGCCTTCCTGCGCTACGAGCGCGAACGTGGCCTGCCCGAGGGCTTCCTGCGCTCGGTCAACACGCACAACCCGCTCGACAACGCCTGGGCGCGGATCGAGCGCAACGCCTGCACCGCGAGCGAGTTCGATGCGCTCTTCGCCGCCGAGAGCGCCGCGCTGGGCCATGAAGTCCGCGGCGCCGAGGTGCTGGCGCTGCTCGATGGCGCCGTCCGTCCCGAGATGGTCGAGGCGCTGCGCCGGCTGCGCGCTCGGATGAAGATCGGCTGCATCACCAACAATTTCCTGCGGGCCGATCCCGATGCGCCGCCGATGTCCGACAAGGCGGAGATCATGGGGCTCTTCCACCATGTCATCGAGAGTGCGAAGGCGGGGGTGCGCAAGCCCGATCCCCGCATCTACCGCATGATGACCGACGTGCTCGAGGTCGAACCGCGAGCCTGCGTCTATCTCGACGACCTCGGCATCAACCTGAAGCCGGCGCGCGAGATGGGCATGCACACGATCAAGGTCGTGTCCGCCGCGCAGGCGCTCGAGGAACTCGAGGCGCTGGTCGGTTTCGCGCTGCGCGACTGACCCATGCACGGACCATCGACGGGTCCCGGGCCGCGCGCAAGGCCTTGCGCTTCCACCTGCTGACCATCGCGCTGGCGCCCCTTCTCGCGTGGCAGGGGCGGCGCGTCCGCCGCGAGGCATTGCGGCTGCCCGAGGCCGGCGGCGCAAGGACGGGCGAGACGGGCGAGGGCCCCCGGCTGCGCCTGCTGCTGCTCGGGGACTCCTCCGCCGCCGGCGTGGGCGTGGCCGACCAGGCCGATGCGCTCGCCGGTCGGCTGGTCGCGCTGCTCGCCGCCGAGCACCGGGTGCACTGGCGACTCGAGGCGGGCACGGGCGACCGGCTCGCCGATCTGCTGGCACGGCTCGATACCCTGGCGTGCGAGGACTTCGATGCGGTCGTCATGGCGATCGGCGTCAACGATGCCACCGGCCGCACCCGGTCCATCGCCTGGATCGACGGCCTGCGCCGGCTGCTCGCCGAGCTTCGGGCGCGCTTCGGCGCTCCGCTCGTGGTCTTCTGCGCGATTCCGCCGATGCAGGTCTTTCCGGCCCTGCCCCGGCCGCTGGCCGGTTGGCTCGGCATGGCGGCGGCCCGGCTCAACGCGGCGAGCCGGACCGTGCTGGCGCACGAGTCGCGGGCGCGTTTCGTGTCCTTCGACTTCGATCCGGATCCGCGATGGATGTGCGAGGATGGCTTCCATCCGTCGGCGGCGGGTTACCGGCGCTGGGCCGAGGCAGTGGCTGCCGCCTTGTGCGAAGGCCTGGCCGGGATGCCGCCGTCGAACGTTTCCGATCGAGGAGATCCGTCATGAGAATTGCCAGGATCGGCGCTGCCGTGCTGCTCGGCTGCATGGTGCTGCTGGCGGGCTGCGCGCACCTGTCCGGACGCGAACCGGTCGAGGTGATCGTCGCCGGCATCGAGCCGCTGGAGGGGCAGGGGATGGAGGCGCGGATGCTGGTCAAGCTGCGCCTCCAGAATCCGAACGACCAGGCCTTGAGCTTCAATGGCATCTTCGTGCGCCTCGATGTCGAGGGCCAGCGCTTCGCCACCGGTGTCAGCGACCAGGTGGGCAGCGTGCCGCGCTACGGCGAGACCGTCATCGGCATCCCGATGAGCGTGTCGATGCTCGATCTGGCCCGCCAGGCGATGGACGCCCTTGGCGGACGCCCGCGCGACAAGCTCGCCTACGAGCTCTCCGGCAGGCTCGACGGGGAGGGCTTTGCCGGCCTGCGCTTCCATTCGACCGGAGAGCTCAGCCTGCCGGCGGGCGGCGGCGCCATGCGGTAGCGGCCTGGGCCGTTCCGGCGAGCGGTGTCGGTGGCTTCGGGCAAGGCCGCCTGCGCGACGCCGCGATTCGCTGCGTCAGCGAGGCGGCGTCCTGCCGCTTCGCTCGTCCATCTCCCGGATCAGCGCGCGCGCTTCGTCGCCCTCGGGAATCGGCCGGCCGCTGTCGCGCCACTCGATGGCTGCCTTGAACCCCGCCTCCTGGGCGTAGCGCCGGAACCAGAGACCCTCCGGATTGTGGCGTGTGATGCCGTCGAACACGGTCGCCATCATCTGCGACTGCTCGAGCCCCATCGTCAGCATCACCTGGTTGACGACCATCTTGTGCATGGCGAGATGGCTGCGCGGCACGCCGGCGATACGTTCGGCGAACTGCATCGTTCGCGCGTCGAGTTCGGCGGCGGGAACCGCGAAGTTCGCCAGGCCCCATTCGGCCGCTGTCGCGCCCGTGATGACGTCGCCCGAGAACATCATCTGCTTGGCCCGGGCCGGACCGAGGCGATAGGTCCACATCGCGGTGGTGGGGCAGCCCCAGACACGGGTGGGCATGTAGCCGATGCGCGCATCCTCGGCCATGACCAGCAGATCGCAGCACAGCGCGATGTCGCTGCCGCCCGCGACCGCCGCGCCATGGACCTTGGCGATGGTCGGCTTGGGGCTGCGCCACAGGCTCATGAAATCCTCGGTGTTGCCCTTCATGCAGGCATAGTCGACGAGCGGATCCCAGGGATGGTTCTCCTGCTGGCAGGGGTGCTCGATGTCCTGCTCGGCGTAGGCGGCCAGGTCGTAGCCGCCGCAGAAGCCCTTGCCGGCGCCTTCGACCACGATGACATGGATGTCGTCGTTCGCGTTCGCCCATTCGACGGCCGCCCGGATTTCGCCGGGTGTCGCGTCGTTGATGGCGTTCAGGCGCTCCGGCCGGTTCAGCAGGAGCCGGGCGACGCGCGGCGCGTTCGGGTCGGCTTCGATCTTCAGAGTGGAAAAGCTCGGCATCCTCGGTCTCCTTTCCTGGAATGGACCAAGCCTACCAGCCGCCGCCGCCACCCCCGCCACCGCCGCCTCCCGATCCGCCGCCCCCGCCGGAGAAGCCCGACGATGAGGACTTCGGTGGCGGAATGGCGCTGGCGAAGGAACCCTGGGTCGCCTTCACCATGCCCGACAGGGAATTCGCGAAGCCGCGGCGGCCCTGCCAGTCGGCTCCGCCGCGCCACGCCGGCCGGTAGCTGCTGGCCAGGTCCTCGCCCGGATGCGCCCGCGCGAAGGCTGCCTCGAAGGCTTCGGACCAGGGCTTCTCGACGCCCAGCGCGATGGCGTAGGGAAGCAGGCGCTCGAAGCGTTCGGTGGTGAGCTCGGGCGCATCGGCGAAGTTGAGCCGTCCGCTTTCGGCAGTGTCCATGTACAGCCGCAATCCCGCGAGCTGGTCCATGATGCGCCGGCCGGCGACCGTCGGCGCCCGCAGCAGGTAGTAGAACAGGCCGTTCAGGAGGGCGAAGCCGCCGACCAGGATGAAGGGAAAGCCGTTCTCGAGCAGCGCTTCGAGGCCGCGGCCGAAGCCCGAGGGCAGCGTCCCGTCCGAAAGCGTTCCGCGCAGGGACAGGAACATGAAGCCGAACCAGACGATCACCGCCACGTTGATCGCCGCGATGATGATGGTTCCCACGCTGCGACCGGCGAGGAAGGCGCGCACCATGCGCACCACCACCGAGCCGGCGGTGGCGCCGACCACGCAGGTGGCCCCCAGCAGGGTCGCTTCTCCCGGGCTCAGCTCCCCGAAGACCAGGATCGCCGCGACAGTGACCGCCGTCAGCGCCAGGCCGATGAAGAAGTAGCCGCGATTGCGCCTGAAAAAACGGTGGCGATTCTCCTTCTCGATCGCGCCCTTGAAGCCGGCCAGCGCCTTCGCCACGGCGGGCCCGTTGGCGCGGGCGATGCGCACCCGGCCGCCCTGGCGCTCGAGCCAGGCCAGCAAGGCCCGCTCTCCGGCGGGCAGGGTCGGTCCGTCGACGGGCGTCGCGGTGCGAACCAGGGTCGGCTCGCTGGCGCTGCCTTCGAATAGCAGCAGGCCCCGGGTCGCCAGGGATACCGCCGCGGCCGTGAACTCGCGCCAGCCGCTGCGCCAGCCCCACTGATGGACGTAGGCGGCCAGCCCCGGCGAGATGCCTTCGGGCGGATGGAACAACGGGATCGTCAGGCCACTGGGTGGATCGCGCCCGACTGCCCGCCATGTCAGCAGGTAGAAGGCCAGCACGCCGAGCAGGCCGGCGCCGGTCAGCAGGTACCTGCGGTAGTCGAGCATCGCGTGGCCCAGCGCCTGCATGCCGCTGGGCGGCGCCACCAGGCCGGCGGGGATCTCGGCCACCACGCTGAGGCCCTCGCCGGGCGCCAGCGTCCGGGTCGATGCGACGCGAAGCGACTTGTCGTGCCCCAGCTCGGCACGCCAGTCGGTGCCGCGCGCACCGGCCCGGCCGGTATAGCCGGTCCAGCGAACCGGGGCGACCTGTCCGGGCAGGTGGATCGTGGCGCTGGCGATCCCGATCGGGAACGCCCATTCATTGCCGGTCACGTTCCAGAACAGCTCGGTGTGCTCGGGCAGGTACCGGATCTGGCGCGTGGTGGAGTACTGCAGCCGGTAGGTATGGCGGCCGGGCGCGAGCAGGGTGTTCTCGTCGCCCATGTAGATGCGCAGCCCACGGTCGTTGCGTCGGGTGAAGTGCGGCTCGGGCGTGCCGTCGCGGGTGACCGAATGCAGCTCGAAGCCCACCCGGCGCAGGTTGCCCCCGGCATCCTCGAAGCGCAGCGGGAAGTCGCGGTAGATGCCGCGCCGGATCTGCCGGCCCTCGGCATGGACGACGATCGTTTCGGTCACCGCCAGTTCGCCGTCGGCGCCGACTTCCACCAGGGCGTCGAAGCGCTCGATCACTTCGGCGGCGATCGCCGGCATCGCGCCGGTCGCCAGCAGGCTCGCCAGAAGGGCAGTCCGCAGGGCAGTCCGCAGGGCAGTCCGCAGGGCACGCAAAGGCGCCCGCCGCGCGCAGCACAGCAGGCGCCGGAGCGGCCGGATCGACTGGCGCCACATGGCGTTCCGCCCGTTCAGCCCTGGAAGGAAACCCCGGGCACCGCGCGGCTCGCGTCGTCGGTCTCGAAGAAGGCTCCCTTGGAGAATCCGAACATGCCAGCGACCAGGTTGCTCGGAAAGGACTCGACCATGACGTTGAGTTCGCGTGTCGCGCCGTTGTAGTAGCGGCGCGCCATCTGGATCTCGTCCTCGATGCCGGCAAGCGAGGCCTGCAGCTGCAGGAAGTTCTGGCTTGCCTTGAGGTCCGGGTAGTTCTCGACCACCGCCAGCAGGCGACCGAGCGCGCCCGACAGCAGGCCCTCGACCTGCGCGCGGCCGGCGATGTCGTCGGCCGGCATGGCCCGGGCCTGGTTGCGCAGTTCGGTCACTTCCCGCAGCGTGGTCTGTTCGTGGCCGGCGTAGCCCTTGACGGCTTCCACGAGGTTCGGGATCAGGTCGGAGCGGCGCTTGAGCTGCACATCGATCCCGCTCCAGCCTTCCGCCGCCATCTGCCGGCTGCGCACGAGCCGGTTGTACACGACGATGGCATAGGCGAGCACCGCGATGACGACCGCGGCCAGGACGAGGCTTGTGATCATGGCAGGCTCCTTGTGCGCCCGCCGCCGGATGCCGGAGGGTCGGGCCGCCAGATCATAACCGCCGGTGGGCGCCGCGGGCAGGCTCGCCGGACGAGTGGCGGCTCGCCGCTGGCGCCCGAGGAACAACAGGCTTGCTCAGAGCAGCTCCCGGCGCAGCCGGGCGGGATCCTTGGGCGACAACAGTCCGGGCGCGATATCGAGCACCGAGCGCGCACCGGTCTCGCCGCGCGAGGCGAGGCGATGGGCGGCGCGTGCATAGGCGACCAGCACGCTGGCGGTGAATTCCGGATTGCTCTGCAGTCGCAGCGAGAACTCCATGGTCTGCGCCGCCTGCTCGCTGCTGCGGCCGCTGCGGATGACGAAGCCGCCATGCGGCATCGCGCCATGCTCGCGCCGCAACTGCTCGGCATCGATGAAGTGCACCGTGGTGTCGTAGTCGGCGAAATAGTCGGGCATGGTGACGATCGCCTGTTCGACATGGGCGGCATCGGCGCCCTCGGCGAGCACCACATGGCATTCGCGGTGGTGCTTCTCGCGCGTCTCGAGCACCGGCTGGGTGCCGCTGCGGGCGCGCTCGATCGCGCCCGGCGACGGAATCGTGTACTGCACCGCGCCGGCCACGCCCGGCAGTCGCCGCACGGCGTCGGAGTGCCCCTGGCTCAGGCCCTTGCCCCAGAAGGTATAGGTGGCGCCCTGCGGCAGGATCGCTTCCCCGAACAGCCGCTCGATCGAGAACAGGCCCGGATCCCAGCCGACCGAAATCAGCGCCAGCCTGCTGCCCTGCCGCGCGGCGGCATCGACCGCCGCGAAATACTCCGGAATGCGGGCATGGGTGTCGAAGCTGTCGACCGTGTTGAACCGGGCGGCGAGCGCCGGGCCCTGTTCCGGCAGGTCGGACTTCGAGCCGCCGCACAGGATCATCACATCGATCGCGTCGGCGAACTCGTCGACCCGCTCGAGCCGGTGCACCGGCGTCGTGGTGTCGCGCAACACGATCGATGCCGGGTCGCGGCGGCTGAAGACGGCGACGAGCCGCATGTCGGGACTGTGCGTGAGCGCGGTTTCGACACCCCTGCCGAGATTGCCGTAGCCGGCGATGCCGATGCGGATTCTGTTGCTCATGGAAGAAGAAGCTCCGGTGGATTCCTCCCGATTCTGGCAGAAGTCGGCCGCCATCCGCCCCGGGAATCCGTGTGGCTCGGCGCGGATAGTAAGATCGGTCGCAATCCGGGCCGCCGCCATCGGGGCGGGCGGCCAGCACATGATGGAGAGGATGCATGGCCCTTGCGCACCGGCCTGGCGGAGTTCGAGGCCTTGTCCTGCGCATCGCGCTGCTCGTCGCGATCGGGCTCCCTGGCTGGCGCGCCCATGCCAGCGAGCTGCCCATCGAGCGCAGCGTGCCCGGCGGTATCGCGCTGGTCGAACTCGGCGCTTCGCCCGAGGCGCCGCGGGCAAGCTTCGATGCCACGCCGGTGCTGGTGGTCGGCGATCCGGCGGGCTGGACCGCGGTGGTCGGCATCGGGCTCGATGCCACGCCCGGCACCCACCACCTCCTGGTGCGTCGCGCCGGGGAGCCGGAGCAGCGGCGCGACTTCGAGGTGGCCCCGGTGCGCTACGCCGAGCAGCGGCTCAAGGTGGCGCCGGGGCAGGTCGATCTCTCACCCGAGAACCTCGCGCGCTACCAGCGCGAACGCGAGCATCTTGCCGGCGTAGTGGCGCAGCACAGCGATGCGCTGCCGACGGCGTTGCGCATGGTCCAGCCGACCCCGGGGCGGCGCTCCAGCTCCTTCGGCTTGCGGCGGATCTTCAACGAGCAGCCGCGGCGCCCGCACAGCGGCATGGACATCGCCGCTGCGGTCGGCACGCCGGTGGTCGCGGCGGCGGCCGGTCGCGTCATCGATACCGGTGACTATTTCTTCAACGGCAAGACGATCTGGCTCGACCACGGCAGCGGCCTGCTGAGCATGTACTGCCATCTCAGCGAGATCGAGGTCGAGCCGGGTGATATGGTCATGGCGGGCGATCCGATCGGAGCCGTCGGGGCCACCGGTCGGGTCACGGGGCCGCACCTGCACTGGTCGGTGAGCCTCAATCGCAAGATGGTCGATCCGGCGCTGTTCCTCGATGCAGCGCCGGCGCAATAGCCGGAGGAAACCAGATGACGAAGGATTTGCCCACGGATTCGCCACGACACGATCCCGCGGATTGCCTGTTCTGCCGCATCGGCGGGAAATCCCTGCCTTCGCATGTCGTTCACGAATCCGACCGGATCCTCGCGTTCCTCGACATCCACCCGATCCGCCGGGGCCATGTCGTGATCATTCCGAAGGCGCACTACGCCTGGTTCGACGACCTGCCGGCCGATGTCGCCGCCGAGATCCTCGGCTTCGCCCGGGAGCTTGCGCCGATCCTGCGACGCCGCTACGACGCGAAACGGGTCGGTTTCATGTTCACCGGCACCGATATCGCCCATGCCCATGCGCATGTGGTGCCGATGGTGGAGCCGACCGACATCACCTCGCGCCGCTACATCGCCGAGGAAACACTGAGCTTCGGAACCGCGCCACGCATGCCCGACGAGGAACTCGGCGCGATCGCGACCGAGATCGCGGCGGCGCTGGTCTCGGACGACGTCTTTCCCTGAGGCCCGCGCATGAGCACGAAGCTGCACGCGCTGCGGGCGGACATCACCACGCTGGGAGTCGATGCTATCGTCAACGCCGCCAACGGCTCGCTGCTGGGCGGGGGCGGCGTCGACGGCGCGATCCATCGCGCCGCCGGGCCGGAGCTGCTGGAGGAGTGCCGCCTGCTGGGCGGCTGCGACACCGGCGATGCGAAGATCACCCGCGGCTATCGCCTGCCCGCGAAGCATGTCATCCATACCGTCGGTCCGGTCTGGCGGGGCGGTTCGCATGGCGAAGCCGGGCTGCTCGAGTCCTGCTATCGGCGCTCGATCGCGCTGGCCGTCGAGCACGGCCTGGCGTCGATCGCGTTTCCCGGCATTAGTACCGGCGTCTACGGCTATCCGGTGGAGCCGGCCGCGCGGATCGCGGTCGTCACGGCGCGATCGGCCCTTGCCGAAGCCCCGGGCCTGCGAGAGTTGATCTTCTGCTGCTTCTCCGAGGCCGACCTGCAGGTGTACGAGCGCCTGCTCGGAGCCGGGGCCGCCTGACCTGCGCTCCTCACCGCCCCACAAATCGCCCGCGCCGCCGGCCACCTGCCGCGGCGCCGGCAAGGTTCCCGGCGCACGTGAGACGATTGCAACGGCGTCGCGCGCGTGCCGCCACCGTTCCCACAAAGGCGGGTGCGCCCGCGATGCGTAGCGCCTTGTGTGGCGCCGAGAAGCGCAGCGAGACGGACGCGGACAAGCGAACGCTTGACCGCGGCTGGCTCGGGAGCATCGCAGGACGACGGCGAAGCCGTCGCGCCACACTGAAGCGAAGCAGCGCGGGCGCACCCGCCTTTGGCACGAAGGCACGAGCACCCGCCTTTGGCCAGAGGGCTCTCGAACGTGGGCACAGCCGCCGCCGCAGCCGCCCACCGACGTCAGGCCGTCAGCCCCGCCGCATTCATCAGCAGGCGCAGCAGTCCGGCGACCAGCCCGAGGGCGAGGACGCCCATGATCCACAGGCCGATCATCCAGGCGATCCGTTTCGGCCAGGAGGGCCGGTGGGCATCATCCGGCCGGGCCGGCATCAGTGATACCCCTCGCCGGCCTTCACCTTGCCGCGAAACACGTAGTAGGACCAGCCGCTGTATCCGAGGATCACGGGGATGATCAGCAGGGCGCCCACCAGGGTGAAGCCGAGGCTCTGCTCGGGCGCCGCCGCCTGCCAGATCGACAGGGAGTGCGGCACGATGTTCGGCCAGATGCTGATCACGAAACCCGAGTAGCCGAGGAAGATCAGCAGCAGGGCGCAGAGGAAGGGCGTGGCGCCCGGGTCGCCGGGCCGGCGGATCGCGTGCAGGATCATCCAGGCGGCGGCCAGCACCAGGACGGGCACCGGGGCAAACCAGACGATGTGCGGGAAGCCGAACCAGCGATCCGCGATCGAGGGATGGATGAAGGGGCTCCAGAGGCTGACGACGGCGATCATCCCCAGCATCCCGAGCGTGATGGGGCGCGTCACCCGCTTCATCGTCCGCTGCAGTTCTCCCTCGGTCTTGAGGATGAGCCAGGTGGCGCCGAGCAGCGAGTAGGCCAGCACGACACCGCAGCCGGTCAGGATGCTGAACGGGCTGAACCAGTCGAGCACGCCCGCCGCCGCCCGGCCGTCGACCAGCTCGATTCCCTCGATGAACGCCCCCAGCGCCGCGCCCTGGAAGAAGGCGGCGACGACCGAGCCGCTGATGAAGGCCTTGTCCCAGAACGGCTTGTGCGATTCGTCCGCCTTGAAGCGGAACTCGAAGGAGACCCCGCGCCAGATCAGGCCCACCAGCATCAGCAGGAGCGGGATGTAGAAGCTGGTGAGCAGCACCGCGTAGGCCTTGGGGAAGGCCGCCAGCAGGCCGGCGCCGCCCAGGACCAGCCAGGTCTCGTTGCCATCCCATACCGGTGCGACCGTGTTGACCATGGTGTCCCGGTGCTCCCGCTCGCGGACGAAGGGAAAGAGGATGCCGATGCCGAGATCGAAGCCGTCCATGATGATGTACATCATCACTGCGAAGCCGATCACCAGCATCCAGGCGAGGGCAAGGTCGAATGCCATGGCGTTCACCGGTGCGATGGATCGGGCGATCCGTCGAGGCTTTCGGTCGCCGCCGACAGCGGCCGGGCCGGACGCTGGTTGCGATCGGGCGGGCCGCCGTGGCCGGGTTCGGGATGGTCGTCCGGGATGCGGCCGACCAGCCCCAGCATGTAGCGCGCGCCGGTGCCGAAGACCGCGATGTAGACCACGACCAGCAGCGCGAGGCTCACCGACATGGTCAGGGTCGAGTGATCGGATACGGCATCGGCGGTGCGCATCAGGCCCTGGACCACCCAGGGCTGGCGGCCGATCTCGGTGGTGTACCAGCCGGCGAGGATCGCGACCAGGCCGCTCGGACCCATCAGCAGCGCGAAGCGCGCCAGCGCCCGTGATTCGTACAGCCGCCCGTGCCAGAAAGTCCAGGCGGCGCACAGTCCGAGCAGGACCATCAGGAAACCGAGCCCCGCCATTACCCGGAAAGTCCAGAAGACGATGGTCGCATTGGGCCGGTCCTCGGGCGGGAAGTCCTTGAGGCCGGGGATGCTGCCATCCCATTCGTGGGTCAGGATCAGGCTGCCGAGGCGCGGGACCTGCACCGCATGGCGCGTCGTCTCCGCTGCCATGTCGGGGACGCCGAACAGGATGAGCGGTACGCCGGCGCCCGGCGTGTTCTCCCAGTGGCCCTCGATCGCCGCGATCTTGGCGGGCTGGTGTTCCAGCGTGTTGAGACCGTGCAGGTCGCCTATGAGGACCTGCAGCGGAGCGCAGGCCAGCACCATGCCCAGGCCCATCGCGTACATGGTGCGTATGGCCGGCGTCCGCCTGCCCCTGAGCAGGTGCCAGCCGCCCGCGCCCGCGACGAACAGGGCCGTCGCGAGGAAGGCGGCCATCGTCATGTGCGCCAGGCGATACGGGAACGAGGGATTGAAGATGACGGCGATCCAGTCGACCGGGACCGCGATGCCGTCGATGATCTCGTGGCCCTGCGGGGTATGCATCCAGCTGTTGGATGCGAGGATCCAGGTCGACGAGATCAGGGTGCCCGCGGAGACCATGATCGTCGAGACGAAATGCAGTGCCGGTCCGACCTTGTTCCAGCCAAAGAGCATGACGCCCAGGAAACCGGCCTCCAGGAAGAAGGCGGTCAGGACTTCATAGGTCAGCAGCGGCCCGGTGATGGCGCCAGCGAATTCGGAGAAGTAGCTCCAGTTGGTGCCGAACTGGTAGGCCATGACCAGGCCCGACACCACGCCCATCGCGAAGTTGACGGCGAAGACCTTCGACCAGAAATGGTAGAGGTCCCGGTAGACTCGTTGCCTTCGGTAGAGCCACAGGCCCTCGAGCACGACGAGCCAGGCGGCCAGCCCGATCGTGATCGCCGGAAAGACGATATGGAACGAAATGGTGAACCCGAACTGGATGCGGGCGAGCTCCAGGGCTGTGAGGCTGAACACGGAGACGGTCCCGGGCGGCGCGATTCGTGGTGGCCAGACCCGGCCGGCGCAAGATCCGCTCCCGTCGGACCCGGTGGCCGGCATGTCCGGAGTCGGCGCCGATGACCGACATGGGCTTCGGCGCGATCGCCTTCCTGCTCTTCCTGGTGCTCGATCCGCTGGGCAACATCCCGCTGTTCCTGTCCCAGCTGCGCAGCGTGCCCGAGCATCGCCGGCATCGCCTGGTCCTGCGCGAGCTCCTCATCGCCTATGCGGTGCTGCTGTTCTTCTTCTTCGCCGGCGCGGGCTTCATGCGGATGCTCGCGCTCGATATCGATGCGGTGAAGATCGCGGGCGGCGTGATCCTGTTCCTGATCGCGATCCGGATGGTCTTTCCCAGCCCCGATGGTCCCTTCGGCACGCCGGCCGGAGGCGGTGAACCGTTCATCGTCCCGCTGGCGATTCCCGCCGTGGCGGGCCCCGGCGCGCTGAGCATCGTGCTGCTGCTGCGCGAGGCGAATCCGGATGCGACCTTCATCCTGCTCGGCGCGGTGACCGTCGCCTGGCTCGTGAGCGCCCTGATCCTGTCGAGCGCCGCCTGGCTGCAGCGCGTGCTGCGCGACGAGGGCATCATCGCGATGGAGCGCCTGATGGGGCTGGTGCTCGTGATCATCGCGGTGCAGATGTTCCTCGATGCCCTGCGCTCGCTCGGCGCGATTCCGGTCGTCGGCATCGATGCCGGTACCTGAATTCGCCCCGATGGCCGGGGATCGGCTAAGCTGGAACGGTCGGCGTGCGCGGGCTACGGTCGGCCGACCGTTGCGCATCGTCGCTTCATCCAGAGGAGAGCTACCGAGATGGCCGATACATGGCTTGCGTCACTGATCACCGCCACGCCCCAGGAGGGCTTCGAGCTCGCGATCACCCTGAGCCGGCGTGGCGTGAAGTACACCCAGCCGGACGTGGACACCCTCAAGCAGCTGCGGCCGGAATACGCGAACTCCGCCGATGCGCTGACCGCCGCATCGCAGGTGGTCGCGATCAATTTCCAGACCGTGGCGGCCGCCAACAACTACTGGCGAAGCTGAGCAGGCCATGCGCCGGCGGGCGCGCTCTGCGCGGCGCCCGCCTGCGGGTTCAGTTCGGGTTGAAGCGCCGGTTGAGCTTGCGCATGCCGCCGATCCAGCGGTCGTAGTTCTCGGTCTTGCGGCGCATGTAGTCCAGCACCTCCGGGTGCGGCAGCACCAGGAAGGTCTCGTCTTCGATCGCCTTGAGGCAGCTCTCGGCGACGGGCTCGGGTTCCATCATGCCGTCGATGCTGGCGACGCCGCCTTCCTTGCCCTTCGTCATGGCGGTGCGAACCGCCTGCGGGCAGAGCACCGAGACCTTGATGCCCTGGTCGCCGTAGGTGAGCGCCAGCCATTCCGCCAGCCCAACGGCCGCGTGCTTGGTCACCGCGTACGGCGCCGAGCCGACCTGCGACAGCAGGCCGGCCGCCGACGCGGTATTGAGCAGGTAGCCGCCACCGCGCTCGATCATGCGCGGCACCACATGGCGGGCGGCGAAGACATGGGCCATCACGTTGATGTCCCAGATCCGCTGCCAGGCGTCGTTGGCAACTTCCGGCCCGCCGCGGATCGAGATCCCGGCGTTCGAGCAGAAGAGGTCGATCGGTCCCTCGGTGGCCTCGACGGTCTCGATCAGGTCCCTGATCTCGTCCTCCGAGGACACATCGACCTTGCGCGACACGCCGCCGATCTCCCGGGCAGTCTCGGCCGCGAGGTCCCCGTCGATGTCGACGCAGACCACGCGCTTCGCGCCGGCCGCTGCGAAACGGTGGGCAAGGGCGCGGCCGATGCCGCCGGCCGCCCCGGTAACCACCACGATGCGATTGCTGATGTCCATGCCGGCGCTCCCGTCCTGCTCAGTCGGCCTGGCCCAGGCGGCCCTGCTCGAAGGCCCTCAGTTCGGCGCGGGCGACCACGTTGTGGTGCACCTCGTCCGGTCCGTCGGCGAAGCGCAGGGTGCGCTGCTGCATGTACATCTCCGAGAGCGGTGACCAGTGACTGATGCCCGTCGCGCCGTGGATCTGCATCGCCTGGTCGATGATCTGGCAGCACTTCTCCGGCACCATCGCCTTGGCCATCGACACCCAGATGCGGGCTTCCTTGTTGCCGAGCACATCCATCGCCTTGGCCGCCTTCAGCACGATCATCCGCATCGCCTCGATCTCGATGCGGGCGCGCGAGACGGTCTCCATGTTCTTGCCGAGGTCGATGATCCGCCGGCCGAAGGCCTCGCGCGTGGTCGCCCGCTGCAGCAGTAGGTCGAGCGCCTTCTCGGCGGAGCCGATCGAGCGCATGCAGTGGTGTATCCGGCCCGGGCCGAGGCGGATCTGCGAGATCTCGAAACCCTTGCCTTCTCCCCAGAGGACGTTCTCCTTCGGTACACGCACGTTCTCGAACTTCAGGTGCATGTGGCCGTGCGGAGCATGGTCATGACCGAAGACGCGCATCGGCCCGAGGATCTTCACCCCCGGGGTGTCCATCGGCACCAGGATCTGCGACTGCTGGCGGAAGGTCTCCGCGTCCGGGCTGGTGATGACCATGACGATCATGATCTTGCAGCGCGGGTCCCCGGCGCCGGAGATGTAGTACTTCTCGCCGTTGATGACCCACTCGTCGCCCTCGAGCACCGCGCGCGTGCGGATGTTGCGGGCGTCCGACGAGGCGACGTCGGGCTCGGTCATCGCGAAGGCCGAGCGGATCTCACCGTTGAGCAGCGGCTTGAGCCATTTCTCCTTCTGCTCGGGGGTGCCGACGCGCTCGAGCACTTCCATGTTGCCGGTGTCGGGCGCGGAACAGTTCAGGGTCTGCGAAGCCAGCGGATTCTTGCCCAGCTCGGCCGCGATGTAGGCGTAGTCGAGATTCGACAGGCCCTCGCCGGTTTCCGCATTGGGCAGGAAGAAGTTCCACAGGCCGGCCTTCCTGGCCTTGGCCTTGGCGCCCTCGAGCAGCTCGAGCTGGCCGGGTGCCCAGCTGAAGCGTTCGGCGCGGCCCTCGCCGAGCCGATGGAATTCCTCGGTGATCGGGTCGACGTTGTCGCGGATGTGCGCCTTCACCGCGTCGAGCAGGGGGCGGGCCTTCTCGGACATGGCGAGGTCATTGAGCTTGTCGAAGGGGTCTTGTTGTCTCACGGTGCTTTCCTTGTCGATGATGGACGCGGCCGTCCGGGGTGGGACGGAACGCAGGTGTGGCTTCCTGGCGAGCATTCGGCGCGGACCACCACCGGCATCGCCATTTCGTCCCGCTCGCCTGCATGGTACGGGACGAGAGTGGATGCATCCGGTGGATGCCTGGACCGCCCCCGTATTCGTCGCGCGCAGCGGGCTCGATCCCGCTGGCTGACGTTTGTCAGGGCGACACTAGGCCAGATGCCGATCCGGGTCAAGCGGGCGTCTGGTCGAGCGCCGCGCCGGGCGGCGGCGCGCGCGTTGACCCCGGCATCGGGACGCGGATAATCTCGGTCCTGACAAACGTCAGGCACGACGACGGTGGCGACCTCTGCGAGGGATGCCGCCCGTACTGACCGCGCCTGGAGACACGCATGAGTACGCCGGCCGGAAATACCGCCCCTCCCAACGACGCCGCTCCCGTCACGATCGAACCGCTTGCGGCGCACCGCATCGATGTGCCGGCCCTGGCGGCCTGGCTGCGCAAGACGGTGCCGCAGGCCGCCGAAGGCCTGTCGGTACGTCAGTTCCAGGGCGGGATGTCCAATCCGACCTACCTGCTCGAGAATGCGACGGGCGGGCGCTTCGTTTTGCGCAAGAAGCCGCCGGGCAAGCTGCTGGCCCGGGCGCATGCGGTCGACCGGGAGCACCGCGTCATGCAGGCGCTCGCGGCAACATCGGTACCGGCGCCGCGCATGCTGGCCTATTGTGATGATCCCGGGGTCATCGGCGCCGAATTCTTCGTCATGGAGCATGTCGAAGGCCGCGTCATTCCGAGCGCCGGGATGGGGCCGGTGCCGCGGGACCAGCGTCCGGCGCTTGCCTATTCCCTCATCGACACGCTCGCGCTGCTGCACCGGGTCGACTGGCGCGGCGTCGGCCTGGCCGACTTCGGGCGCCCCCAGGGCTACCTCGCTCGCCAGACGGCGCGCTGGGCGTCCCAGTACGAGGCCGCGAAACAGGATCTGCCGGCCGACTTCGACTACTCGCAGATGGACTGGCTGCGCGACTGGCTCGCCGAACGCGTCGACGTGGCCGACGAGAGCGCGATCGCGCACGGCGACTATCGGCTCGGCAACACCATCGTGCATCCCCACGAACCGCGGATCATTGCCGTGCTGGACTGGGAACTCGCCACCATCGGCCATCCGCTGGCCGACCTGGCGTATCTCTGCCTGGCCTATCGCCTGCCGCCCGACATGCCGGGCGCGGTCGATCTCGTCGCCCAGGGCCTGCCCACCGAGGAAGCGATCCTCGAGCGCTACTGCGAGAAGGTCGGACGCGACGGCATCCCCGACTGGCCGGTCTTTCTCGCCTTCGCATGCTTTCGCCATGCGGCGATCACGCAGGGCGTGGCGGCGCGCGCAGCGCTGGGCAATGTCAGCACCAGTGCGAACCCGGCCAGCCATGGCGAACGCGCCCGACGCATGGCCGAGACCGGCGCGCGGATCGCCCGCTCGATCGGCGATCGCGCGACTTGAGGATATCCCTCGGGCGAATGGCTCAGCGAAAGCTTGACCTTGCCCGGAAAGCCCGTTTAGCTTGACGACCTTCGGCATTGGCGGCGGTGTCCGGTCATCCGGGCGCAGTCGCCACATGCGACATCCAGGAAGCGCGGAGACCAGCGAAAACCGCGCGATACAAGGAGGAGACATGAAGCGAATCAATCGCCGGGCCATGGGAGCCGTCGTCGCCATCGGCGCAGCGCTGGCGTTCTCGACGACGAGCCTCGCGCAAGGCAGTGACTACAAATGGCCGCGGCTGCTGGTGATCGGCACGCCGGGCACCGCATCGGGCAGTTTTGCATCGACCAATGGCTGGGCGCCGATCCTGCAGCAGGAGATGGGTCCGACGGTGCGCATCGTGCCCGAGGACAACGAGCCGCAGCGCTACCGGCGCCTGACCGATCGCCGGGACATCGCGATGACCTCCGTGGCGGTGTCCGAATTTCGTTTCCAGGTCCAGGGTGTAGGCGGCTACGCGGTCACCAAGCCGGTGGCCCAGCGCATCCTCTGGCATCACAACGATTCTCCGTGGGGCTATGTTGTTTCCGGCGAGTCGGAGCTGAAGACCATCGACGATCTCAAGAAGGGTGGGGCGCGCGTGGCCCAGGGCGTGTTCTCGCCACCGATGGTGGCATCCGTTCGCAAGGCCTTGCCGGCGTTCCTCGGCATCCCCGAGGGGCAGGAAGAGTCGGTGCTGAACTATGTTCCGGCCAGCAGCTACGCCGAGAACTGCCGTTCGGTGGTCGAGGGCAAGGCCGACGTCGCCTGGTGCTCCTCGATCAGCTCGGTGCTGTCCGAGATGGAGGGCGCGCCGGGGAGCATTCGCTGGTTGCCCCTGACGATGGAGAACAAGGAAGGCTGGGCGCGCTTCCTCGAGCATCGGCCGATGCTGGTGCCCACCACCATCGAACTCGGTGTCTCGACGGCGCGCGGCGTGGCCGGCGCGACATCGAACTTCGTCTACTCGGTGCCGGCCGATGCGGAGGAGGACTTCGCCTACAACATGGCGAAGTTCCTGCACCAGTCCTTCGACAAGTACAAGGCCACGCATCCGCTGGCGGCCCGCATGTCGCTTGAGCAGTTCCGCAGTTTCCTCGATCGCACGCCGCTGCCGGTCCATGAGGGCACGGTCAAGTACCTGCGCGAGATCAACGCCTGGACGGCCGAGGACGACGCCTGGAACAAGGAAGCGGCCGAGAAGATGGACAAGTGGATCGCGGCGCGCGAGGCCGGCATGGCCGAAGCCGCCAAGGCCGGCATCAAGCCCGATTTCCAGGACGAGGAGTACCTGGGTGTGCTGCGCAAGCACACCGAAGGCCTGGAGGGATTCCGGACCCGGCTCTGAGCCGACGAGCCCTGCGGGAGCGGCCGCGGTGACCCCTGCGGGACGGGTCGCCGCGGCCGCTTTGCGCAGTCCCGAATCGGATGTGTCCGAGTCTTCGGAAGCTCCCTGCGCAGGCTTGAGGATATCCGTGGATACGGACCGCGGATGCTTGACCATGCAGGCGCGGCTCGCTTAGCCTGACATCCGTCAGGTTGCGCCGGGCGAGGTCCGGCGCATTGGCCAACGTGAGGCATCCGTTTCAGGAATCAGGTCACAAGGAGCATACATGAGGAGCATCAATCGCCGCCGTACGCTGGGAGCCGCCGTCGCCGTCGGCGCCGCCGCACTGGCGTTCTCGACGACGACTCTCGCGCAAGGCAGCGACTACAAATGGCCGCGCCTGCTGGTGATCGCCACGCCGGGCACCGCCACTGGCAGCTTTGCATCGACCAATGGCTGGGCGCCGGTCCTCCAGAACGAGATGGGTCCGACGGTGCGTATCGTGCCCGAGGACAACGAGTCGCAGCGCTATCGCCGCCTGACCGACCGCAAGGATGTTGCGATCAGTTCGGTGTCGGCCGCGGAGATGCGCTTCCAGATCCAGGGGATCGGTGGCTATGCGGTCACCAAGCCGGTGGCGCAACGCATCCTGTGGCATCACAACGATACGCCATGGGGCTTCGTCACCTCGGGGGACTCCGACCTGCAGTCGCTCGAAGACGTCGGCAAGGGCGGCGTGCGTGTGGCCCAGGGCGTGTTCTCGCCGCCGATGATCACGGCGGTGCGCGCGGCGCTGCCCGGATTCCTCGGTGTGCCCCGGGAGGATGCCGAGAAGGTCATCAACTACGTGCCGGCCAGCAGCTATGCCGAGAACTGCCGTTCGGTGGTCGAAGGCAAGGCCGATGTGGCCTATTGCTCGCCGGTCAGTTCGGTGCTGTCGGAGATGGAGGGCGCGCCGGGCAGCATTCGGTGGTTGCCGATGACGCTCGACAACGCGGAAGGCTGGGCCGGATTCCTCGAGTATCGGCCGATGCTGATCCCGACGACCATCGAGCTCGGCGTCTCGACGGCGCGCGGCGTGGCCGGTGCGACATCGAACTTCGTCTACTCGGTGCCGGCCGATGCGGAGGAGGACTTCGCCTACAACATGGCGAAGTTCCTGCACCAGTCCTTCGACAAGTACAAGGGCACGCATCCGCTGGCCGCGCGCATGTCGCTCGAACACTTCCGGGCCTACCTCGACCGGACCCCGCTCCCGATCCATGAGGGTACCGTCAAGTACCTGCGCGAGATCGGCGCCTGGACGGACGAGGACGACGCCTGGAACAAGGAAGCGGCCGAGAAGATGGACAAGTGGATCGCGGCGCGCGCGGCCGGCATGGCCGAGGCCACCAAGGCTCGCATCAAGCCCGATTTCCAGGACGAGGAGTACCTGAACGTGCTGCGCAAGCACACCGAAGGCCTGGAGGGTTTCCGGACCCGTCTCTGAGCCTCGTCGATCCAGAATGCGGCCGGGCGACGATGCCCGGCCGTATTCGCCGTGCCATCGTTTCCCTGATTTCGCGTATCCCGCCCTAGAGGCGCCATTACCCAGCCGAGCGTGCCATGAGCGAACAACAGATCGTGCCCGATGAGGTGCTGCCACCATCGGAAGTCACCCGTCTCGGTGGACTCTTCTCCTGGCAGAGCATCCTGTTCGTCATCCTGTCCATCTGCGGGCTCGGGCTCGGGCTGGCCTACATCTTCGGTATTCCGCTGTTCGGCAAGCGCCTGCTCGAGGGCGAGTACTACTGGATCTTCATCGGCATGTTCTCGGCGGCGGCCTTCATCGCCCTGCCGGCGTACGCGGGCCAGAAGAAGATACCCATCTACGACCTGGTGGCGGCGGTGGTGGTGCTCGCCATCAGCGTGGTGTTCGCGACGCGGGCCTGGGACATCGTCCAGGCGGGCTGGTACAACGTGCCGATGGGCGTCGTCGTGATGCTGATGATGCTCGAGCTGTCGCGCCGCAGCGGCGGCCTGCCGTTCCTGATCGTGGTGATCGTGCTCGGTGCCTATCCGCTGCTCGCCGACCGGGCGCCGGGGCTGCTGATGGGCATCCCCTACGATTTCGATCGCATGGTCGAGGCGCACATCTTCCGCGCCGAAGGCATGATGGGCATCACCACCAAGATCGTCGCCGAGATCATCCTCGGCTTCCTGGTGTTCGCGGGGGTCCTGCTCGCCACCGGCGCGGGCGATTTCTTCATCAACCTCGCCAATGCGATCTTCGGGCGCTTCCGGGGCGGACCGGCCAAGGTGTCGGTGGTCGCCAGCGCCTTCTTCGGCAGCCTGTCGGGCAGCATCTTCTCGAACATCGCCGGCACCGGCGCGATCACCATCCCGACCATGAAGAAGATCGGGTATCCGCCGCACTATGCCGGCGCGATCGAAGCCTGCGCCTCCACCGGCGGGGTGATCATGCCGCCGGTGATGGGCGCGATCGCCTTCGTCATGGCGATCACCCTGGGCGTCGACTATGCCGTGGTGATGGTCGCGGCGATCATCCCTTCATTGCTCTACTACTTCGGGCTGCTGCTGCAGGTCGATGCCTTCGCCGCCCGCAACAACCTCAGGGGCATGGCGCGCGACCAGCTGCCCAAGGCGGGCAGGACACTCCTGCGCGGCTGGCCCTTCCTGCTGGTGCTGGTCTTCCTGGTGTGGGGGCTGCTCTACAAGCGCTGGGAGTACTACGCGCCCTGGTATGCCTGCGTGCTTATGATCGCGCTGTCCTTCCTGCGCCGGGAGACCTGGATGACGCCGCTGCGGCTCTGGGAAACCCTTCGCCAGGTGGGCATCCTGGTCACCCAGACCTCGGCGATCATCCTGCCGATCGCCTTCGTGGTCAGCGGCATGACCATCACTGGCGTGACCGGTTCGATCACTTCGGGCCTGGTGACCCTGGGTGGCGGCAACCTGTACCTCGTGATCCTGTTCGGGATCATCGCCTGCTTCATCATGGGGATGGCCGGGCTTTCGATCGTCGCCTACATCTTCCTTGCGGTGACGATGGCGCCGGCGATCATCGAACTCGGCGGGCTGAACCCGATCGCGGTGCACTTCTTCATCCTGTACTACGCGATGCTGGCAGCGATCACGCCGCCGGTGGCCGCCGCCGCCTTCCTCGCCGCGACGATCGCTGGTGCCAAACCGATCCAGACTTCCTTCACCGCGATGCGCCTGGGTGTGGTCATCTACATCATTCCGCTGTTCTTCCTGTTCCAGCCCGCCCTGGTGCTGCAGGGTGATCTCACTCCGCTGGTCTATGTGCTGCCGTCGATCATCATCGGGATCATGCTGATCGCCGGCGGCTTCGAGGGCTACCTGGTCGGGCTCGGCCGGGTGCGTGGTCTGCTGCGGGTACCGCTTGCGGCGGCCGGCTTCGTCTTCAGCTTCCCCGGTCCGATGATGACCCTGGCCGGCGGCATCGCCTCGGCCGCGATGCTGGCCCTGGTCTGGCTCGACAACCGCAAGGCGCGGTCGGCGACGCCGGCATAGGAATACAAGAAAAGGGGTCCAGGAAAAGGGGTCAGACACCATTTCAGATGAAATGGTGTCTGACCTCTTTTCTTGGTTCAGGCTTCGGGGCCCGGACTGTCGCCGTCTTCGGCGAGCCGCTCGATCATCGCCGCCACGCCGGTCGCGACGGTGCGCAGGATCACCTCGTCCTCGACATCCTGCTGCAGCCAGTCGCGCATGGGCGCGAACGCCGAGATGA
>Ga0172382_10003454_pt1 | contig 25024 bp, 19 predicted proteins | sample Leawel138RmetaG_FD_122245 | JGI IMG/M metagenome (GOLD analysis project Ga0172382, IMG submission 122245) | Leachate microbial communities from a municipal landfill in Southern Ontario, Canada - Leachate well 138R metaG | ecosystem: Engineered > Solid waste > Landfill > Unclassified | place...
ATTTTGATCTGTTTTTTGCTCAGACAAGGCAAAATTGACGCGAATAGCCATAGCTATTTAAGAAAATTTTGCAGCAGTATGAGTGAAAAAGACGCAAAATAGAATAAATGGATAAATTTAAAAAAGTCTCTGAGATCTCTCTGTTGAGAAATTGTAAAATAAGAATTAATTAACGAAAGGAATACACTCCACAATTGGAATTTATTTATTTTCAACAAAAATTATTGAGAAATGATTAACAACAAAAACAAACCTTCTCATTACCGGTCTTTAACCACGGGGGAAGAGATTTTTAACGGGATCACTCATGGGTTAGGCGCTTTGCTGAGCATTGCCGGTCTGATTATTCTGATTGTTTTTGCCACCAGGAAAGGGGATATCTGGCATGTAGTGAGTTTTACTGTTTTCGGAGTTTCATTGGTGTTATTATATCTGGCTTCTACTCTTTATCACAGTGTAACCGGAGTAAAAATCAAAGCGCTGTTTGCCCGTTTTGATCATGCGGCCATATTCGTACTGATTGCAGGCACATATACTCCTTTTATTTTAACTACGATCAGAGGACCGCTTGGATGGGCTCTTTTTGGTGTAATTTGGGGACTTGCTATTTTTGGAATAATTATCAGGTCCATTTACCTGACCCGGTTCAGAAAAATTATGATGTGGTTCTATCTGGCCATGGGCTGGATGTTTTTAATCGCTGTTGTTCCCATTGTGAGAAACCTTCCTGCCACAAGTTTGGCATTTCTGTTTATTGGCGGAGGGTGTTATTCCGTTGGAGTCATTTTTTATGCCTGGCGTAATTTAAAATACGGACATGGCATCTGGCACTTGTTTGTGCTGGCCGGAAGCATTTCTCATTTCTTTTCAGTTTTGTATAGTCTGAGCGAATGATTTTCCATTCCCTGCCGGAGCACAATTTTTCCCCGGTGTACCCTTTCTGCCGGTGTAAAAGAAATTGCTATTTTCGCATCCAAATATATAGAAGGCCTGATTGATATGAAATTTTTGTTTCCAACATTTTTATTTGCTCTTTTGGCCATTGCCATACCCGTTATTATTCATCTGTTCCGGTTCAGACGGTATAAGACCGTTTATTTCAGTCATGTCGGGTTTTTGAAAAATATTAAAAAGGAATCGCGAAAGAGAAGTCAGCTGAAACAGTTATTGATGCTCCTGGCACGAATCTTCACCATCGTTTTTCTGGTATTTGCTTTTGCTCAACCCTATATACCGGAGACGGATACTACTTTAACCGGAGGTGTTGATGTGGTGGGGGTTTATGTTGATAATTCATTCAGTATGATCGCCCTTTCGGAGCAGGGGCAACTTTTGGAACATGCAAGGAATAAGGCTGTTGAGATTGCACAATCCTATCCTCCAGGAACCCGCTTCAGGCTCTTTACCAATGACATGGAACCACGTCATCAACATGTGTTGAACCGGGACCAGTTCATCCGGTTTGCTGCCGACATCAAATCCTCCCCGGCAACCGTGCCGCTTTCGGTTATTCACAACCGGTTTGATGTTTATCAAACCAGTGAAGTGGAAAAAGTAAAGAATATACTTTACTGTATTTCTGATTTTCAACGTAACAGTTCAGATATTGAGAATTTCACCAATGGATCAGCCCACTCATACTTCATGCCACTGATCCCCAATCAGGTGAACAACCTCTTTATCGATTCCTGCTGGGTTGAAGTGCCTGCACATGGGTTAAACCAGGAAGAAATCGTGTATGTGAAAATTAAAAATAACTCCGATGAAGATTATCAAAACCTCCCGTTAAGGTTATACCTGAACGATTCGCTCAAATCCATGACCAATTTTTCTATCCATGCCAGAAATGAAATAACTGCTAGCCTGCAATATAGAAATTTATCTTCAGGCATTCAGCTTGGAAAAGTGGAGATAACCGATTATCCTTTTACTCATGATAATTCCTGGTTTCTCAGCTATTTCGTTGAGCCTGAACTGAAAGCGCTCGCTGTTTATCAGGACGGTCAACGTTCCAAAGAGGGGATTCACTACATTTCTGCTTTATTTGAACAGGATGATTATGTGAATTTGGAAACGATGGATGTGAAAAGCTTACAAATTAGTAAGCTGTCGGAAAGCAATGCTGTTTTTCTGCTGAATCCCGGGGAATTCTCTACCGGCTTGTTGAATGAACTTGAATTGGCTGTTCGTAAAGGAACCTCCGTTATTTTGTTCCCTCAGCTTTCCCGGCAGGGATCGGTGTCCAATCAACTTTTGTCGAAACTGGGTGCAAACATCATTACCGGCCTGGATACAACCAGCCAGGAAATATCCGGGATCGATTTTGATAACCGCTTTTTTCAACATGTTTTTCTGGAAAGAAACGAGAATGCCCGGTTTCCGGTGATAAAGCAACATGTGAAGTTTTCCGGTAATATCCGCACCAATGAAACCAATTTGCTCTGGTTCCGAAACGGAGACAAAGCGCTCTCTTTTCTCCCATACCATCAGGGAAAACTGTGGGTCTTTGCTTTCCCCCTGGACCATACCACTGCCACCTTTGCCCGTGATATTGTTTTTGTTCCGTCTATTTATAACATTGTTCTGAACAGCCTGACGAATCAACAGATCTCTTATACTATCGGTCAGCAATCTACTTACTTTCTTTCCGGAAATAAAGAGGTTAATCTCGATTCTCCCATTGAGGTGGAACATCGCGAAACCGGTGAAGCATTTATCCCCGGAGTTCATATCTCAGACCAGGCAGTCAGACTCGATATGGGAAATGTAATCCGGGATGCAGGCCATTACCTGGTAAAAAACGATGGAACACCGCTGTCATCTCTTTCCTTTAATTATAACCGAAGCGAATCCACATTAACCTATTATACTCCCGATGAGCTGGAACGTCAAATCGAACAATCCATACCGGGAAAAGCATCGGTTATTGCTAATGTTACAGCCGGTTTTGCAGATATCTTACAGGAGATACAAACTGGAAAACAAGGGTGGAGATGGTGCGTCCTTATATCTTTATTTTTTATGCTGGCTGAGGTTCTCATTGCCCGATTCTGGAAACAATAGCAGCTGTAGAATAATAGCTATCTGCTCCCGTAAAACAACAGATGGAAAGAAATCATTGCTAAAGTATTCCCGGATCTTCTATTTCTGAGCAAAGGGCCAGGGGCCTATTACACGGCTTCGAACAACATGATAATCCTTGTGGTAGCTGATCACTGACGCGCCCTGATTCATGAATCCTCCAAATTCCGAAATCTTTTCAAACTGATAGTTTCCCTGCGACAAGAACACCTGATGGTAGGGCAGACAACCGTAGAAATCACGGCCATACTGCTTTAGCGCACTCAGGAAATAAAAGGAGACATCATAACCCTGCATGCCAAAATTATCCGGTTCAGTATGAAAATGCTTCTTGAACTTATCCAAAAATCGTATGGTTTCCGGATTCTTATAATTAGTCCAATAAGGTGCAACATACTGCATTTTCAAATTGTGAAAATATTCATCACTGATGCTGCGAAACTGTTCGTAACGGTTGAACCCGATCAGGGTTATGGAATAATCACCCGACAGGTTATTGATGTTTGATAAAACCACGCTTAAATCTCCCTCATTCATGGAAGATACAAATATGACATTTTCTTTTTCCCCAGACAGATAGCGAGAGAATCCAAAGGGCCCTTCCCGGGAAAAATCATACGTGGAAATTTTCATCCCTCCCGGTTGATTCAGGTACCCCGAATGTGCCATTTTTTCACGTACCAACTCAACGACTCTCTCTTCCGGCGCTCCTTCCGAATGATTGGTTTTTACCACAATGAAATTGCTGTCGAAATATTCTTCGGTCACCAGTTCAGCTGTTTTCGCGGATAGAAATTCGCGGGTGGGGTTTATCTGGAAATAGTAGGGATTTGCAACTACCTTGTCCGACTGTGAGGAAAGGGGCGAAACCATGGGAATCCTGTTTTTTGCTGCAATTGAGGAGACTTCTTCCTGAAGAGGGATATATACGGGACCAAGAATCAGATCTGTTTCAAGAAACTGCTCCGAATATATATTCTTCCTCATGACTTCAGGATCCTGAGTGTCATAAACATTTAGCCGGATTTTCATGCCTGCACTTTGAAGTGAATCCACGGCGAGCAGAACACCTTCGTAAAATTGAATGAAGTTTTCACTTTCACGGTAAAATCCATGAAACATCTCCTCCGGTTCATCCAGCTCAACCACCGAATCATTTTTTAAGGTCAGGCTTTCATCCGGATAAAGCCGGGAATCAGCAAGAGCATCAAATCCCTGCCGTCTGTTCATCATCTCATTGTCGTTCAAAAAAAGCGGTAAGAACAGCGCGACATCACACGTTTCAGATAAAAAAAACGGATCTTCTGATTTTTTACACGACTCAGGGATCAGGCTGGGCGTTTCTATCTGATAATAATCGTGATCAACGATCGATGGTTGAAGCTGAGCAGAATCTGCCGGAGTAGATAAAGGTGTTTGTCCGGCTTCGGGTTCCTGAACAACAGGTATGAGTAAAACTTCTCCCCGTATCAGATTCCGATTAGCCAGCTGTGGGTTAAATTTTCGTAATTCCGGGATCGTCATCTTATACCGCGATGCTAAACCGAAAAGTGTTTCACCGGCTTCTACCTGATGTTTCAGAAAAGCCTCTTCGTTCAAAGGTTCAGCTCTAACCAGGTCTTTTTCCCTGATAGGGATTTTAATGGAATTACCTGCAGAAAACCCGGTAGTTAATTCCGGATTGATCCTTATCAGTTCTTCCCCGGTTACCTGATATTTTCGTGAAACAGACCACAAGGTTTCTCCGGAAGCAATAACATGTTCAAAATATCCTGCAGTATTCAACTGATCTCCGGATGTCACAGGATAATCCATGTCTGTTGGTTTTTCCGGTTCCTGGTGCTCATCGGGCCGGGGCAGGTAGATCAAACTGCCGGCTTTCAAATCACGGGCTCCCGGATTGAAAAAGAGAATTTCACTTTCTGATAAATTATATTTTCGGGCCAGGGAATAGAGCGTTTCGCCGGGTTTAACCTCATGCATAACCAGTTCCCGTTCCCTCTCATCTGCTGCTAAACTGTTATCGGCTGGTTCTTTTCCCGGTAGCTGCTCCAATGGTTTCCACCGGGGAATTCTTAGCCGGGTTCCTTTTTTAAAACGGGTCACTTCAGGGTTGAATGCATATATTTCTTCAACCGTTATGTCAAACTCTTTGGCAATAAAATAGGGCGTTTCGGTCCTGGAGGAAATAGTATGGTAATCAAAATAGGCAGGCTCACCTTTGGGCGAAACAGGAATATCCTGCCATTCAACATCCTCCCGGTATGGAATTTTTAAAATTTCACCAATCTTTAATCCTTCTTCAATTTGAGGATTGTGATTTACAAGTTCCTGACTGCTGACCTGAAAATTGCGGCTGATGGAATAGATGGTTTCCCCGGTACGTACCTGGTGGAGTACAAATTTTTCGCCCTGAATGACAACAATTTCATTCTCCTTTAGTGGCTGGGCATAACCAGATCCGGTACCCGTAAGGAACCATAGCATGAACAGGAAATAATGGAAAAATCTCATGTAAAAGCTTTTAAAAATTCCATCAAAAATAACAATTATTGACATCTTAATACTTTGTGGTTTTCACAAAATAGTAATTTTGGTTGCTTTCCGCATGCAAAGGAACAGAATTTGTCTTGTAATTTTTACATTTGTGCGGCGAAAAGCTTTCAAAATAAAATTACCTTGATGCAGGAGAAAATTTTAATTCTTGATTTTGGTTCACAGTATACGCAGTTAATTGGTCGGAAAATTCGTGAGTTAAATGTTTATTGTGAGATACATCCTTTCCATCATTTTCCTGAGCCGGATGAAACTGTAAAAGGTGTCATTCTATCGGGCAGTCCATACTCTGTTCGTGATCGGGAGGCTCCCCAACCCGATTTATCTGGCATTAAAGGGAGGTTGCCAATTCTTGGCATTTGTTATGGCGCTCAATATATGGCTCATTTTTTTGGCGGTGAGGTTGCCCGGTCAGGTTCACGGGAGTACGGAAGGGCAAAACTGAATTTTATTGACAAGACCAATCCACTTTTTCAATCGGTAACACCCGGTACCCAGGTATGGATGTCGCACGGCGACACCATCATCAGGATGCCTGAGCATTATCAGATGGTTGCTTCCACTGAAGATGTGAATTTTGCTGCTTATAAGATTGATAACGAGGAAACCTATGGGATCCAGTTTCATCCCGAGGTATTTCATACTACAGAAGGACAACAGGTTTTAAGGAATTTTGTCACGAATATTTGTGGGTGTAACCCTTCGTGGACTCCAGCTTCCTTTATTGAAACGACTGTTACGGAGCTTAAAATGATACTTGGCAACGACAAGGTAATCCTTGGTTTATCGGGCGGTGTCGATTCCACCGTTGCAGCTGTTCTCCTCCACCAGGCTGCCGGACACCAGTTAACCTGTATCTTTGTCGATAACGGATTGCTCCGGAAGGATGAGTTTGCCACCGTGCTTCATTCTTATCATGATATGGGACTGAATGTGATTGGAGTAGATGCAAAGCAGCAGTTTTGGAGCGATTTACGGGGTGTATCCGATCCGGAACAGAAGCGAAAAATAATCGGAAAAAATTTTATTGAGGTTTTTAATGCGGAAGCGAAAAAAATAAAAGATGTAAAATGGCTGGCACAGGGTACCATCTATCCTGATGTTATTGAGTCGGTTTCTGTACATGGTCCTTCTGCTACTATCAAATCGCATCATAATGTTGGCGGATTACCCGAAAAAATGCACCTGAAAGTTGTGGAACCTCTGCGGTTATTATTTAAGGATGAAGTGCGGCGAGTAGGGCAAGCACTCGGCATCAAACCTGAGCTGATTGGACGCCATCCCTTCCCGGGACCCGGTCTGGGAGTACGCATTCTGAGTGATGTAACACCTGAAAAGGTAACCATGCTGCAGGAAGCCGATGAGATTTTTATCCGCGGATTAAAAAACTGGGGATTGTATGATCAGGTATGGCAGGCAGGAGTGATCCTGCTTCCGGTGTATTCTGTGGGGGTTATGGGAGATGAACGCACTTATGAAAATGCAGTGGCCCTGCGGGCTGTGGCATCTACTGATGGGATGACTGCCGACTGGGTGCACCTTCCATACGACTTTTTGGCCAAAATGTCCAATGAAATTATTAACCAGGTACCGGGAATTAACCGGGTGGTTTACGATATCAGTTCCAAACCACCTGCAACAATTGAGTGGGAATAACTGTTCCCCTATCATGCTGAAAGGATTATAAAATGAGAAAAATGAATGAATATAATTTAAAAAAGTATCTGCTGATTAACCTCTTCGTTCTCGTCGGTCTGTTACTGACCACAACAGAAATGCGCTTAAACGCACAGGATATTGTGCAACAAAACCAGATGAAATTTGGCCGGCTACTGCGATTGGTCGACACCTATTACGTTGACTCCGCCAAAATTGAAGCATTGACTGAAAAGGCTATCGTTCACCTGCTGAGCGAACTCGACCCCCATTCTGTTTATATTTCAAAAGAAGAAGTCGAAAAAATGAATGAACCGCTGCAGGGAAATTTTGAAGGAATTGGTATCTCTTTTAATATATTTAAAGATACATTGCTGGTGACAACAACTATCCCGGGCGGTCCATCAGAAAAAGTCGGAATAAGAGCTGGCGACCGGATCATTGAAGTAGATGGGAAAACAATCGCAGGCATGGGATTGAAAAATACCGATGTGCTGGAAATGTTAAGAGGCGAAAAGGGAACAAAGGTCGATGTGAAAGTGTCGCGCAGAAGCGTAAGTGAAGTACTCGATTTTACTATCATACGTGACAAAATTCCAATATACAGCCTCGATGCCTACTATATGCTGAATAAAACAACCGGCTATATTAAACTGAATAAATTTTCTGCAACAACTACGGAAGAGTTTCTCGAAGCCATGACAGACCTCCGGAAATCAAATGTGCAAAACCTTATCCTGGATTTGCGGGGGAACGGGGGAGGTTATTTGAAATCGGCAATTGAAATTTCAGATCAGTTTCTCGATAAAGATAAAATGATCGTTTATACCAGTGGATTGCATGAGCCCAGGAGGAATTACAAAGCTACGGCAAAAGGTGTTTTTACTGAAGGACAATTGGTTGTGCTGGTTGATGAATCCTCAGCTTCTGCCAGTGAAATTGTTTCCGGAGCCATGCAGGACTGGGATCGCGGATTGATTATTGGCCGCAGATCGTTCGGAAAAGGATTGGTTCAAAAACCCTACTTCCTGACCGACGGCTCCCTGATCAGACTCACTACCGCCCATTATTACACACCCAGCGGAAGAAATATCCAAAAACCTTATCAAAATGGTGTCGAGGATTACCGGAAAGACTACCTTGACCGGTTGAGTACCGGAGAACTTTTTAACGCCGACAGTATTCATCTGGCCGATTCCCTGAAATTTAAAACCCTGGTAAACGGTCGTGATGTATATGGAGGAGGAGGCGTTATGCCCGATGTTTTTATCCCCATGGATACATCAGTACACTACCGGTATTATAACCGACTGCGAAGAAATAACGTCGTTTATAATTTTGTACTTGATTATGTCGATAAACACCGCGACGAACTGGAAAACAATTATCAGAATTTTGATTCCTTCAATAAAAGATTTGAAGTGTCGGAACAGATGGTAGAGGAGATCGTTTCAGCAGGAGAAAAGGAAGGTATTGAAAGAGAAGAAGAGAGCCTGGCCTTTACCCTGCATACCATGAAAAAAGAGATAAAAGCTCTCATTGCAAGGGATATTTATACCAGGAATGAATTTTATAAAATGTTTTATGAGGATGATGAAGCCATTTTGAAGGCTCTTGAAATTCTAGACAATAAAAAAAAGTATAATCATCTGCTTGTCGCAGCGGAATAAAAAGAGATGGCCGAAGTTTTAACCTCTTGGTTGTGGGGAAATAAAATAGAGCTCCTGGGTGCTTTACTGGGAGTCCTGTATATCTTTTTTTCTATCAGGCAGCATATACTAACCTGGCCAACTGGTCTGTTTACTTCTCTTCTCTATATAGTCGTTTTTTTCCGGTCGGGTTTTTATGCCGATATGGGTTTACAGGTATACTATGTTGGAGTGAGCATCTATGGCTGGTATTACTGGATAAAAGGAGGTCAACCTGTCACAGAAAAGGCTGTTACCAAGGTTCCGGTAACACGAATCCCCCTGCGCCTACTCGCATGGGCCGGCCTGGCAACAATAGCTATCTTTGTTTTACTGGTTTTTATCCTGATGCGTTTTACCGACTCAACAGTTCCCCTAATGGATGCCTTTACAACCGCTTTGAGCATTCTGGCAACCTGGATGCTGGCCAGAAAATATATCGAACACTGGATGATCTGGATTGTGGTTGATTTAGTTTCAACCGGTTTATATGTGTATAAAAGTCTTTGGCCAACAGTGGTGCTTTTTATTGTGTATACGGTTATGGCAGTTGCTGGACATAGGGAATGGAAAAAAGATATGGAGAAAAAATGTTGAATTCAAAAATTATCGTCGTAACCGGAGCGGAATCAACAGGAAAAAGTGAGCTGACAAAACAATTAGCCCGTTATTTCCATGCATCTTTTATTCCGGAGTATGCCCGGGAGTATGTTGAACAACTTCACCGGCCATACCACTATCATGATGTGGAGGTGATCGCCAGGAAACAGGTCAGCCAGCTCCATGACCTGATGAGGATGAACCCCCCGCTAATCATTATGGATACATGGTTGATCATTACCCGGATATGGTTTGAAGTGGTCTTTGACAAAACACCTGACTGGCTCGATGAAGCCATCAGAGAAACAACAATTGACCTGTTCCTGGTTTGTGATACGGATCTGCCCTGGATTTCCGATCCTGTTCGGGAAAATGGGGGTGACAGGAGGTCATACCTTCAGGAAAGATACATTGAAATGATCAGGAGTTATGGCTTCCGGTACGAAAAAGTTACCGGAACCGGTGAAGACAGGTTTCAACTGGCCATACAACTTGTATCGGGGGTATTGTAAATATTTGGAAAACTCTGCCCGCTCAACTGCAACAACATCAAATAGTATTCAAAACTTTTCTACTTTTGTAGAACACTTAACAGGAACATAAAAATGGCAATGCAGGAAATAGACAAAAAACTGGCCCAAACCATTGAACAATTAAGCGATCCTTCCACTTATAATGTCGTATGCCACGAACACCGGCTGGGTGAACCCCTGCCTTCCATTACGAAATTGCAACATATGATTGACATGGTTCGTGAGATCCTTTTTCCCGGCTACTTTGGTGATACCTCCTTGCGACCGAACACCACCCGGCACTATATGGGAGTATACGTGGATGAGTTGTATGAACTCCTGAGCCATGAGATTTTAGCAGGAATGTGTTTCGAATGTCAGGATAATAAAACTTATCAATTAAAGGATCAAACGGAAAAAGCCAGGGGAAAAGCGGTTGCATTTATTGAATACCTGCCTGAGATCAGAAGAAAGCTGGTCGCCGATGTAAATTCCATCTATTTGAACGATCCCGCTGCCCGAAATGTCGGAGAAGTCATTTTTTGTTATCCGGGAATCCGGGCCATTACCAATTACCGCATAGCACACCGTCTGCTGGAACTTGAAGTACCTCTTATTCCCAGGTTTATCTCAGAAATGGCACACAGTGAAACAGGAATAGATATTCATCCCAGAGCCCGGATCGGAGAATGCTTTACCATTGATCATGGAACGGGAGTAGTGATTGGCTCAACCAGTATCATCGGTAATCATGTAAAAATATATCAGGGCGTTACCCTTGGAGCCAAAAGCTTCCCGCTCGACGATGAGGGGAATCCAATTAAAGGCATCCCCCGCCATCCCATTGTGGAAGATGATGTTGTTATCTATTCCGGTGCAACCATCCTGGGCCGGATTACCATCGGTAAAGGTTCAGTTATTGGCGGAAACGTTTGGGTAACACGGGATTTGCCTCCCCATTCCAAAATTGTGCAGTCTCGACACAGAGAGAATACATTCACCGACGGATTGGGCATTTAATTTAATATTATCGTTTTGAAAAATTTTTATCTTATTGCCAAAACATTGTCAGGACTGGAGCCTGTTCTTGCCAGAGAGATACAGAACCTGGGAGGGGAAAACGTCAGGATAGGGAAGCGTTCGGTTTTTTACGAAGGAGACATGGAGATGATCTATAAATCGAACTACTTTCTGCGTACTGCACTGCGTATCCTGAAGGAAATTACTGCATTCCGGTTCCGGGATACCGACGAGTTTTATTTGAAATGTAAAAAAGTGGATTGGGAAAAGTACTTGTCGCTAAAGCATAGCTTTGTGATCAGAAGTACTGTTACAGACTCCGCTGATTTTCGTAACACGATGTTCGCCTCCCTGAAAGTTAAAGATGCTATCGCCGATTATTTTATGGAAAAAACCGGCAAAAGACCGGATGTGGATACCCGGGATGCCGACATACACATTGATGTTCATATACACCGGAATAATTGCACTCTTTCATTAGACAGCTCAGGTGAATCGCTGCATAAACGAGGTTACCGGGTACATCAGGGGAAAGCCCCTTTGAGTGAAGTCCTGGCTGCAGGGATGATCCTCCTTTCCGGATGGAAAGGGGATACCGATTTTATCGATCCCATGTGTGGATCAGGAACCCTCCCCATTGAAGCAGCTATGATCGCCAGGAATATTGCTCCCGGACGATTTAGAAAAATTTATGCATTTGAAAACTGGCCGGACTATAAAGAACGGGACTTCGAAAAAGCAAAGAACAGCCAGGTGCCTGTCCCATTCCGGAATAAAATCTTTGCATCTGATATCTTAAGGGAGAATATTCTTATGGCACAAACCAACGCCCGGCGGGCAAGGGTCTTTTCAGAAATTGAATTTCAGGTTTGCGATATGAAAGACCTTCAGATCGATACAAACCAGGCAACTCTCATCATCAACCCACCTTATGGTGAACGACTTCAGGAAGTGAATATAAATTCAATCTATTCAATGATTGGTGAACGACTGAAACATCAGTTTCATGGCAATAAGGCTTGGATTCTAACTTCTTCAGCTGGCTACCTGCACCACGTGGGGCTAAAACCTTCCGATAAAATCAATCTGTACAACGGAGCACTGCAATGTATATTCGCTTCGTACCCCCTGTTTAGCGGGAAAAGAAATAAAAATAATTGAAGCCAACCAATTTGCGTGAAGCTTTTGAAATGCGGCGGGAACTATTCTCCATCCAAATCAAAAATGTCTTTTTCACGGGAAGGGGGCTTGGTTCCATCATCATCACCACCACCACCACGTACTTTTAACATTTCTTCTGAAGAAAGGGTATACATATCACTCAAATTTCTACTGTTCGGGTTGTTAAAAATCCTTTTCATTTTTGTAAATTTAATCGTTAAACTTGATAAACACACATTCTACTATTATATTCCGAAAAAAGAAAAAAGGTAACCCTCAAATTGAAAAAAAAATTAAAAAACTATATTTGAATGATTATTTATTTCAAATGGAAGCGACCAGAAAATGACTTGCACAGCAATGCATGTTAAACAAATGAACAACAGGCTAAAAGTTTTTATTGTCAGCTTATTTTTGCATCTTACCCTTACCTCTGCCGGAGCAACAAATCAACCGGACAGTATAAAATTGTATAAGCTATACGATGCCGGACGTGAACTTTTTACCCATGGCATGTTCCTTCAGGCTCTCGATTCTTTTCAGCTTTCGCTTGCAATGGGCGAAAAAACACTGGAGCAGAACAATCCATTTTTCAGAAATATGAATAATGCCCTTGGAATTGTTTATCGAAACCTGGGAGACTATGACCATGCTTTGCAGCATTTTCTGATCACAGAACAGCTGTATTTGGCAGAATCCAATCCAAATCAGGCCGTCATTGCAAGAATCTATAACAATATCGGAAACCTCTATTTCAGTAAGTTGAATTACAATATGGCATTGGATTATTACCAGCGTGCGGTTGAGGTTTATTTAACCCAGCCGAAAAAAAACCTGACTGGCATTGCTGATTTCCAATACAATATGGCCAATATCTACTATAAACTGAGTCAGTATCAACAGGTTATAGATATATCCAATAAATACCTGCCCTATGCAGAGCCGGAAACGAAACTGATGTTTCTGGGCTTATCTGCTGCATCATACAAAGAAATGGATATGCCGGAAAAAGCATACAATGCTTTTCGGAAATCAATCGATTTTGCCGAAGAAATATATGATAAAACAGATATACGTATAATTTTTGAGTACATCACATTTATCCATTTTCTTATTTCTGTAAACGATTTTGAACATACGCGGGTATTTCTCAAAAAAATAGAAAACCTTTTTGCAGAAAGGGGAGCCGATGATGGAATTTTTTTGGCCTTATACTATAAAGCCTGTGGATTGTATTACAGAAATATCCCTGTAGAATCAACCCATATTGATCAATTCAGGCAGCAAAAAACTTCCCATCTGATGCAGTCGATTGAATTTTACAAGAAGGGACTTGAGGTATTAGGTTTTGACACAACCCAGTTAAGCGAAGGCCACCGATCAATTGTGAATACCCGTTCATTAACTCAAAGTCTTGAGTTTTTACAACTGATTGCTGATACTTACATTCAGAATGCCGATGTTACCGCCTTATCGATGCCCGGGAATGAGCTGGAATCCATACAGCAGGCTCTCAATTATTACATCCTGACCTCGGATATAATCCATCAGGCCCGTAAAGAAATCTATTCCGACGAGAGCAAAATTCAGTTGGGTGCCTTGAATGAAACTACCTTACATAAAATAGTTCATACAGCTTTCAGGGCATACCAGTTGGAACCGGACGGTGAATGGATTGATCAGGCATTTATTCACGCTGAGCGAATGAAGGCAAGCGCCGTATTTGACCGCCTGTCTGATCAGTTTGCAAAAGAGAACAGCCTAATCCCGGATAGCCTGGAACTGCTGGAGCGTAATCTGAATGTTGAAATTTCATCCCGAAATGAAAAGCTTTTTAAATTAAACCGGGAAGACCCAACAGACAGCCTGGCGATAGCAGAAACCGAATCGATGCTGTTTGATCTGAAAAAACAGCGCGATGAACTCAACAAGTTTTTGGAACAACAATACCCCGACTACTACGAACTAAAATACGCCGAATCCAGGGTGCTTCCCGGGGATGTGCAGGACCGATTAACCCCTGATGAGGTCTTGCTGGAGTTTGTATTCAATGAAACAGCAACCATCCCGGAACTGTATCTGTTTTGTATATCAAAAGATTCCGTTGAATTTCAGCGTCTTCAGCTGGATCCTGCTTTTTCCGGTTCCCTGGAGAACTTCTACCACTTCATGGCCGGGGCAGACTACCTTTTCACAGGCCATGAACAGGCTCAGCAATTCTGTGCCGATGCCTACCAACTGTACAGTCAGCTTATTTCCCCCTGCATCGATCGGTTGAAAAATAAAAAAGTGATTGTTGTACCGGATGGCAAATTATATTACCTGCCATTTGATGCGCTGTTGACTGAAATGCCGGATACCACCGGGATGATACAGTTTAACCGGTTGCCCTACCTGATCAGGAAGTACGCGGTTCAATATTCCTATTCAGCAAACCTCCTCTTTCATTTTTCCAGACATCGGCAAAAAACACCCAACAAGTTGTTAGCCTTTGCTCCTGAATATTATTCAGATACAGTAAAAATGGAACATGAAATATTTGTTCTTACTCCCTTGCCGGGCATTCAACGTGAGGTGGAACACATTTCCTCCAAAATCAGATCAAAAACATTTTTGGGAGATGAAGCAACCGAACTGAACTTCAGAGAGGAATGTGAAGATTATGACATATTGCACCTGGCCATGCATGCATTTATTAACGACTCTCTGCCAGCTTTTTCCAGACTGGCCTTTTCACAAAATAACCATACTTCCCAGGAAAACGATGGATGGTTGAATCTGTCTGACATATATAATTTGAATATCCATGCCCGGCTGACAGTGTTAAGTGCCTGCAATACAGGGAGTGGAAATCTGAAAAGAGGGGAGGGAGTGATGAGCCTTGCCCGTGGATTTTTCTATGCCGGATGCCCGGCCCTGGTCATGACCCTTTGGGATGTGGAAGATGCTGCCGCTGCCAGCATCATGTACTCATTCTACAAAAATCTGAAAAAAGGAAGAGCTGTGGATGAATCACTCCGTAAGGCAAAACTACACTACCTCGAAAATGCAAATTCACGAATGGCTCATCCCCATTATTGGCTGGGATTTGTGAGCATCGGGAATGACTATCCTTTGTTCATAAGTTATGATCTCTATTTCTTTATCCTGCTTTTCCTGGCTCTTGCCGGAATTGCAGCTGACCAGTTCATCCGGTTGCAACGAAAAAAGAAAAGGAAATAGAATAGAATGTGTGGTTTTCAATTCCGGATGAACAGCTGTATTATAAGTGAAAGAACGTAAAGAGAATGTGTATTGTCCAGTTTAACGAAAAATTTATCGGGGTAAAAATCTTGTTTTTCTTATAATTGCCCTGGCTTTCTGTGCATAAAATCCTTTTTTCTCGGCTATTGCCAGGAGCTCTTTTCGGGCCAGTTCTTTTTTTCCGAGCTTTAAAATACACAACGCCCGATACCATTCTGCTTCCTCAACAAACAAATTGTTGCCCTGAGTAATCACTTTACCATATTCAATAATGGCGTCTTCATACTTTTCCAGGTGCTGCAGACTTGCTGCTTTATAGAACTGAAAAACATACTTATCGGCGTGCACTTCACTTAATGCTTTGTCGTACACAGAAAGGGCTTCCTCGTATTTTTCCTGCATGAACAGGTTATTGGCCTCTTGCAGATAACCTGTGTGGGCAACGACAGACCGCTGCGGCGACCATTGAGGCGATTGATAGAAGCTGTCAATTGAGTGGGTGCTCCGTATGATTCCGGTAAATGCAAACAAAACCAGCACAACTGCCACACCGGCTTTCCACCAATACGAAAGAGGGATCGTTTTTTCCGGTACAAGAGACTTGGATTCACTGATATTCAACTTCTTTTTAACCTGTTGCAAATGATCCCTTAAGGAAATCACATTTTTTTCCGCCAGAGCTTCGTTTACTTTTCTCCTCAGAATTACCTCTGCCCTTAACCCCGGATTCGTATCCCACTCAGCACGGAAGACTTTTAATTCATCATCGCTCAACGTGCCCTCTATGTATCCTTCTATCTGTTTACCGGTTACATTCCACGATGTTTCAGCAGCCATCAAACGACTCAACTTGTCGCGGAGTTCAATTACATCCTTTTCTCTGAGAGCAGATTCCAGCTCGTCGTGTAAATGAACTTCCCGTTGCAGATGGGAATTGACAGCAAGTTCCCTGTTGAATGTTTTTCGTTCCGTCTCTTCCATGTCATGGTTCAGATATTTGTCGATCGTTTCTGTTGAAAAAACGTCGTGAAAGGCTTCAGAAACCAGCGACAGACTATCTCTCAGGTCGAGGATATCTTTCTCCATAAGTGCCTCATCCAGGCCTTCCGGTTCATCCTCCTGATCCTGGAAGAAGGTCTCTTCATCAGAATTCAGATCACTGGCAACAGAATCATCCTGCTCCCTGAAAAATTCGTGAATATTCTCGTTCGTAATCAGTTCGTGTTGATAAATGTGTGCCTTGGGGAGGGAATCATATAACTGAAGTAACTCTTCTGGAGGTATAATACTTGACAGGGGGTGAATGTCATCAAATCCGTCGAGGATATTAAAACTGATCCTGCCGCTTCCGGTTTGATCTTTTATCTTTTTCAGTTTATCTCTCAAATCAATAATATCTCTTTCTTCTATCGCTTTCTGCACTTCACATGCTAACTCAAACTCTTTTTTGAATTCAGGATCCTGATTCATCTCCGTCTCCAACTCTTTTTTATCCTCTTCATCCAACCCTTCCTTGCAAAATTTTTCGAGTTTTTTAAAAAAATCTGTTTTAGGTGTCATCTTCCAATATTTTTTTATAATTAATATCCTGTTTTATTTTGCTTATCAGCAACTCCTTACATTTAAATTTTCTTTTTTTGGCATATTTTTCTCCCTTGTATCCCATGATTGCTGCGATTTCCGACAGCGGGATTTTATCAAAGAACAGTTGCAGCAATTTCTGGCAATCGGTACTAAGTGTTTTAAAATGTTTCTGGTATAATCCGTATCTTTCATTTTTTTCCACCAGATCGGCCAGGTTTTCATCATAAATTTCTTCAATAAATGGCAGGGAGTCATTGATTTTAGTTTGTTCAACACGTTTTTTTTCAAGTTGTTTAAGCCATACAAATCTGCAAACTGAATAGAGATATTTTTGAAATGAGTTGGTTTCCAATACCAGGTTATTTTCTTTTAGTTTGCGATAAATAATGATGATTGCTTCCTGAAATACATCATTTGCATCATCTTCGTCCCCGCTGTTCTTTTTAATAAATAAACTTACATCGAAATAAAATTGTTTATAAATGTATTGTAATATTAAATGATCATGTCTCAATATCCCGTTACGGATTTGTTCATCACTATATTTTTTCATACGTCTATTATATTATTCGATAAAATTAAGAAAGGTAACCCTTATATTGCCATTATTTGATAAAAATTATTTTTTATGAGGATTGGGGGTTACCTTTTGGAGGGAAACAGAATATATTATGTAGAAGATGCTTTTTATATTAAATCATAAAAAAGGCGATAAAGGGGAGTGATCCCCTTTTTACATTCTCTCAGGTACATCAATCCCCAATAATTTCATTCCTTTTTTTATCACTTTTCCTGTTGCTGCAGAAATAAGCAAACGTATATTGCGGGTAGTTTTATTTGTTTCTGCCAGGATGGGATGGTCGTGGTAAAACTGGTTGTATTCTTTAGCCAGTTCGAAGCAATAGTTTGCAATCAGGGCAGGGCTGTAGTTTAGTCCGGACTCTTTCACCACGTCGGGGAAGGATGCTATTCTTTTCAGCAGATCTTTTTCTTTTACAGAGATGTTATCCGGGATGGTTTCGAGGCAGTCATTAACATCGAGATCTTTTTCAGCTGCTTTGCGCAATACCGACTTGATTCGTGCGTGGGTATATTGAATAAATGGTCCGGTATTTCCGTTAAAATCGATTGATTCTTCGGGGTTAAACAGCATATTTTTTTTCGGATCCACTTTCAGGATAAAATATTTCAAGGCACCCAGGGCAATCATTTCGTGGATTTTTCTTGCTTCTTCTTCAGGGATACCGTCGAGTTTTCCCAGTTCTTTTGCCATATTTCCGGCAATTTTCACCATATCATCGATTAAATCATCGGCATCGACCACTTTCCCTTCCCGTGATTTCATTTTCCCGGATGGCAGCTCCACCATTCCGTATGAAAAATGGTACAGATTTTTTCCCCATTCGAAACCCAGTCGGTCGAGCAACACGGCAAGTACCTGGAAGTGATAATTTTGTTCATTTCCTACAACATACACCATTTTGTCTACAGGATAGTCGTTGTATCTCATTTTTGCTGTACCTATGTCCTGAGTCATATATACCGAAGTTCCATCGCTACGCAACAGAAGCTTTTGGTCAAGCCCATCGGGGGTAAGGTCGGCCCATACCGATCCATCTTCCCTGGCGTAGAAAATATTTTCCTTTAACCCACGCAGCACCTCTTCCTTACCAACGAGGTAGGTTTCTGATTCGTAGTATATTTGATCAAAGTCTACTCCAAGCCTTTGATAGGTTTCGTCAAATCCTTTATAAACCCAACTGTTCATCGTTTTCCAAAGCTGGACAACATCAGGAACGCCCGACTCCCATTTTCTCAACAATTCGCGGGCTTCAAGTAGTGAGGGGGCCTGATTTTCTGCTTCCTGCCGCGAAAGTCCATTTTTTACCAGGTCAGCTATCTCCTGCTCAACATGGGTATTAAATTCAACATAAAGTTCACCTACCAAATGATCTCCCTTTTTCCCTGAATTTTCCGGGGTTTGCCCCTTTCCCCACTTGATCCATGCCTGCATCGACTTGCAAATGTGGATTCCCCGGTCGTTTACAATGTTTGTCTTAACGACCCGATAACCCCCCGCCTTTAAAATCTCAGCAATTGAAAAACCCAGCAGGTTGTTTCGAATGTGCCCTAAATGCAGCGGTTTATTGGTGTTTGGCGAAGAGTACTCAACCATAACCAATTCAGGTGTTTCAGAACTCCGCTGAAAACCGAAGTCAGGTTCTTTCCATGATTCCTGCAATACCTGGATCCAGTATAAATCACTGATCTCCAGATTTAAAAACCCTTTAACAACATTGAAGGACTTCACTTCATCAACCCGCTCCAGTAAATGGTTCCCGATTTCCTGCGCGGTTGCTTCGGGGCTCTTTCGGGAATACCTGAGAAAAGGGAAAACAACCAGAGTCAGATCCCCGTTAAAATCCTTACGGGTACTCTGTATCTGGATGGAATCGCCTGACGGCTCAATGGAATAAAGCTCTTTTAAAGTGTCTGACAAAGCAGACCGGATCATCAGCTCAATCTTCATTCGAATAATATTTATGTCATGTATGGTTATGCAGTGAAATCATCCCAAACAGGGGATTTTTTAGAAAATAATCTCATCATCCTGACTATCTTCCGGCGAAGGTTTGTACTTTTTCCTGTTTTTGAGGATATCTATAATCTCGCTTCGTGACAACACTTTCACGTTGGTAATAAGCATTTCTTCTTCCAAAAAATTCCCATACTGGTTGCATTCACTTATCACTTTTTTGAAAATCTTATGGATATCGGACTGTAAGGGAAGTAAAATCATAGACGTACTAATGCCTTGCGAAAAATCAATCGATTCAAACTCTCCCTCTTCATGTTTTAATTCGAAGATTAATTCCTCTTTTACAAGCTTTTGCTGTATAGGGGTCAGTATTCTCTGGAAATCACGGTTGATGAATACCAGGTAATATCTTAATTTCTTATTTTTTCCGCCCAAACCGGTCGATATAAAATACTGCTGCTCATCGAGCAGGGAAGTCTGGATCAACATCCTGTTTTCCTGAAGAGCTAAAACAGCCCAGCTTCTTATTGCTGTATCTGAATTTTCCAAATAATGCTCCAGCGTACGGTAGGCTTTTACATCATCCGTCCGGGCAAGTCCAATTAAAATCTCTTTCTTCCTGGCTGCCTTTACCTCTGATGAAAAAAGCTCATCCCTGCATTTCATGTAATCCTTGCCTGCATGCTTTTTTCTGAGCTTCTTTGAAAGTTCAAAATATTTTGTCTGAACTTCTAAATCAATCTGCTCTTCCAAAATATTGAAGCCTTCAGGTAATTCTTCAAAAATTTTTAAAATATCATTATAATTATCTTCTTCCATCGGATTATATTAACAGGCAAAAATAATCAGAACTTCTTATATTAAAAAATCAGTTATTATGAATTGCTTGATTAATTTCCCCATATTTTCAATATATTTGCAATCTTATTTTTATTTAATTTAAATTAAAAGAATAAAAACAAGCTGTGAGTGAAGCTAAGTGAAGTAAAATATAGTGAAACAGTTATCATTTCAAAACTTCTCGGACACGGATCATTCAGGAGGCGTATTTCCGAATTGGGGTTTGTCAGGGGGAAGGAGATAAAGGTAATAAAAAATGCTCCTTTCAACGGACCCTTTGAGTTTAAGATATTGGATTACAACATTTCTCTGCGCAAATCAGAAGCCGATTTGATTGAAGTGGTTCCTGTAGGTGAGTTTGATTATAGTTCTAACGGGGGGTATGAAGGGGTAATCGACAGAAAGGTTGATCTGATCAACAAGGCAGAAAAAAGCCGGGTGATTAACATCGCCCTGGTAGGCAATCCCAATTGCGGTAAAACAACCCTTTTTAATTTTATCTCCAAATCAAAGGAAAGGGTAGGGAACTATAGTGGTGTTACTGTTGACGTAAAAAAAGCAGTAATGAACTGGAAAGGATATACTTTTCATTTCTTCGATCTGCCTGGAACGTATAGCCTGACTGCCTTTTCAAACGAGGAAATTTTTGTTCGAAAGTTTATTTATGAACAATCTCCTGATGTGGTCATCAATGTAATTGACTCTACCAGTATAGAACGAAATTTATTCCTGACTACCCAGCTTATCGATATGGATTTGCGTATTGTTGGTGCATTGAATATGTATGATGAACTGGAGCGTAAGCACATCCATTTTAATTACTCTGAATTTTCCCGTTTATTGGGAATACCTTTTGTTCCCACCATCAGTTCCCGTGGAGTGGGTCTTGATGCCTTGATCGACACTGCAATTGGTGTGTTTGAAGGCAGGGATCAGATAAGCCGTCATATCCATATTAATTATGGAAATATACTGGAAGAGTCGATCGGTAAAATCAGGCAGAAGGTGAAAGAGGATAAACCCATAACCGACAAAATTTCTTCCCGGTTTCTGGCCATCAAACTTTTGGAGAAAGACCCTCATGTTCACGAATTGCTTTCGGGGTATACCAATTATACTGACATCAGAAATGTTACCCAACGGGAGATAAAAAAAATTGAAACCCTGAGCAAGGAGGAGAGTGAGACCATGATCACCGATGCAAAATATGGATTCATTGCCGGAGCGTTGAAGGAGACGTTTAAAAATCCTTCCCGGGGGAAGCGGTCAAATTCGGAAAAGATCGATGATGTTCTGACCAATAAATACCTGGGCTTCCCTATATTTACGGCTGTTATTTTTTTGATTTTTTATGCCACCTTTACGTTGGGGGCTTATCCAATGGATTGGATTGACAGGGGGATCCTTGTTGTTGCAGATTTTGTTTCGGGAATTTTACCCGGGGGTATGTTAAAAGATCTGTTTATTGACGGGATTCTTGGAGGCGCAGGCAGTGTGCTTGTTTTTTTACCCAACATTCTGATTCTGTTTTTTTTTATCTCCCTGCTGGAAGAGACGGGGTATATGGCCCGGGCATCCTTTATTATGGATAATGTAATGCACCATTTTGGTTTGCATGGCCGGTCATTCATTCCCCTCATTATGGGATTTGGATGCAATGTTCCTGCAATTCTTGCTACACGGACCATGCGTCATAGAAGTGACCGGTTGATGACCATGATGATCATCCCGTTCATGTCGTGCAGCGCCCGTCTACCGGTATACATTCTCATTATTTCTGCCTTTTTTAACCAGTACCAGGCACTCATCCTGATTGGTATTTATGGTGTGGGTATTCTGTTTGCTTTTATTACAGCCCAGGTACTCAACAAAACCGTTTTTCGGAACAAAGAAGTTCCCTTTGTCATGGAATTGCCTCCTTATCGGTTAACTACTCCTAAGAACATACTCAACCAGGTTTGGGATAAAGCCAGGCATTATTTAAAAAAGATTGGCACAGTCATTTTGTTGGGCGTGATCATTATTTGGGCGCTGGAATACTTTCCTCGTGAATCCCCGCAAGTGAAAACATTTGAGGCGCAGCTGGAAGCGCTTGACGGAGCAAAAGGAATTTCCTCCGAACAAAAGGAAGCACAGCGTGCCGATATCCTGCTGGCTATGGAATCTGACCGCATGATCCATTCTTATCTGGGGCGTATTGGTCGTTTCATTGAACCGGTGATGCGTCCTTTGGGGTTCGACTGGAAAATGAGCATCTCCCTGGTTGCGGGTCTGCCAGCCAAAGAAATTGTTGTCAGCACCATGGGAGTACTCTACCAAAGCAGCGATAATGAAACAACTGTAAACCTTCAGCATAAAATTCAGCAAGAAAGGTACCTGGCCGGACCCCGTGCAGGAGAAAAGGTGTTTACGATCCCCTCCGCCCTGGCTTTTCTTATTTTTATCCTTCTCTATTTCCCCTGTGTGGGTGTGATCGCAACCATTAAAAATGAAGCAGCTTCCTGGAAATGGGCGTTGTTTGTCGTTTTTTATACCACCGGGTTAGCCTGGAGCATGGCGTTTGTCGTTTATCATGTGGCAAAATTTTGGCTCTCATGATGGTACAGGAACTGATCACATACCTGATTGTTGGAATTGCCCTGGTTGTGGCATTCAGGAAGATCTACCTGAAACTGACAGGCAGGAAAGCCCGGAAGAAAACAAACGCCGGGCCTACTATGGCGGTGAAACGCAGCATGTGTGCTGACTGTCCGGCCGATTGTGCACTCCGGGATTCTATAGCATCCAGGGAAAATGATCAGGCATCGTGTGTTAAAAGCGCAACCCGGAGGTAATATTTTTGAGGTTCTGAATGGTTTTTTGGGGATGACCCGACTGAAAAACAAAACTGCCGGCTACCAGTATGTCGGCACCAGCTTCAGCCAGAAGTTTTCCTGTTTCGTAGTTCACTCCGCCATCCACCTCTATCAGGCAATCCGATTGATTTTCCCGGATAAGTTTTTTTAGCTGTTTTACCTTTTTTATGCTGTGTGGAATGAATTGCTGACCGCCAAACCCGGGATTCACTGACATCAACAGTACCATGTCGAGCTCAGCTATTATATTTTCCAGTACAGAAACCGGGGTGTGGGGGTTCAGGCAGACACTGGCTTTCATTCCCTGTTCTTTAATCGCATCTATTGTCCGGTGAAGATGAGGGCAGGTTTCATAATGTACCGTTAACCACGAAGCACCTGCACGGGCAAAGGGTTCAATGTAGTGATTGGGATTGATAATCATCAGGTGCACATCCAACGGTTTCTCCGCTATCTTCTTTACGTGTTCCACAATGGGAATACCAAAAGAGATGTTCGGCACAAATACACCATCCATCACATCGCAATGGATAAAATCTGCCTCACTTTCATTGATCATGCGAATTTCATCACCCAGATTTAAAAAATCTGCAGCAAGTATTGAAGGAGCAATCATAGGGTTCATAAAATTTATATTACTGTCCAAGGTAGGCTTTCAACAAACGGTTACGGTATTGGTTTTTAAGTTTTCTAATGGCTCTTTCCTTGATTTGCCTTACCCTTTCGCGGGTTAAATCGAACTTTTCACCAATTTCCTCCAATGTATGTGACGGTAATCCGTTTAGTCCAAAATAGTGTTTTAAAATATTTCCCTCCCTGGCGGATAAGGTGGAAAGCAACCGTTCAATTTCTTTTCGCAGGGACAGGCTGATTAATTCAGAATCAGGACTGGGGGAGTCTTCATTCAGCAAGATATCATACATGTTGGTCAATTCTTCATCATGCAACGGGGCATCCATGGAAACGTATATGCTGGAGAAATTCAGGGCATCTTCTACTACATCAGTAGTGGATTCCATCAGATTGGAAACCTCTTCAACAGTAGGTTCCCGCTGGAATTCCTGCTCCAGTTTATTAAAAGCCTTGTTGATTCTGTTAATGGAGCCGATTTTATTCAGTGGCAGGCGAACAATGCGTGATTGCTCTGCCAGAGCCTGTAAAATGGATTGCCGGATCCACCACACAGCATAGGATATAAACTTAAAACCCCGGGTTTCGTCAAATCTTTCAGCCGCTTTGATCAACCCCAGATTCCCTTCGTTGATCAGGTCGGGCAGACTCAATCCCTGATTCTGGTATTGCTTTGAAACGGAAACTACAAAGCGAAGATTCGCATTGACCAGTATCTTCAGTGCTTCACGGTCACCTTTACGAATGCGTTTAGCCAGCTCTACCTCTTTCTCTGAAGTCAACAACTCAACTTTCCCAATGTCATGCAGGTACTTGTCCAGCGACAAGGTGTCGCGGTTGGTGACTTGCTTGGTTATTTTAAGCTGTCTCATACGAATTGTTTTAATACTTTCCGGCAGTGTTCATTCTTCAATCTTTAAGAGACTGTTTTAAATCTATCCATTTATTCTATTTTGCGTCTTTTTTCACTCATACTGCTGCAAAATTTCCTTAAATAGCTATGGCTATTCGCGTCAATTTTGCCTTGTCTGAGCAAAAAACAGATCAAAATATTTCTAA
>Ga0172382_10003455_pt1 | contig 25023 bp, 16 predicted proteins | sample Leawel138RmetaG_FD_122245 | JGI IMG/M metagenome (GOLD analysis project Ga0172382, IMG submission 122245) | Leachate microbial communities from a municipal landfill in Southern Ontario, Canada - Leachate well 138R metaG | ecosystem: Engineered > Solid waste > Landfill > Unclassified | place...
ATCTTCAAGCCTATCTACAAGTTCTAATCTGTGTATTTCGTGAGGGTTAAACTTTGATTCTACTTCTTTAAGGAGTTTTTCATATACCTCTTTTGCTTTAGAATACTTTTTCTCACTTCTATAGGTATCTCCAATACCCCTGTTCGCACGCATCTGTTCGTTTTCAGAGATACCTTCTAATTTTAATATTTCTGAGTATACATCTCTCTCTTTGTTAAATTGTCCTGATTCGTTAAGTATTGTTGCTTTAGTAAAAAGAGTATATACCTTATATCCTAAACACAAATTAGGTAATTTTAATATATCGTCACAGGTGCGAATAGCGTCTTTATAATTTTTTTCAAGACGATAACTTTCTGCTATATTAAATAGCATAACCTGTAAATTACAATCAACTCCTTCTATATTTTTTAGTGTTTCATACTCTTTTCTTGCTTCTTTAAATTTTTTTTTTTTGATAAGCGTATCGGCTTTTGCAAGAATATGTTTTATTTTATCAGCAGATAACTCTTCTTTTCCTTGAGAAGATTCTTTTATCTCTTCTAAGGTTAAAACCCTGTTATATATTACTACTTCATCAATATCTATTATTTCTTGTTGATTAATTCCAACCAAAAAAGGTCGCCCTGCTGGAACGTATTCGCCGTTATGAGCAGTTTTACCTACCAGAGAACCGTTAAAGTAGAGAAGAATTGTTTTTCCATCCCAAGTAAAAACAAGGTGGTGCCATACATCTTGAGGAATATCAACACCTACCGCTCTAACAGAATAAGAACTTCTATTTCTTCCGTCTGAGGAACTACCTGGAACACAACTTATCCTTGCAACAAAGTTTTCTGGTTTGGGTGTAGGAAACGTGCACCACCCTGCAGCTCCACCACCTGACGCAATAATTGAATTGATATTAGATTCAAACCCTTCGTGTTTTGTTGATTCCCCACTTCTTCTGAACCAGCATTCTGCTGTGAAAGATTTGTTTAGTATCTCTACCGCTTCTCCTCGATAATATCCTCTATCCAATCTTACAGCTTTCTTTCCGGGGATACGACCATCAATTATCTTTAAATCATCAATAATTTTTCCCTTTGCTTTAATTGGTATGAAAGAAAGGTCGTTTCCTTTCCCAGTTAAATCTTTAACAACACTTTTGCTATCAGTTACTTCTTCAAAAGTATAATATCTGGATACACTTGGATCTTTCATTAACTTCTCTTTTCTTGCGTTCCACTTTTGCGCTATTTCATTTTCACCTCGAAGTGTGTAAACCATAAGCAATAGTATTAGCCCTACATAACGCAACATCTTCATAAATTTTCCTCCATTGTTTTATTGTTAGTTCAGGTGTTCTTATAGATGTTTTTTTGTCTTTATAAAGATTGCAAAAATGTTATCTGTTATTATAACAAATCTTTATCCAGTCAAGGTATTCACCGCTTTTCACTCTTTCTGTCCATAAAGTATTAGTTAGATACCACCTAACAGTCTTTTTTAACCCTTTCATCATAGTAAACTTCTGTTTCCATCCGAGCGTGTCTTTTATTTTGTTACAATCTATGGCATACCGTCTATCGTGTCCTTGCCTATCTTTTACGTACGTTATAAGTTTTGTTAGTTTTTCTATATTTAATCCTGCCTCTTCTGCTACTATTTCGCATAAAAGAAAGACTAATCTTTTATTTTCATACTCATTATCTCCACCAATATTATAAGATTCTCCTGCGTTGCCTTTTTTTAATATAGACCAGATACCAGAAATATGGTCCTCCACATATATCCAATCTCTAATATGCTTTCCGTCCCCATATAATGGAAGAGGTCTGTTTTCAAGCATATTGTTAAGCATAAGCGGAACAAGTTTTTCTGGAAACTGGTAAGGACCGTAATTATTAGAACAGTTAGAAACAGTAACAGGTAGTTGGTATGTATGGTAGTAACTTTTTGCAATCAGGTCCCCTGCTGCCTTAGATGCTGAATAAGGGCTCCTTGGAGCATAAGGAGTTGTTTCTTTAAAAAAGCCCTTTTTGCCCAAAGAACCATAAACTTCATCAGTGCTTACCTGGTGAAAAACAACATCTTGCCTATCCTTCCAGAATAGTCTTGCTGTTTCAAGTAAATTAAAGGTACCTGATACATTTGTTTTGATAAAAGTTTCAGGGTTAATTATAGACCTATCTACATGAGATTCTGCTGCAAAATTTATAATGGTATCAATATTCTGCTTTTGAATTAATTCAGATATTTTCTTTTTGTCACAAATGTTATAGTGGTAAAAAAAATATCGTTTTGGATATTTTTCTGAAATATCGTTTAGATTCATCAAGTTGCCGGCATAAGTAAGCGCATCTACATTAAAAATCGTGCCTTTAAATTCCTTTAGAGAAAAAAGGTAACGTATAAAATTTGCACCTATAAAACCTGCACCACCTGTTACCAGAATATTTTTTAACAATCTGTTCTGCATAAAAGTTTGTATAAACAATAAATTAACGATTTTTTATGGCTACAAAAATATCAAAATACTGCTTAATTTATATTGAGTCGAGAGCGTTCTTTACATCTGAAATTAGGTCTTCATAATTCTCTATACCAACGGAAAGACGTACCATTCTCTCTGTTATACCTAAATCTCTTCTTAAATCTTCATCCACATCAACGTGTGTCATTGTAAAGGGGTGTTGTGCAAGACTTTCGGTGCTTCCCAAACTTATAGCAAGTCTAACAAGTTTTAGAGAGTTAAGAAATTTGAAGGCTTCTTTTTCTCCGCCTTTTAAATCAAACGCTATCATTGCACCGTTTCCAAGGCATTGGCGTTTTTTTATTTCATATTGGTTACCATCTTTTTCTGTAAGGTTACCTAAGTAATGAACTTTTTCTATTGCTTTATGGGTATTAAGAAATTCGGCTATTTTGCTTGCATTAAACCCTTGAATATCCATTCTTGCTTTAAGGGTTTCCAAACTTCTTGTTAATAACCAACTTGTGTTTGGAGCTGACATATTTCCAAAAAAAGTTCTTAATGCTTTCATTCTGCCTATAAGTTCTTTTGAACCAAGACAAGCTCCTGCGATAAGGTCGCTGTGGCCACCAATATATTTTGTGGCTGAATAGATGACCATATCTGCCCCGTGTTTTAACGGATGTTGCCATAAAGGGCCCAAAAAAGTATTATCAACAGCAACCTGAACTTTTTTGTCTGGTTTGGAGAATGATTGGGCTATCTCTGAAATAGTCTTTATATCAATTATTTCGTTTGTGGGGTTTGCAGGGGTTTCAAGATAAATCATTGCAAGTTTATCTGCAGAACCAGTATTTTGTATTTTTTTGATTATCTCTTCTTTTGATTCTAACGCCATAAAAGAAGCAACTTTTATATCAAATTTAGGCAATATTTTCCTTATGAGGTGGTCTGTCCCTCCGTATAAAGGGCTACTTATAAGGAGTAGGTCACCAGGCCTTAAGAATTCAAACATAAGTGTTGATATTGCAGCTAATCCACTTTCAAAGACGGCACAATCTTCTGCACCATCCCAGAGTTTTAGGCGATTTTCAAAAAGTTCAAGATTGGGGTTGTTAAGCCGACTATATATTAGACCTGGCTCTTCCCCTTCGTTAGGTTGTCTATGCCCGTAGGCAAGTTCAAAAAAAGCTTTACCTTCTTCTGCTGTTTGGAAGGCAAACGTTGATGTCTGGAATAGAGGACATTTAATAGAATTTTTAAATTTTTTTGATTGGTATCCGTAAGACATCATAAGACTTTCAGGTTTCATTATTCCTCCATAAGGTTATATATTAAACGTAAAATTTTGATTAATACTAACATTATATCAAAAGGGTGGTATTTTGTAAATTTTTAACGAAAAGAAAAATAAAGGCAAGGATAAAAACATAAAAGAAAAAAACTCCCCTTACCTTCCATCCTCTCCCTCAAGGGGAGAGGCAAATAAGGAAAAGGCAAATGCAGAGTTACTGAAACAAGTTCAGGATGGTAAATTGGTGCGTTCGGATGGTATTGTGGGCAGATAAAAGCATAAAAGAAAAGCGTATGTGGTGTTTATTTTTAAAATGTGATACGCATCTCCACTTCACCTGTTTGGTTAAAGCCACACTTGTTGTAAAAATGAATATTTTTAGAGACACAATTAAGGATAACTTTATAACAACCTCTCTGTTGGGCTTTTGATATAAGTTGATGTATTAAAATATCTCCAATGCCTCTGCCTCTGTAGTTTGTATCAGTGACAACATTTTCAATATGTCCGTAAGGTTTACAATTATGGGTGAGATTTATCTGAATAAGGAGTGTGCCAGTAGCAACTATTTTACCGTCTATACTGGCAACATAAAGGTAGTAGTCTGGGTTATCTAAAATTTGATTAAAAGTTTTGGTATAATCAGGAAAACAATTGTTATCATTAAGGTTTGGCCTACTTAACTGGTGTAACAAAACAAGTATATCATTGAGATTATCTAATTCTGCTTTCTGTATGACTATATTTTTGTTTATATTTATATTACCAACCATTGACTTTCTAAACTGTTATAATGTTCATCCCGCTTGATTTAAGGCGATTCAGCGTCTTTTCATAAAGTTCGCCCTTATCTTTATTTGTGATAAGTGTATATTTTTTATTGGCCTTCATATCAATCTTAATCATTCTCATACTTCTTGTTTGGTACGTGCACTCTCTTCCAATTTTTGAACTATCTGCAAGTATAATAACTTCTTTGGCTCTTCTCATAATATGTTCAACCTGTTGGACAGTATTTATATCGTCTGATGTTAACCCTTTTAGAGAAATACCGGGGCTACCCATTATGATTTTGCCTATACGTGAAAAATTGAAATGAATGTCAACTATACTTAAATTTTTGCGTGAAACTTCCCCAGAAACGATACCTATAAAATTTTCAAGGAAAAACGATTCATAACTTTTCAACCAAGTGTTTAAAATAAATATATTATTTGTCCATATCTTGAGCATAAAATGTTTTTCTGACTGAGGTAGATACTCTCCAAGATAAGAAACAGTTGTGCCTGCCCCAAGGAAAATATCGTCCCCAGAATTGATTAAATCCATACATCTTGTGGCAATCTTTTCTTTAAGTTCGTGTTTAAATTTACGTCTTTTTTCAAAAGAAAGAAATAGGTCTTTTATATCCATACATAATATATTACATAATTCATTACAAGTTGTCAAGTATTATGTTAAAAAAAATGTTAAACATCCCCATTCCGTCTTTACGAGTTTAAGGATAAAAACAATAGTGTATAGGATAAAGACGAGGATTGCCACGTCGCAATTCCTATGAAAACTATGGAATAAAACGCTCCTCGCAACGCCATAAAACGGCGACAAAGCAAAAAATAAAGACAAAAGAACCCCTCACCTTGCATCCTCTCCCTCAAGGGGAGAGGCAAATAAGGAAAAGGCAAAGGCAGGGTTACTGAAACAAGTTCAGGATGACAGATTGGGGCGTTCGGATGGTATTGTGGGCAGGTAGAAGGCAATACAACTTCCCCATTCCGGATACCTTAATAGTAAAAGATGGAGGTCGACTTTTGCCGACCTCCATCACCGGAATAGTTAAGAAGAGTTATCAACATTACAGATTTTTTTCTAACAACTCATCTGTATCTTCTATCATTTCTTTCCAGGCATCAATACTGTGAGTATTGTTTGGCCCAAAACTAAAAGGTGCGGCTTCAATAGTTGCAGAATAAGGGTATTTTATTGATACCAGACCTTGAAAAAAAGTTTTCCAATTGATAAGCCCTTTTCCAGGAGCAAGATGCGAATCTCTATCGCCTGCGTTATCTTGAAGGTGTAACGCTACAAGACGTGGAGCCATTGCTTTTAAAAAGATAGCGGGGCCTTCTGGTCCTTTACAAACTGAAGCGTGCCCTGTGTCAAGGCATAACCCAAAACTGGGGTGAGAGAATTTCTTTACAAACAACTCAAAATGTTCTGGTTTTGAACCCCATCTAATTGAGGTAGGACCTGGCAATGTGTTTTCAACTGCTATAACAATACCTTCTTTTTCAGCTAATGGTAGTAGAGTTTCAAAACTTTTAGACAGTTGAGAAATATATCTATCTATCCCCTCAACTTCAACACTATAACTATTGTTTGTAGGGTGTAATATAACCGCCCTACTCCCAAGCATAGAAGCTTTTTTTATATAAGATGCAATTCTTTCTGTTGCTTCTAATCGTATAGTTTCATAAAAAGAAGATACATCGTCACTCTGAGAATAAGGTAGATGAAAAGTTTCCAGTTTCACAGAAGATGCTTCGTAAAGAGTCCGGATACTTTTGATTTCTTCTTCTGTTTTTCCATCAACAAAAGACCAATGGGCTTCCATTGAAGGTATGTTTGCATAGTTACATAACGAGATAATCTCTTCGTGAGATTTATTTAATAAAACTGAAGCAGTTGCTGCCCAGTGCCATAATTTTTTCATTGTTAAATTCCTTGTCGTGTTTACATACCACCTTTTTTGTGACATTCTTCAATAACTTTTATTACTCTTCTTGCACTCTCAGGTGTTATAAATAACGGAGCACCTTCTGTAAGTGATTTATGTAGGAGGTCATAAAAGACGACAGACCAAGAGATAGCGTTATCTGGTACTTTCCAGTATTCTTCCTTCCATTCAACATCTTCGCTACTATATTTTCTTTCTACTGTTTTTGGCTCAGTAGGAAGAACCCTTTCTGGAAGTTTTTCAAGGTTAGCAGTTTTCCACCATAATTCAAGGTGATTTCCTTTTAATCCTCCTTTTGTTCCCATAATAAGCAGTCTTTCCTGGTGTTTGTACGCAGAGGATGATGTTACTTCAATATCTATTGAAGGTGAAGACGCACTTTTTAATACTATTTTTACGTGGTCATCAGCATCACCAAGAGTTAACGTTTTGTCGAGTTGACAAAAAAGTTCATAAGGTTCATCTTCAGGGATAAACTGCATAGCCCAGTCAATACAATGTGGACAGGTATCGTTTAAGGTTCCGCCCATATATTTTTTAAATACTTGCCAATCCCATCTTCTCCCAAACCCAATCCATAAAATTTTTATTTCAACAATTCTTCCTAAAACCCCTGAATTAACTATTTCTTGAACCTTTTTAAATAGATGGTCGAGCCGTCTGTTCTGAAAAGGCGCAAACACTTTATTATTCTGTTTAGCAGCTTGTATCATTTTATCAACATCAGCAACATTATCAGATAAAGGTTTTTCGCAAACAACGTGCTTCCCAGCATTCAGAGCCGATATAGTATGTTGAGTATGAAGAAAAGAAGGGGTAGATATAGAAACGAGTTCTATTTCTGAATCTTTTAAAAACTCGTCATAATCTGCATAAGTTCTACATTTCATCTTTTCTTCAGCTTCTTTTCTTCGTCCTTCATCTATATCGCAGACAGCAACCACTTCATATTGTTCAGGTAACGACATTAAACTACCACAATGATGGTAAAACCCACTCCTTCCATACCCAGCAACACCTGCTTTTATCTTTTTCATTTTACACAATCTCCTTTTTCGGTTTATCCGATTTGAGAACTACCTGTTTTGTTTGAAAGTATTAAGGTTAATAAATTTTTTAAGCTAAGTCAAAATTATTTAATTTTAACAGATAATGTTTTAGACGGTTCTGAAACATTATCCCAACTATCTACTGCAACTACCTTATAATGGTACTCTTTTCCTATCTCAAGTTCAGGGTCTATGAATAGAGTGTCTTTATTACTTCCCAGAAGGTTACTCTGGTCTACCTGAAAATCTTTTTTATCACTCCTGTGTATATTGTAATACCTTACACCTTGTGGCGCTGTTGAAGGTGCCCACAAAATTTTTATGTACGGAGGTTTAACTTTATAACCTTGCCAAGCCAGTGGTGCTTCATTTTTATCAGCAATAAGATGTTCAACTTTTATATTTTCTGGTATGGAAGGTTTAGTTGAGGGAGTATTATCTGGGTTTGAAGGGATAAAATTAAGGTCGTTGGTAACAAGAATATTATCAATAGATATACCTGCATCTGAGGTTTCAAACTCCAAAGTTGCTTCGCCAGCCGGTTGTCTTAATATTTGGTTATCCATAGATACCCATTGCCAATCTTTTCCTTTTACAGATATATTGCCAACAACCTTCCCGTTAATTTTAACTTTAAAAGTTCCAGAGGATACCGGTGAGCCTATAGCCCACCCAGTAGTATAAGTTTGCCGTTCAATATCAGACATCCCTCTAACTCTTGCCATTACCTTAAAGTTTGTTATGTTAGGAACAACTATATTTAGTTGTAAAGAACCCGTTAACCCTTCTTGGAGTTTTTTCTTATATATAAGTTCAGGGTCAGTTATTGCTACAGCGTAAGAGTTGGAAGCTTTCTTAGGTTCAAAAAAAGGTACAAGAGGTTCCTTAAGTTTTCCTGTTTCCGCTTGATAAAAATGGCGGAACAAACTACTTTTGTTATTAGATACTTCGTTGGAAAACATCCGACTTTCAAGCCCAGAATATTCTACCGAAGTAAGAAGAAAATATTTGTTGTTATCAGGCAAGGGATATGAGAGGTTTTTAATAAGTTCTTTATTGACCTTCTCATATTTGCCACCACTATCATTTGAAGAGTATAGGTTGTACCCTTCTATTTCTTCACAATACCTTGGTTTATCCCAGACGATATTATTGTTTTTTATTTTTACGTTTTCAGGTGGCATTGGGTACCTAACAACAGCTACATATAGGTCTGCCCAAACTCTGTTAGGATGGTCACCTGTAAGGAGTGGTGAGAAAAAAACTACCTTAGTGAAATCTGGGCTGGGAGTAGAAGATGTCCTAAACATAGGTTTATGGTAAGCAGTTTTATCTCTTCTGGTTCTATACCTTATGTTGTAATCGTGGAAATTGGTAAAAACTGCAGTCCAGTAAGTTTTGTTTTCAAGATCTATCATAAGAAAAGGCGAAACAGGTTCAGCGTACCCTTCGACAGTTGCAAAACCTTTGTCTCTCCTAAACTCGTGTGGCCAAGAGATTCTGTCAAGTTCCAAGTTGTTACCTATAAAAGTTACTTCTCCTGTGTAAGGGTCATTAACACTTATAGTGTTTCTAAAAGAACTGTGCATACCGAGTGCACTCATATGTAGGAGGGTTCCGTCTTCAAGCAGAAGGATAGCGTTATCTCCAGAGCGAGGTAACCCTGCTGCCAGTTCCCACCAGTTGTACGAAGGTTGAAACGTTCCGCCACTATGGGTTGAAACATGTTCTGTAATTGTTACTTTTGGGTTAGGTACAACTCTTAATAGCCCGCGTTTATCGCTCTCTGTAAGAGAAATAGCCCAGACTTGATAAGGGTTCTCTGGGTCATCAAAAAAATTATTTCTGTTCATATCAAAGAGAAAGTATCTGTTACCATCTTTATCAACAGCATTTCGCCAATTATTCCAACTTTTTCCCCAAACACTTGATATTGGCATACCATCAACTCCTGAGGGTCCTTTTGGGTAGATTGTATCGTTTTCAGGTTTTTTTGAAATACTTTTGAATTTAAAAGTTCTAAAGTTTTCGCCTTTTATATCTGAAAGCCCTAACTGGGTTTTGTCATTGGAGTGCCAAATAATAGTGTTATGAACAATATCTTTAACATTAGGTCCTCTGCTACTTCCTGTACAAGGGTTTTCTATTATTTTCCATCCCTGACGTGAAGGCATATTTATCTTGACTGTTTTACCAGTTACAACATTTTCTAAAACTATTGCACTTAACGTTCGGTTTGTACATATCCAGTCTTCGGGATTTGTGTTTTGAGGAATATATTTTTGCTCCCAAGGGAAAAGCCATACAAGAGGTTTCCATCTATCGTTCATATATCGGGCTGAACCGTCTGTACTTATAAGTCCTCTTGGAGTTTTCATCCATCCTGTGTAAATATATTTTCCTTTATGGCTAAAATCAGGTGTTCCGCAATAAGAGTGGTCTACCTGACCTGCCTGTGTTATCATCCATATTTCAGTCCCTATAAAAGAATCTTTAAACACAACTTTTCCAGGGCGGTCCCAGTTAGGATATTTATTTATAAGTTCCATATTATGTAATGGATGCACAGGTGTTTTTGCTACCCAATTATCATTTAAAACTGTGTCTCCAAGCCGTATGAGTTCAACTTGCTTTAAGTAAATTGTTGCTGGGTGCTTTGTGGGAGGGTAACCTAAATATGAAAAACCAACATCCGTTGCCCTTGTTGCTTTTCCTGAATTTGTAACACAAAAAGGTAGTTCTGCCCATTTGTAATCTTCTGATACTCCAACAGGTATTTTGTATTGCCCGTTGTTTGCCGCTAAATGTGTCTGGTGTGTATTTGTTTTTACCAGCGCTCTAAACAAATAAAATCCAGAAGGAAGGCTGATGGACTGGTAAAATTTATCCATATGGTACATCCCTTCTACAACAAGAACTTCTTTGTTATCAAAGTTTATGGCAGCGTTACTTCTATATCTGTATAGAGTCCATCCTGGGATGTTGCCGTTTACTCTGAGCAACTCCTTGTTTTTTAAAAAGGTTTCCTTTTCAATATCTAAAATCTTTGTTGCTTTCTCAGAGGTAGCTTTTATATAACCAAGACCTGCAGAACCAACGCTTTTATTTTTATCATCCCTTGTGTATGAAGAAATCATATATTCAAAAACAGAAGAATCGTCTTTTTGTAGTAAAGACATATTTGCAGAAAGATATACCATTCTATCCATTACCAGAAGAGTATATTTAACCCCACTTGTTTTTCCGTCTTTATCGTACGAACGCCAGGAGTTACTATGGTGGTTGACATCGCCGTTTAAAAAAGTGAGCATATAATCAACTCCTTCACTTCTACCACCGTCTTTTCTACCTGTCTTGTCATCGCCGTCAGCTTTTAGGTAAATATGGAAAACGTTGTTTCCTTTTATATATGGTTTTGTAAATTCAAATTTGAAAGCGTGTACATTTTCTGTCAACGGGGTATGCCAAACCTTAGATATTACATTTAGGTCTGGATGAATTTTTTCTTGAGATTCTGCTTTTGAGTTTGTCCCAACAAGTGTCCAATTATATTTTGTGTCAGGGTTTGCTCTAAGAATGGTTCTCACTTTTTGGGTTAGGTCTGTGGCAGGTACGGTTTTTACCTTTTCTTGAGTTAAGACTTTTGTTGAAGTTATCAGAAACATAATTAAGCTAAGGAAAATATAAGATTTTTCTAATAATTTTTTAATCTTTAAATCCTTCATTTTATTCTTCTCCTTTTCGTTTACTGTTCTGTTAAACTTGGCTATGCTTTAAGTTGTAGTTGCGAGTTATTACTCCCTCGGAGGTACTCGGGATAAATACGGAATGACATACAGGGGGAGTCCTCGTCTTCATCCTATACACTATTGTTTATTCTCATTCCTTTTCCGCCTTCGGCGAGATTGCCACGCCAAAAAACAGCTCGCAAAGACGGGATGGGGGGCTGTTAACAAAAGGTTCAAGCCTTTTGTTCTTATACTCTGAGCCTGTTAAGCCCTTCGGAGACGCCCTTTGTGCAGAAGGGTGAGTTCTCAGAGTGCCCGATTGTGGCGTAGAAGGTGTATGCGCCGTAGTACCAGAGTGAGTAGACACCTCATACTTTTTTTCCCTTCATTTCCCTATTTTGTTGGTTTGAATTATTGTCCCATCGTTTCCAACAGCAATAAAGGTTCTGTTAATATATTTTACCCCCCAAAGGTGTGCAGGTGTACAAGATATAGTTTTTCTCCATATTTTACCATCATTAGAAATTAACATCACCCCGTTCTCTCCAACCGCTACAAAAGTATTTTCTCCGTACCCAATACTTCTTAAATCGGTTGTTTCTCCTGCGTTTATTTCTGTCCATTTTTCTCTATCTTTAGATATCATCAAGGAATCGCCTCTGGCTATAGCTATATAAAGGTTGTTTCCATAAGTTATACCGTAAAGAGAAATTGTATGATTAGAAGATTTTAGTTCCCATCGTAAAGCATCTCTTGACTCAAGTTGAATACCGTTATCTCCTATAACTGTAAACCTATTATTTCCGAATGTAATACCTCTGAGGTTTGTGTTTGTGTTGGAACTAACATTAGTCCAGTTAATAGCATCTTTTGAAACAAGTATCGTACCATTGTAACCAACAGCAACAAAAATTCTGTTTCTGTATATAACATCCCACAGAATCTCCCTTGTCCCTGAAACTTGTTCTGTCCAGACTAACATATCAGGGGAGGTCATAATAAGTCCGTTATATCCAACGGTTACAAATAACCCTTTGCCATAAGAAATATTTCTAAGATGGGTCTTTGTATGTTTAGATAATGGTTCCCATTTTGTCCCCTGAGAAGAAAGAAAAATTGAACCGTTTGTGCCAGCTGAAACAAAATTATTATTGCCGTACGCAACACCGTACAAATTAGAGGATATATCAGCTTTTATAACATTCCAGTTAGATCCATCCTCTGAAACAATTATCGCACCATCGTTACCAGACGCAATGAACAGGTTATCACTACTTGTAATAGAGTGTAGGTAACTACGTTGCTTGATGGGCTTTAAAGTCCATTTTCTTCCGTCTTTAGAAGTGAGCAAGGTACCGGCTGCACCAACAGCAACAAAAATCCCTTTACTGTATGTTACACCTCGCAAATGGTGGTTTGTGCCTGAGGTTTGCTGTTGCCAAGTAGAACTATTGGTTGAAGTAAAAATAGTTCCATAATCTCCTACAGCAACAAAAACTCCATTCCCAAAAACCACGTTATGTAGGTAAACAGTATTATCAATATTATGTTTGCTCCACCTTTTCCCATCCTTAGAGGTCAATATTGTCCCAGAATATCCAACTGTTACAAAAATATTTTTTCCAAAAGTTATCCCATTAAGGTATTTAGATGTATCAGAAGAACTTAAACTCCATTTTTTCCCATCAGGAGAAACCAGAATCGTTCCGTATCCGCCAACAGCAACATAAGTTTTGTTACCAAAAGATACTCCTTTTAAAGGTCTTGTTGTCTCAGAATTATGAAGTTCCCAAGATTTTCCATCGTGTGAGGAGAGTATTGTACCCCAATCCCCAACAGCAATAAAAGTATTATTACAGTATGAAACATCGTTTATACAGTTTCCTTGAGGTAGAGGAACTTTCCATTGCCAGTTATCAATATTAGAAGCAGAAGCGAAAGATACAAATAGAAAAAATAATAAAAGTATAAAGTTTTTCACTGGTACCTCCTATTAAAATTGTGAATATTCAGTAAACCCCGTCTTGCCTATTCGAGAACTTGTCTGCATAAATCTTTTGTGCAAATGAAGACCGTCTCCTACACCAAGGCATCCTTGCTTTTGTCTTTTCTTCCTTGAATCTGTTTTTTTGCACAATTCAATTGGTTACATTATGTTTTGATATATTAGAGCTTTTTATTAAAAATATCAATAATATTTTGTATGTTCTTTAAATTAAGTATAATTATTGTATATATGAAAAGAGGCGTTTATAGCAAAGTTTTTTAAGGGAATTTATCATTAAAGGAGGATTGAAAATGATACAATTGGTATTAACTCCTGAGGCAGGGAAACGTTTGATAGCAAAAGCGGTTGTTCAACTTCCAGATATTAAGGATGCGTTAATATCTAAAAAATAGTAATTGTAGCAGGAACAACCAATGGATATGTTGCTGAAGAGATTTTAAAAGATATAGGAGAAGAGAAAAACTTTTCCTCTGAATATTTTTATAGAGGCGTAACTATGTCTCCATTAAGACAAATAGACGCTAAAAATAAAATTGAACATAAAAAAAATTTTCCAGGGGATGTGGTAATAATTAAAGGCGAATGGAAAAAAGGTGTTACCCTTTTTGATGTGTCTGATGAGTTGGAAGAGGGAGATATAATAATAAAAGGAGCAAATGCAATAAATCTTGATACCAAACAAGCAGGAGTTCTTATTGGGATACAAACAGGGGGAACTATCATTACAACTATCCAAAACGTTGTGGGAAAAAGGGTTAGGTTGATAATCCCAGTAGGTTTAGAAAAGAGAGTGTCTTGCGATTTAAGAAAAACATCTTTAATGATAAATAGTCCAGGCAACAAAGGTTTGAGATTGATACCTGTAGAAGGCGAAGTAATAACCGAAATAGAAGCAGTGTCTATTCTGACTGGGTCCATTGCTGAACTTTTTGCTGCTGGCGGTGTTTGTGGTGCTCAAGGCTCTATATGGCTTTCTGTTAGAGGTAACAGAGAAGAAATCAGAAAAATAGAAGAAATATATAGTTCTATTTTGTTAGAGCCACCTTTCGGAGAAAATATAAAAATCTCTATTTAGAATAGATTTTTTTTAACATTTTAACTGAGCAATCACCTACCAATTTAAGAGAATTTGGAGCAAGGCAAGACCAATTAGCTGTTTCTGTCTCAAACCCCCCTCTTTTAAAAGCCTCTTCTGTTGGTATGTAGCCGGTAGCATCGTTTGTCATATGAGCACATAAAGTAAAAGGTGCAGGAGATTCTGCTTTAATTCTGAGTTGTTCTTCAACAAAAGGTTCTCCTGGAACTCCCAGAATAGCAATATCACCAATTTTTATTGCCTGAACAGGGCATTGGTAATATTTGTTTTTAGCAAATCTTTCTGCCATATCAATACGTGAATGAGCGTAGACCCATTTCCATTGTATATTTGTATGTGCCTCATCTTCCCATATAGGTGTGGGGTATTGTTTGAGAAACTTATGAGCGTCTTCAATCGTTTTTTCATCAAGATTTCTTCTTGTAAGTTTAACTGTTTGCAAATCATAAGATATATTTTCTACATTAACAGGTTGCATCTTTTCTAAAAGGATTTTTTGGACAGTCTCTGCAAGTTTTTCTCCCATCTCTATATAATCATCTTTATGCCACGGGTCAAGATGGTTGTTATGGTGAATGTTTCCACAGAACCCGTTAATTACAAGCGCAACACATTTTTGCCCCAACATTTTTTGAACCGCAGTCGCCCACGCACCTGGCCAGCCAGCGGTAACTTTACGACGATTATAACCGTGTACAGGGTGGCAGGTATGATGTAGTAGCGCAGATATTCTTTCTCCTTTTGTGTTGGTAAACAAAATAACGCTTACATCAGGGTCGATAGGACCTTCGCAATAAAGTATATCTGAACTAAACCTTGGAGGGTGAGATCTTACTGTCCCGTCTCTCATAACAAAACGTCTATTAAACGAAACTCTACCATCAATTCCTCTACCTGCCATAACAGTAGCAGGTTCAAGGTTTTCGACAGCTTTCCCTATGGCTTCAAGTATTCCTTTAACTGCAACAGGAAAATATTTCTCATCTCCTCCTCTAAGGAAAGATAACTCTGGAGAAAGCCCTTCATATTCATCTGATATAGCTTCGTGTCCAAGAGAGGGGGTTGAGTGAGTTTGAGTTGCGTGTATCATTAAAGCTTCTGGGGCAATCCCGTATTTTTTTGATGCTTCATTTTTTATAATATCTGAAAATTTCTTAGTGACTATTGTAAGGTCTAATTGAACAACACAAACTCTTTCTCCGTTATGTTCTACAACAAGAACTTTTGCATAAAGAGGGTCCATTATCTCTTCTACAGGACGAACCCGTCCAATATCACCCGCTAATTGAATACCTTTTTCAGGGGAAATATCAACTTTTGAAGCACCTGCTTTCCACGATTTATTACATTTAGATTTGTTCATAATTCTCCTATTAGGTTAAAGTGTTAGTAAAAAATATAACTCTAAATCCATTTTGACAACTTGCTATTAAATGAGATAATATCATATAAAAGTTTTTCATACAAAAAACCATTACATAACAGAAATATTGCTTTTAGGAGGAGAAAATGGATAACTGGCGTATCTTTAAAGATGAAAATAGTCTTGAATATAAGGTAAGACCGTATTTTAATCATTCAGTAGAGTTCAAAAAACACTGTTCGGTAGAAGAAAGGATGAAAACTCTTGAAGAGGTTGGATGGAATGTCTTTTTCTATCCTGCTGAGATGGTTACAGGTTGCGACCTTCTATCTGATTCTGGGACCACTACCATGACCAACCAACAATGGGCTTCTATGCACTATGGGGATGAATCTTATGGAGGTAATAAAGGATATTTTCTTTTAAGAGATAAAATTAAATCCATATTTGGAGACGATTATTTTAATGATATTTCCATAAACAAACCAAACGCTTTTATCTTTCACCAAGGCAGGTCAGCTGAGTACGCTCTTTTTGCAAGCGTAGGACAACTTGGTCAAGGGCTTGTTATACCAAGTAATGGACATTTTGATACAACAAAAGCTAACATTGAAATTAACAATATATCACCTATAAACCTTTTTTCTAAGGATTTAAGGAACAATGAGTCTACCTTCCCTTTCAAAGGAAATATGGATACAGATAAACTTAAATCTATTCTTATAGAAAACTTAGGTAAGGTGCCTGTTATTTATTTAACAGTTACAAACAATACTGGGGGCGGCCAACCTGTTTCAATGCAGAACATAAAAGAAGTTGCAAAAATATCTCATACCAATAACATCCCTTTCTTTCTTGATGCTTGTAGGTTTGCTGAGAACGCTTGGTTTATAAAGAATTTTGAAGAAGGGTATAAAGAAAAAAGTATTAAAGACATAGTTAAAGAAATGTTTTCTTATGTTGACGGTTTTACGGTTAGTTTTAAAAAAGACGGGCTATCAAATATGGGTGGCGGGCTTTTTATCAAACAAGGCGGGCTTTTTTACGAAAAACACTCTAACTTTCTTGACGATATAACAAACTATCAAATTGGTAGAGAAGGTAACCCAAGTTATGGTGGAATGTCTGGTCGAGATATAATGAGTTTAGTTGAAGGTTTAGATACTGTGGTTAGTGAAGATTATCTCAATTATAGAGTAAGACAGGTCCAAGAGTTTGGGGATGCAATGACTAAAAGGGGTATTCCAATATTAACTCCTGTTGGTGGTCACGCTGTTTATATGGATGTTGACAGGTTTTTTGAAGGTACAGATATGAAACCAGAAAATTTTGGCGGAATCTCTTTTACTGCGTTACTTCTTGGTCTTTATGGGCATAGAGCCTGTGAACTTGGACATTTTGCGTTCGGTTCTTTAACAAAAGATGGTAAAGATATATTTCCTGACGTTAATTTTGTAAGGTTTGCCGTTCCGCGCCTTAGGTACGAGAAAGACGATTTAGAATCTGTAGCTGAATCTGTTAAGTGTCTTTATGATAACAGGGATCTGATATCTGGCGTAAATGTTATTTCGGGGAAAGAACTTCCTTTAAGACATTTTAAAGCAAGGTTTGTTTTTAAATAAAAGTTTGTTTCAAAAAAACAATGAAAACAATGCTCGTAAACACATAAAAGAAAACAGCTCCCCTCACCTTCCATCCTCTCCCTCAAGGGGAGAGGCAAATAAGGAAAGATTGTCATTGCAAGTGATGAAGGTGGGTCCTCGGAGTATTTTGCGGAGGTCTGACCTTCGTCTTAGTCAAGTGTAGGGAAAAGGAATACCCCCGCTTTTGCCTTCTACCCTTGAGGGATTATAGGTATAGGAAATCCTTAGGGTCTACTAAGAGTTTAATGGGATGAGGTATATCCACCGAAGCCAACCTACGCTAAAATACAAGCGTCGGCAGGTATACCTTGGCGTAGGTGAGGTGCAGTTAGCAGGCTAAGGAAAAACGAAAGGCGTAACAATAAAAGATGAGATTGCCCTATATGTAATTCCGGACTTGATCCGGAATCTCGTTTTTCTTGCTACCAACGTGGATTAAGTGAGAGATTCTGAAACAGGTTCAGGATGGTAAACTGGGACTTTCAAATGACAAAAAACGTCTCATAGCTAAATTTGGCAGAAGTAACTAAAACTTAAGGAGAAAGAAAATGAAATATAAAAATAGAGTCAGTTTTTTTATCTTTCTGATACTGTTATGTGTTTCTATTAAAGGGTTTTCTGCAAACTTATTTGAAAATGGAAAACTAAAAGTATTAAAAAATGGTAACACTGTTTACATAAGAAGCGGTTTTTCTGAAAAAGAAGACCTCATTGTAACTGTTGGGTTAGGTAGAAACAACAAACAGATAAATTTTAATGGAACGTTTTTGTTGAGTTCAGATGTCCCTGTATCTGCTGAAATGACAAAAGGAGCAAAAGGTATACATGGAACAGGTGACGATACGCCAGCCATACATATTAACGGCACCTATATCGCTGGTAACCACGGAACATCTATAGGTTTGCAGGTTGTCTGTAAAGAACACGGTTTAACCAGTTCTAACCTTGGGAGTGAGTGGGAAGATGAGGCAGGTAAAAAATTTTATCTTATAAAGATAGTCGATGAAAACCAACTGCTTTTTCTTGGTAGAAATAGAGCGAAGGGGGATATATGGCAGTTTGAATCTACCGCAAGAACAAATACAGTTTTAAAAAACAGTTTAACTGGTAAGGTTATAAATTACACAAAACAAACTCTTGGAGTACAAATATGGCCTTCCTTACACATAAAGAAACAAGAATATATGGTTGATGGTAAAAAAGTTCTTAAAGAAGGTGAAGTTGTCGAATGTGAATGGTTAGATATAATTGAGGAGTATGAAGTAGTAAACACAGGCTCGCTTTTGGCTGACATAATAAAAAACTCAGGACAAGAGAGAGATTTTGTTGCTGACCATCTTGATACTGTCCTGCAGTATAACCTAACATACAGGTTTTTTCCTAACGGTGCAAATGTCATATACCATAAAATAAAAACTAATCAAGAGTTCAGGTTAGGACAATTTTTGTTCTTATGTTCAGCAAAACTTTACAAAGGGAAGTATGGACTACAAGAATATTATGTACCTAAAACATTACCTTTTACTCAGAACGATATATTTTACGATTTTAGGGGTATACAGAATTATAATGAACGTCCCCCCTCCCCTATTACGTTTAACGAAAAGTTAAACAATCTTTCTGACACACAAAACCCTCCTGACAGATTTATTCAATTTTTAAGCGAAAAAGAAGGCGATAATATTAAAAGAGAGGTCGGGTTTGCGTTAGGGTACTCTGTTTTGTACGGTATGGGTCAACCTTCTATGAGAATACAGAATGCAGGTAATTTTTTAATGCTTTATACATCCCAAAAAACTTATCCTTTTGTAGCAGACCGAAAGATTGGCAGTATAATTCCAAAAGGTTCTGAATTTTACTGTGTAGGTTACAGACAATATTTTAACCCACAACGTGCAGGTAATGCGACCTGTTTATACTGGAACCAGCAAGAGAAAGATACTGTTGTTTATATTGATTACCATAAATCGGTTGATAAAGATACCGTAAAATTACCGGCTAATATGGTCGGCAAAAAAATAGAGATTATAGAAAAATCTGATTCTTTGGCTCTTGATACAAAAAAAGTTATACCTGCTGAAGGTATAAATGTTTCAGTCAAAGATAATTACGGATACGTAGTTTTTAAAGTTAAATAGTTTTTATACTATTTTTTACCAAGAAGTTTCTCGTTATCTCTATCAAAGAAAGGGTTTTTAGCGCTAACGCTTAAAGGAATACCGTAAGCAATTTTAACTTCTTTGCCCAACATACCCAGTTTTATAATTGCTAACCCTGTTGTATACATAACTCTGCTATCAACTCTATTGTCCATAGCCACACTAACAGCAGACCCTATGGCAATTCCAAGGTCACCTGTGTTGAATATACAAGGATGTTCTGGATGAGTTTTTTTCTCATCACAATTAGCAAATCCGCACATTCCGCAGTATGATAATTCTAATGGAGATATCTTTGTTCCAATGGCAATCATAGCGTCTGCCGAAAGAATGTTTATAGAATCTCTAAGGAAAAACTCTGGTACCCCATCTTGTTTTACCATTTTTTTAAGTTTATCAGAAACTTTTTTTATTTCATTTTTTCCAAATAAAGCTATCTCAAGGTTATCTACGCCTCGTGCTTTTGGTGCAGTTCTTGCAGATACCATCATTTTTTTTGCAACCTCAAGAACTGTCTTTTCTCTAATATCTTGTTCGAATAATATTGGCAAAATCTCCTCCTTTTTACTTTTAAGGTCTTGTGTTACCTCGTCTTTTCCAAGTGAGTGGCTCTATTTTGAAAAGTTTTTCAGCGTTTTTATGTGCTACTTTCTGTAACACATCATCCGTCAGGTTAAGGTTTAATATAAAACGTGCGTGCGCAAGAAAACTCTGTGTTAAATATTCATCAATCTTACCCACGAAAGTACAATCACTTCCAAAAAGAATTCTATCGGAATATTTAGTAAAAAAGTCCCTATATACTTCTTTATCAGGTTCATTTAATGTATCAGCCCATCTTAAAAAGAATCCAACACTTGTATCTATATAAAGGTTCTTATATTTTTTGAAAAGTTTTTCAAGTTGTTCCAACCCTAAATATATCTGGTGAGCACCTATAAAAGGAATTTTGGGGTATTTTTTTACCACTTCAAGTGTTGCTGCTAAAACGCTTTGGTTAGAATTTGCCAAAGTTTTAAATTCGTTACCGCCGTGGTATGGGGAAACGCTCATCCTTTGAGTTATATGCCATAAAACGGGTAATTTAGCTTTTTCAACAACCTTAAACACCTTATCCCATTTTTTACTTAACCAAACATCAGGTTTAGCATCCTTGTTTACAAGTATAGCGTTATTATGAAGTTTTAAACCTTTTGCTCCTTGCTTTATTGCTTCCTCCATAATTTTGTGGTCAGGTTTTTCGTAGTGCATCCAGTATAACCAATTAAAGTTTGGGCTATGAGAAGCGATTGCTTTGCAGACAGGAATCATCTCAGGGTTATTAATTATTGTTATAATACTATCAAGCCTGAAAGCGTCCAGGTTAGCAAAAAATTTTTCAAAAGTTTCGTACGTTTCATAATAAGCCTTAGGAGTAAACTGTCTCCCATAATGGGTATGACAATCCAGCCAATAATCTTCGTTTGACGGAAAATGGAACCCCCACCCTTTTGAGAACCCTTTATCAATCTTATCCCTTGTTTTTACATCCGGCGAATAATTATACTTCCCAACCTTTTTATTTTTTACCATAGAATTACCCTCCTTTTTTAGGCATTATATCATAGCATTGTCTGTTTACAAATAATATACATATTAAAAACAGGTCTTTGTGGTTCCCATATTTTCTCCGTTAATTCCTGAACCTATTGCTGGGCTTCCTGGTTTTAAAGAAAAATCTCCTTTATCTATATCTACAAACAATGGGTCAGCGTGCAAACTATTAGTATCTCCTCCCGTGATTTCTCTTAATTCGCTTAACGTGCTGGCTTTTTTGCCATTAAAATCTACCATTTTTCCTATCTGTTTGGTCTTCTCAACCTCCTTGAAACAGAAAAGGTTATGGTCGCTTAAAAAATTTTCTTTCTTTATTACCCCAAGAAGAATCGCTCCGTTGTTAACTTGTGTTGTAGGGTGATAAAAAATATTATTCAAGAATTTTGCGTCTATATCTCCGTGTATACGTACGCTACAAACATCTCCTCTCACAAAGGTGTTATTCTTTATTAAAAGCCCTGGACTATTTCCCCACACCTCAAGATGGTACCTTGCACCCCAGAAAAGGTTACCTTCAACTCTTAAATTTGGAGCATTTTTAACAAACCCGCCCTTCAAAAATGCTCCACCTAAAGGGGTTTTATATCCAAAACAGCAGTTTAAAATTTCTATATTTGAACTGTTATTAATACCCAAAACCCCTTCTGCTAAGTCTGGAGGGTTCGTAAACGTAAAACCGTCAACGGTTATATAATGTTTACTCTGTATTGAAACAATAGGTAGTATTGCCTTTATCCCGTTGATTATAACATCTCCTTGCCCGTGTTTTCTGTAAGTTATACGCATCCCAGCGTAACCACTGCTTATAGGCGATATAGGATGGAAATATTCTCCCGGCAGGACCAAAATTGTATCTCCTGGACCCGCTTCAATATTTGCTTTACGTATTGTACGCCAAGCGTTTTTTTGTGAAAGCCCGTTATTATCATCGTTACCATTGGGGGCAACATAAAATGTTGAAGGGGTTATTTGCTTATCGCTTGTAATAAAAGAAAAGATACTGCTTGACGAGTTACCGCCTCTGCGTCCATCATTTTCTATTTTAAACTCATATTCCGTTTTAGGCTTTAATCCAGTAATCCCTACAGCGTGAATTGTTCCGTATTCAGAGTTTGAAGCCAAACTCCATACAGAGGTACCTTTTTGACGGTAAAAAACTTTACCTGTAGTATCATCAAAAGGGGTATTCCATACTACTGTTACACTCTTATCTCTGAGAGCCGTAGTTCTTACGTTTTCTACGACAAAAGGTTTTACTGCTGAAGGAAAAGCACCTGCAGACTCTGTAAAAAGATTCATAAACGCTACTGGGCTGTCAGAATATACCCTGTAATCATTTTTTTGTGGGTCAACAAATTTAATATCTCCAACCAAACTCCCCCACTCATCTGAAGAAACATATTCTATTTTTGAACCCTGGTACGCATTGTGGCTTGCAATAAAATTCTTTTGTGAATCAGGCGTAATACTAACAGGTTTTTTATATGTCCCAGCAAAAATATTATCTCTAACCTTAGCACCTATAGAACGCTTTTCCAGAACTATTGCTGGGCTATTGTTTACAAAAGTAGATTGGTAAACACCGAGGTTTTCTGCAGAAAAAGCCCTAATTCCAGCACCAGTTATTTTTTCAAACAGACAGTTTTTTATAGAAACATTTTTCCCTCTAACTATTATTCCACCATCTTTTATGTCCGTAAACGTAAAACCTTCAACGGTTACATAACTACCGTTAATAACCATTTTTTTAGTCTTAACCTGTTGTTTCTTGTATGCCCTTATCAATATAGGTTTTTCAGCAGTACCAGAGACCTTAACAACCAAATTTTCAGGATAAGAGCCTTCTGAGACGTAGAGAGTGTCGCCTGGTTTAAGTTTTGACAAAGCAGTTGAAATTGTTTTAAAAGCATTATTTGGGGATGTCCCTAATGCAGTATCTTTTCCTTCTGGCATAACAAAATATATGTTTTCTGCCTGCTTTAAATAAGCACCAACGTTTCCGCCACCCACTCCTTTACACAAAAAAGGGCTGTCGGAATGTAGCCTATAATCAGAATATGTAGTATCAGCAAAACCTGCATCAGTTATCTTTGTTTGGTTATTGCCTAAAACTAAATTATTAAGAAAAGTTATATCGTGTTTAAAGATATTATCGCCTGTGCTATCGGAAGATACAGAAAGCCCTTGAGTATTCATTGTTCCAGTTACAGTATTGTTTCGGACAACAATTCTTTCGCTTCCATCTTTTGCAAATTCTCCATACCAGTTAAGCGCACTATATGAACCTACGATAACATTCCCTTCAAACAGGCTTCCCACAGGGATACCCCGTCCCAGAAAAGTGCTTCCGGTAGGTTCGTTCATTATATTGTTTATTATATGGTTGCGCGGACCAGGCCATCCGTATGTTCTAATAGCCCCGTAAACAGGAACACCTGCTGTACGGAGCGTAGAAACAGAACTATCAATTCTGTTACCTATGAACAGGTTGTCAGAATCAGCGTTTCTTGTACCGCTTGTCTTATCAATAAGAATACCTCCTCTTGTGCCATTACGTATTCCATAATTATTCTTTACAAGAGTCCATTTTGTATTTCTCCAGAGCACCAACCCAGCAAGTTCGGTTGCAAAAAAACTACAATTTTCAATTGTGTTATGTTGCCCATCATAAACTGCTAACCCTGCAAACCCGTACCTGAAATTGATATTCTTTATACAAACATAACTTCCTTTCAGTTCAACGCCTCCTCGTCCTTCCTTGTATATATCTCTTCTTCCGTGTGATACACCTATAACAATAGGTCGTGCAACTACAGCAATTCTGTTTGCGTCTGGTCCTCTACTGTTTGAAAAACGTACATAAATTTTATCGTTTGACTCATCATAGTGGAAAGTCCCTGGTAGTTCATCTACCCGCTCCAACGAACCAGCGTTTTCCAGTTTTATAACAGAAGGTTCTTCCCATATCCCTGAAACCTCTACAATAGAAAGATACGGTGGTCTTGGTAGTCTGTGTACAACCTCGTAAGTGAACCGCCTATCTGGTGTTTTTACAAGAGAACCAGTATACTCTGAACTGTTAAAAATAACCCTGTGCCCTGAAATTGCTTTAATAGTGATAGGTTTTCCCTCTTCGCCAGAACAACCGATTACAACCCCTGAAGTGTTGTATGAACCTTCCGATATTAAAAGAGTGTCGCCTGGTTGTAATTGAGTAAAGGCGTATTCAGGGTTTTTCCAAGATGTTTTTAACGAGAGCCCGTCTGAGTTATCGTTTCCATTTGGCGATAAATAATATGTTTTACCCGGGGCAAGATTCTTTCCACATCCATATATGTTTTCATTTATGTCTGTTGGTAAGAAGAATTTATTGGGAATATTTTTATTATTGGCAGGAAAAGAAAAAGATGCTACAAGTAAAAAGATAAGTAAACATACTTTATAGATTTTTTTATTAAACTTCATATAATACTCTCCTATTTAGGTTTAACACTTTTGTGCCGGCTTACTAACAATAATTTTTATTATGGTTATATTATAAGTCTTTTATTTTAAAAACAAAAAAAACAGAAAATATTGTATCTGTTATAGTTTTTTTCTTTAAGGAAAAAAGTATGTGGTGTCTACTCACTCTGGTACTACGGCGCATACACCTTCTACCCAACAATCGGGCACTCTGAGAACTCACTCTTCTGCATAGAAGACATCTCCGAAGGGCTTAACAGGCTCAAGTAGAAGAGCAAAAGGCTTGAACCTTTTGTTAACACCTAAATTCCCGCAAAAATTATAACTATGTAGAAACAGATATCTTCAAACTTTCCAGAATTTCTCTTTGAGATTTGGTAATCTCAGTAAGAATTTGTCCATACCTACCTGAATAACTAATCTGTGTTAA
>Ga0172382_10003460_pt1 | contig 25003 bp, 27 predicted proteins | sample Leawel138RmetaG_FD_122245 | JGI IMG/M metagenome (GOLD analysis project Ga0172382, IMG submission 122245) | Leachate microbial communities from a municipal landfill in Southern Ontario, Canada - Leachate well 138R metaG | ecosystem: Engineered > Solid waste > Landfill > Unclassified | place...
GCTCTATGGATGGAGAGACCGTTTCCTTGAAGCCGGCCTCGAAGGCCTGAAGTACAGAGGCAGAAGCAAGGTCCTTCACGATGCCGAGGAGGAACTGAATAAGGCCCGTCAGGCCATTGGGCGCCGGAATATGTCAATGAAAATGAGACACTTTTGCAAAACATTTAGTGTAGCAGCTCCTCGCTTTTTAATGACGGTTTGTTGATCCATACTTCCTGCGGTACAACCATGGGTTTTGGTATCCTCCCCTTGAACCGTTCCGGATGTTTTTCACAGGGGGCAACAGGCACTTTCTCGCGTGTGTTAATGATGTCGTTTGTTCTTCCATAATGGACATCTTCCGGTGTTAACAGACCCAAACCTGAATGATAATGTTCAGTATTATACCAAGGAAAAAAGTCTGGCGTGATGCCCTTGCATCTTCTACGGAACCGGATCTGTCGGGGAATTCAGATCTGTGTTTCATGGTTTTGAACTGAGATTCAGAATAAGGATTGTCATTGCTGACAGAAGGCCTTGGATGACTTTTTGCAACACCGGGATTGGCAAGAAGGAAGGCCACTGGCTTTGCGTACAAAAACTCCTTGAAATGTGCACGTCCGTGAAGGTCAAGCGGCTTTTTCTGTACATGGCCGAATCAGGGCGCCTGCCACGCCTTGAAGAGATTGGCCTCGGCAGGATAAATCTCGGAAAGGGAGATCGTACTGTCATCAAGGGCGGTCGCCTCGACCCGAAATACCGTATCACGGTACCGCCCAGGGAGGCGGGCTGATATGGAGGATACCGCTTACTACCAGCAGGTAAAACTGCTTCTTCGGATCCTGTCCGTTATAGCCCGTTACTCGATATTTACGCCGAAAGGCGGTACAGCGATCAATTTTTTATTCGTGATCTGCCCCGGCTGTCGGTTGACATCGGTCTAACCTACACGTCATTTGGTGCCAACTACAGCCTGATCAGGCCACCTTACGCCGAAACACGTACCTGTGTCCAACAGGTCAAATCCTCTTATAACTCGCTCAAGAAGAAAAGCAACGAAGGACGAAGGCTTGTCTTGCTAATATTATGATGTGATACTCAAGGAGAGCAGGGTTTTTAGATGCACTATTTAACTTCTCCTTCAGGAAATAACATATGTATCTTGTCCGGCTCTTTTAAAAAATGGAAACCATCCACCATAACCCGCTTGCCACGATGCGTAAGAACGAGAATACGGAGTAGGTCTGCAAGCTGGCCGCGTACCAACTCCAAAAGAGGGTCATCGGGCTTTGCGGTCGATGGGTCAAGGCGGAACCGGAAGACGTAATGATCCCCGCCGTTGCCCATTTCAGGAGGCACAGGCGGCGGGGCAAAGTTTGAATTCATATTGTCAGACAATACACATCTCCTTCTTCAGGGAAAACGAGGCCACCCCTCTCGAGAGGTGGCCGGTTAAGTTTGCTTAAGTTTCTAACTCCACGTCAAAGTTATACTCGCGGCCGTTCCACTGCCGGGCCTGCGCGAACCCAGACCTTCACGCATGAGCGCCTGGGAGAGGCTGGGCCCCCCTATTCTGATAGACATGCCCGTGGGGAGACCTTGCGCGGTCATAAGGGCATTTTGCTGCAGTGTCTGGCCGGACGCTAACGGAGCAAGCCCTGGGCTCTTTGGTGCTGCAGGGGCAGTCCCGGGACCCGGACCAGGAGGGATTTGTGCGTCGGCCGTACCGCTCATCAAGCCGCCTACGGCGACCGCCCCGGCCACTCCCAGCACCTTCGTTATGAACTCGCGTCGTGAATTTTCCGATTCAAACTGTATCTCAACCGTGTCTTGTGTTTCGTCAATTTTTTTTTCTTCGTCCATTCTCTACCTCCTTATTATTTTTTGACCTCTTATCTTGCGTTTCCGCATCACCTCCTTATCAACACGATTCATCATTCCGGTGCTACAAGGAAATCTGGCTACACGGCAAAGGACGATATTCGATATCCAGTGCCCGCTCAAAATCGTTAGGGCAATTGCCCAAGAGATCTGTCCCTGCAGGGGTCAAGAAAGTCCATGGCGATATCACGACATCCGGCCGCACCCCGTGGTGTTCGATCCATGACCGGGTCTGTTCGATCAGGTCCTGGACAGTCCAGAGGTCGCCCACTGTCACATTGCCGCCCCAATATCGTGGAACCAGTTTTTCTATGTGGAAATCACAACATTCCGTAAACCTTGCGAATTCTCCCAGCATCGACATGCCTTCCAGAAAATGATGCTCCGCCAGTTCGGATACATAGAACAAAACGCGTTTTCCCGTGTATTCTTCAACGATCTCTTTGAGTTTTACAAGGTTGCTCAATTGAATACCGTCAGCCAACAGCATCCCAAACGTGCATCCCAGCCTGCGGTTCGCACCGGAAACCGTTAAACATCGATAGGGGTAACGAAGATCTTTACGATGTTTTATATCCGGAATCATGATCTCTATTCGCTCACTGCCCCTCATCACGGTCACTATCGTCGGCCCATTGTGGGTTTCAAAGCGTGACGAAAGCCAGTTTGTTACCTCCGGCCTGGTGAATACGCTTTCACCATCAATGGCCACGATAAGATCACCGAAACGGATGCCTGTTTCCGCAGCAGGCGAGTGCTTGATGGTCCCCTGAACAACAGGCAGCATGGTCAGAAGCTCATACATGTTCGGAAGCATGATGATGGGGGTCTCTACCTCTGACCGCAGCCGTTTGACTCTTTCACCTATTTCCGTCCAGTACGTGCGGGTATCAAAGGGTGCCTCCCCGTATGCCGCCCTCGTCCATGATGGCAAGCATATCCGCACAAAAAGCCCGTCACATTTATCAACATACCGTACCAAGTCTTCCAAGTCCGATAATGGCTTCGTAGGCCACGGCACATAGCTTGCCAGGAATGGGATGTCGTGCTTGCGAAGAAGGGGAAGAGCGGCAAAAGCCGTCTCGTCACCCCCCGGCCTGCGGTCCCGCATCGAGAGCTTCCTCATCCCGGGAGACCCGGAATTCATAGAAACCACAATATCGATCGGGTGCAGCCGGGATAGCCTGACGATGTTATCCTCAGTCAAAAAAGACCCGTTGGTGGTGATGGACTTCACTTCTCCCGGCGAGATCTCATGAATCCGTTCAAGGATCTCCACACATTTGGGATTCGTGAACGATTCCAGGGAAAATCGTGCCGATGGCAGCAGTCCCGTCTTTCTTTCGGGCGAATAACATTCGATACGGGTATTCAATTCCCGAAGGCTTAGCTGGCATCTGTCGAGCAGTATTCCCAATCCCTTGGTCCCCTTTTCGAAGCAGAATTCGCAATCGCAATTGCAGTAACTGGAAATTGACCCGACGTTTTCAAACATCCCGTTGCACGGGTAATTTGACCATTGTTGAAGGTCTTTCAGGCGAAAACCGTTTACATTGAGTATTCGGTTGCCTTGAATGAAATGTCCAAGTCCCAGTATCCGCTCCAGGTCGCGTTTGATTATACGGAGGCGCCCCTCCGTGTACGTATAGCTTTCAATTGCTTCATAACGTATTGGTTTACTATCCGGAGGATAGTGCGTGCAGGCCTTCACGGGTATCGGGTCCCCGAGGGCAAAGTAATCGGCCTCGACCGACACGCCATCAACCTCAAGGTCTATCAAGCGAAGGATCCGCTCCAGCTGTGTTTGAATCAATCCCGTCAGTAGCTCACTTTTATTGCGAATAGAAAAATAAGGGTCGGTAGTGGGACACGTCTCTTCATCGTGAGAGGTCATAAAAAATCTCAAATCTCTAAGCGTTGGAATTTTTTATGATTATATTGAGCCCATTCGATAAATGTCAAGAAAAACATGCCTAAAAAGTACAGATGGAACGGATGAACAGAATCATTAAAAGCTATCATCATTGCGGATGAAACCGCCCGCTTACGCATAACCCGCTTGTTATTTCGATCTTCTCGGGGAAATACCCGGTGGAAATCAGGAATACCCCGATTGCTTGAAGCGCTCGACCGGTTTAGACTAAGGTATTGCAGATACATAAGCATTGAGTGATGGAGAATATGCCGATATGGACGCGATAAAGATATCACAGGAAGAACTGGAAATAGTCTTGTACAGGCATGAGCAATGGACAAGGGGCGATTACGAAGGCGTACGAGCCGACCTCTCCGGCCTCGATCTCTCCTGTCTTGACCTTTCGGACGTGAGGCTGTCCGGAGCCAATCTTACCTTTACCAGGCTTTGTAACGCCGATCTGACCGGTGCCGACCTTTCCCGGGCCAGCCTCATCGGCGCAGATTTCAGCCAGGCGAAGCTTATCGAAGTTGACTTTTACGGGGCCAATCTTTATCGTGCACTCTTTACGGATGCCGATCTTACCGGTGCCAAACTTGGTGGCGCCAAACTCACGCGAGCTAGCTTCGCCGGTGCTAACCTCACCAGGGTGGACCTCACGGACGCCATCCTTACCCACGCCGACCTCACGGACGTCATGCGGACCGGCGGGGCACGATACGGATCAGGAGCGTCGCATCCCGCTCTGGCTCAGGACAAAGAAAAAAATCGAATATATTGTCGTTAATGAGTTGATATCAATTATTCAAATCAAAGGCCGTTCTTTCGGGGATCCCTTATCTGACCGAGCATATTTCCTGATGAACCCTTCTTTTTCACATTCAGGGCATCCCTGATATGTTTCATACTGAGCGGTGAACCTCAACTCCAAAAAAAGAAGATGGATGGAACCGGCGAAAGATGTCTTCCTTGCCCGTCCGGACAGTTGTTCCCGTGAATTCCGCCAGTATGCAGGCCCCTACGATTACAAGCCTCCGATTATGCTGCGGTGCAAGGCTATCACGTTTATGTCATGCTTGTATGATCGGCATGCCGGGTTATCCGGCAACGTGTTTGCTAGTCATTCGTAACTTTCGGCTGTTGCAATGCCTTCCATGGCCCCTCCATATTCCTTTTTCTCACATCGTATATTTTTCGGATGTGGCAATGTGTTACACTCTGTTGTATCAGTAAAGACAGGTCCGGACAATACGGGCAAGATTCAGATAATATGTAGGTATAACTCCCATACATAGGACGGGTCACAAAATCTTTCGGGAGCAGCCACAGCAGTCAGGAAACGGCGCATATGAAAAGAGGTTCGGAAAGAATCTCTCTGTCGACGAGGAGGAGTTTATCGTGGAATCGGGAAAGACGACCCGCATCATGGATGAGGGCCTCGGTGTAATATTATTGCAGTGCACAGTTGCCGACGTGACATAAATTGCAGTATGCTGTGTGAAATATTTTAAGGCTGGTAAGACATTGAACGGGAAAGACTATTACGAAATACTTGAGATAAACAACGGCGCTTCCGCAAAAGAGATCAAGGATGCATACCGCAGGCTCGCCTTTCAGTACCATCCTGATAGAAACCCTGGGGATACCGCGGCGGTTGAACGGATGAAAAGCATAAACGAGGCGTACGCAGTTCTGTCCGACTCGGTAAAGAGGGGACAGTACGACAACTTGAGGCACGCCTACGGCAATTCCGCGTATGACAGGTTCCGGCAGGACCACTCCGAAAACGACATCTTCAGGAATTCGGATATCAACCAGGTCTTCGAAGAGTTTTCACGGTCATTCGGTTTCAGGAATTTCGAAGATATATTCAGGGAGGCGTACGGCCCCGGATACCGGACCTTTCAATTCAGACAGGGGAACGTCTTCGGGCGGGGATTTGTCTTTACCGGCCGCATGGGCCAGGATGTTTTTTCTTCGGGTGCCCGGCAGGGGGTATTTTCGGGCCTCATAGGAAAGCTGGCGGGATATGCACTGAAAAAGATCACCGGTATCGGCACTCAGCGGGAATCTGACAGGTACGACGTGCTGAAACTAACACCCGAACAGGCGGTAAAAGGCGGTAAGGTCCCTTATACCGACAAAAAGGATTCCCGGGCCGTCCTGATCTCAGTTCCCCCCGGCACAACCCGGGGAAAGGTCATCCGCCTGAGAGGGTTGGGGCCCGGAGATCTCTATTTGAAGGTCGAGGTCACAAAACCGTTGCTCAAAAAGATCGCGGAGCTTTTCAAAGTAAAATAACAGGCGGGCGATCGTATCGGACCGGCTGACAACCTTTTGTCCGTCCATACGCGGCATATCGATTGAATTTTACGTTCCCAATATCGTATAAATAATGATGTACTTCTGTTGTCTGGTACAGACAGAAACGGAATGATCCCACTGGCAAATGAATAGTAACAACCATGCTGAAAAATAACCGAATTTATCATGATTCGTAAATCGTCAGAGGAGGAATGACCTATGATCTATTCTCATGAGGTTCAAAACATGTGCCCGGTTACAAAGGGAGCAAATCACGGTCCAGCGGCCATCCCGCAGGAAGGCAAATGGACACAGGTAAAAGAGATAAAAGACATTAACGCCTTTACCCACGGAATAGGCTGGTGTGCACCGCAGCAGGGTGCATGCAAACTGACCCTCAACGTAAAAGACGGCATTATCGAGGAGGCGCTTGTCGAAGCCATCGGGTGCTCCGGAATGACCCACTCTGCTGCCATGTCGGCGGAGATATTGCCAGGAAAAACAATACTCGAGGCATTGAATACCGACCTCGTATGCGATGCTATCAACACAGCAATGAGGGAACTCTTCCTCCAGATCGTCTATGGTAGAAGCCAGTCGGCATTTTCGGAAGGCGGGTTGGCGATCGGGGCCGGGCTCGAAGACCTCGGCAAGGGGCTCCGCAGCCAGGTAGCCACGATGTACGGGACGCGGGCGAAGGGGCCCCGGTATCTCGAGATGGCGGAAGGGTACGTGATAAGAGTGGCCCTTGACGATAACAATGAGATAATCGGCTACGAATTTGTGAGCCTCGGCCGGATGATGGAGATGATCGCAAAGGGTATGGATGCGAACGAAGCCCTGAAAAAGGCGTCCGGCAAATACGGACGCTTTGATGACGCAGTGAAGCTCATCGATCCGAGACAGGAATAAGGAGGCACGGCATGGCATTATTTGAAAATTATGACAGAAGGATCGGACAGATAAACGAGACATTGAAGAAATACGGCATCGCGTCTATCGAGGAAGCGAAACAGATATGCGATACGAAAGGAATAGACCCATACAAGATAGCAAGAGAAACACAGCCTATATGTTTTGAAAACGCTGGCTGGGCCTACGTGGTCGGAGCGGCCATCGCCATCAAAAAGGGATGCACGAAAGCAGCCGACGCAGCCGAGGCCATCGGCGAGGGGCTTCAGGCGTTTTGCCTCCCCGGTTCGGTCGCTGACGACAGAAAGGTCGGCCTCGGGCATGGGAACCTTGCGGCCATGCTTTTGCGGGAAGATACAAAATGCTTCGCCTTCCTCGCCGGGCATGAGTCTTTTGCCGCGGCTGAAGGTGCTATCGGCATAGCAAAATCCGCAAACAAGGTCAGGAAAGAGCCGCTCAAGGTCATCCTGAACGGGCTCGGCAAGGACGCTGCCCAGATCATTTCGCGAATCAACGGCTTCACATATGTCAAGACACGTTTAGATTACCTGTCCGGAAAGCTCGAGATCGTCGAGGAACGTCCGTATTCAAAGGGCGACAGGGGAGCCGTGCGGTGCTACGGTGCCGATGACGTTCGCGAAGGCGTTGCGATCATGCAGTATGAAAAGGTCGATGTCTCCATCACAGGGAATTCGACAAATCCGACGCGGTTTCAGCATCCCGTCGCCGGTACATACAAAAAAGAATGCAATGAAGCAGGTAGGAAATATTTTTCGGTCGCATCGGGAGGTGGCACCGGAAGAACACTGCACCCGGACAATATGGCGGCGGGGCCTGCGTCATATGGCATGACCGATACGATGGGACGGATGCATTCGGACGCCCAGTTCGCCGGTTCCTCGTCAGTCCCGGCACACGTGGAAATGATGGGATTTCTGGGCATGGGCAACAACCCCATGGTCGGCGCGACCGTGGCGGTAGCTGTCGCCCTGGAACAGGCATCGAAATAGACCCATATCAGATCGTAGCATGATGAAGCCGGAGAAGCTCATACCCCGTAATTGAGAACTTTTCCGGCTCATTTTTTTGTACTATAACCGGCAATAGAGAGCGAATTCTTTCTCAAATGCGTCGCGGCCGGTATACCGGATCGCATTGAGCCCTGCATCGCGCGCTCTCTGGCAGTGTCCATCGTTATCATCGATAAAGAGCACACGCTCAGGGATGTCCTTCATCCGGGCAACGATCTCGGGAAAATGGGATCCGTCGGCCTTGCTCTTCCCGAGGTGATAACTGTTGTAAACAGCGTCAAATAACGTGAAAAAATCAAGCGTGGCATCGAGTTCGTCAAGCCAGTTCGTCTGATCGCTCAAGATCGCCACTCTGACCCCGGACCGCTTCAATTTTCTCACAATATCGAACATGAAGGGCCTTAAGACAAACCGTGACAGGATCTCATTCCTGAGCTCCTCGTCGCTCTGCGCCACCCGGGTTCTGTCCCTTACCGCCTGCCAGTATGCGGACTCATTCGCCCGGCCCGTCAGATATCCGGTGCTGTCTATAAGCTCCCGGGCGAGTTCCAAGAACTCATTGTCGTCCAACCCGTGGTTGCGCGCAATTGTGCGAAGCCCGTTCGCAAAACCTTCCTCGGCCAGAACACCGCCAAAATCAAACAGAACGGTGTCGATACTGCAGGTTGCAGGCCTGGCATTCATATCAATCTCCTCGGTACGATCTGGTCCAGTTTTGGGACTCGTGATAGTTTCCATCTCTTTGACCATATTTTCAATTGAAAAATGCCCTCTACTCGATTATAGTGGTTCATGCCCCAAGGAAAAATATTAGTCGTCGATGATGACAAGAACCTTCTCGAATTGCTGGGCATGACCCTTCAATTGTCCGGGTATTCGGTCACGACGGCAAATGACGGTGAAACTGCGCTCACGTCAGTGAAGAGCGAAGTCTTCGACCTGGCTGTCATTGACCTTAAGCTCCCTCGGACCGATGGGATAACCCTGATGAATGACATCCATCAGATAAATCCCGAAATACCCGTTATTATCCTTACCGCGCACTCGAGTGTCAAGAGCGCGGTAGATGCAATCCGAATGGGCGCATTCAATTACCTCGAGAAACCCTTTGACCCTGATGTACTGCTCATGCAGATAGAGCGCGCACTGGAAAACCGAAGGCTCCAGTCAGAGGTCAAAAGGCTGGAGAATATCCTTGAAGAGCGATATACCTTTTCCAATATTATTGCCAACAGCTCCAAGATGAAGGCGGTCCTTAGCCTCATCTCGAGGGTTGGCCCGACCGATTCCACGGTTTACATCCATGGCGAAAGTGGAACGGGAAAGGAGCTTGTCGCGAAGGCCGTTCATTTTGCAAGTTCCCGGAAGGAAAAGGCATTTACTGCCATTAATTGCGCGGCGATACCTGAGACCCTGCTGGAAAGCGAACTTTTCGGATATGAGAAGGGGGCCTTTACGGGGGCTATCCGAAACGCGAAAGGGTTGTTTGCGCAGACTGATGGCGGTACACTTTTCCTGGACGAGATAGGCGATATGCCGCTCACCCTTCAGGCAAAGCTCTTGAGGGTTTTGCAAGACAGGAAATTTTATCCCTTGGGAAGCGAAAAACCCTGTGAGGTCGACATCCGGCTTATCGTCGCCACAAATAAAGACCTTGAAGAGGAAGCGAGGAACGGCTCTTTTCGCGAGGACCTGTTTTACAGGATCCACGTGATCCCTGTGTATGTCCCGCCGTTACGGGAAAGAAAGGAAGACGTCATCCCCCTTGCGGAACACTTTCTCAAAAAAGCATCCGAAAGGATGCGTAAAGACATCAAGGGATTCATGCCTATGGCCTTGCAGAAATTAATGCTTTACGACTGGCCCGGTAATGTCCGTGAACTGGAAAATGCTGTCGAGTATGCCGTGGTTACGAGCCGCATGGACCTGATATCCGATGATTGCATCCTTCCCTCAAAGGAAAAGGCTACACTATCCCCCAAACCGTACAAAGAAGCCAAAGAGGAGTTCGAGCGCGAATACGTCAGCTGGGTCCTCGAGATGGCAGGCGGTAACATAAGCAAAGCCGCCAACCTGGCGGGAAAGTATCGGGCCGATTTTTACACCCTCCTCAAGAAGTACGATCTGAGGCCGGAATCGTTCAAAAAATAGTGTATGGTTTTCTATACACTACACATTCTCTCGTAATTTCAATAACATGAATATCGAACCTCTTCTCCACGGTATAACCTATGTAGGAAAAGTCATACAATTTGTGCATGTTTGTGTTTCGATTGTCTCATAATTACAGTAACTTATCCATTTGGCATGTATATTGTATGTAAAGAAGGCAAAGCAGGGAGGTGCTATGGCATGAAGAAACTCAAGACAATCGCAGTGTTGGCAGTATTGATAGCTATGCTGACAGGATGCTCGCATATGACAACCACGCAGCAAAGGGCCTTAAGCGGAGGAGCCATCGGAGCCGGGGGCGGTGCAGCCCTGTCGGTCCTGACGGGGGGGAGTGTCTTACTAGGAACTGCTATAGGCGCCGGGGTTGGTGCGGTCGGAGGGTTAGTGTACGATGATTGTCAAAAGAAAAAATAAGCGGCTCCCTACGCATACTACGCACCTGACATTTCAGTCGGCCTTTTCTTTTACCAGGGCTACTGGTGGCGTCCCCATGAAGGTCGCTGGTTCAGGGCACATTCATATAAAGGACCCTGGAGGTACATCGATAATGATCACACGCCTACCCCAATCCTACGGCTTCCAGCCGATTATCGGAAAGTACCTCCAGGGCATTGTGTAACGCATAAGGAAATGAAAAAGCATTGGACCTTAAATAACAATGCTTCTCCTGGCGAATACTGCAACACGTCGGTGCCGGGTTTCGTAACGCATGGATATGGTTACTTTTTTAAACTGCCTATATAGTTGCGGAAATTGTCTATACCGCGGTTCAGTTCGCTCACGGCCCGGGTTCCAATAATGGCGCCATCAGCATACTGAAAGGCAAGTTCAACATCCTTCCTGTCTTTTATACCAAATCCCAGAAATACTACGCCGCCTTTGTCCCTGGCGCGGCCTATTTTTGTCCGCACATCTTCGTCGAGGCTGAACTCTCCGCCGGTCGTGTCCCTTTTTGAGATAAAATATATAAAATCGCGGGAGTCCCTGAGGGCCCTGTCGATGTCTGCGTCCCGGCTCTGAGGTGTCAAGAACCTGATGACAGGAACACCATGGTTATCGAGTGCCCTTTCAAAACGCTTCGTCTCTCTGAGCGGCAGGTCCGCCAAGATCAAGCCTGAAATAGCACCGAGCCTCCTTGTGAAGCTTTCGACCCCGGGGCTGTACACGATATTTGCGTAGGTCATGACGTATATTTTTCCCTGGAATATCCTCTGAACGTCGTGAAGACTACGAATGGCGTCGTCGAGATCATACATCTTCAGCACATCGTAGCAGGCCTTTTCGAGCACGTCCCCGTCGGCGACAGGGTCTGAAAAAGGAAACCCTATCTCCAGGAAGTCAACATTCTCCGTGTTGCATATTTTTGCTGCTTCAATGAATGCCTCCCGCGAGGGATAGTTTGCAAGCAGATATATCCCGATCTTACCCATGAATGGAACCTCCGTTTCTCACGATCTCCATATCTTTATCCCCTCTCCCCGAGAGGCACAGGATCACGGTTTTCCCGGCAAACATGTCTTTGTGGTTTATAAGATAGCCAAGTGCGTGGGAGCTTTCGAGCGCGGGCAGGATACCCTCTAACCTGCTCAGCGCGGAAAAGGCATCGAGCGCTTCGCTGTCAAAACAAACATCGTAGCGCACCCTTTTCCGGTCCTTGAGAAAACTGTGCTCGGGGCCGACACCCGGATAATCGAGACCTGCCGATATCGAATGTACATCCGCCACCTGCCCGAATCGGTCCTGAAGCAGGTAACTGATCGCGCCGTGGAGTATGCCGGGTCTTCCTTTCGTCAGCGTGGCGGCGTGGCGGCCCATCTCCAAAGAAGTGCCGCCTGCCTCTACACCGATGAGATCGACCGCAATGTCATTTACAAAACCGCGGAAAATACCCATGGCATTGCTGCCCCCGCCCACGCAGGCGACGACGTGATCAGGCAATCCTTTCGTCTTTTTGATGATCTGAGACCGTGCCTCCCGGCCGATCACTGACTGGAAATGACCCACAATGGCAGGGAAAGGATGAGGACCTACAACGCTGCCGATGAGATAGTGGGTGTCCTTGATATTCCTTACCCAGTCCCTCAATGCCTCATTTATGGCGCTCTTCAGGGTGGCGCTTCCCTTGTCGACCGGAACGACCGTTGCGCCGAGAAACTTCATCCGTTCGACGTTGACCCCCTGCCTGACCACGTCCGTTCTCCCCATGTACACTACGCATTCAAGACCAAGAAGGGCGCAGGCTGTTGCCGTAGCGACTCCGTGCTGCCCTGCCCCGGTCTCGGCAGTGATCCTTTTCTTGCCCATGAATTTCGCAAGCATGATCTGGCCGAGAGTATTGTTGATCTTATGTGAACCCGTGTGCGTGAGATCTTCCCTTTTCAGGAAGACCCGGCATCCCGTCCGGGCACCCAACCGCTCAGCGTGATAAAGGGGGGTAGGCCTTCCTGCGTAGTCTTTGAGCAGGGCACTGAGCTGTCCCTGACATTCCTTGTCCTTTTTGAATCCGATAAAAGCGCCTTCAAGTTCATCGAGTGCGGGAACCAATGTTTCCGGCACAAACTGACCGCCGTATTGTCCGTAGTATCTTTTCATATTTCATAACCCCTTATTTTGTTCACCAGACGTTCCATTTTGGACAGATCTTTTTTTCCTTTGTATTTTTCTATGGAAGAAACGAAATCCACACCGAAAGGGTTCAAGGCCAGGATCTGTCCCACATTCTCTTCGTTGATGCCACCGGCTATAAATGCCCTGCCAAGCGCCTGGTGATCTGCGAGAAGGCCCATGTCGAAAGATGTGCCTGACCCTCCAAACCCCGGTGAATGGCTGTCGAAAAGAATGAAGCCGTCATCGGCCACTTCGGGGACACAATTGTCCACCGCATAGACCGCGATCCGGCGGGGCCCGGTCCTGCCGGTATATACCTGGGCATAATCGAGCCCGCAAAAATCCATCACCCTGTCGATATCGTCTTCTGGTATTTCAACGAACACCCCGACGGTCTTTACGGTCCCGTCAAGCCGTTCGATCATAGCCCGTGCAGCCCCTGGCGCAACGCACCGTGCGCTTTTCCGATAAAAGACAAACCCGATGAAATCTACACCGAGACCGACTGCCGCCCGGCAATCCTCCCAATTTGTCATCCCACATACCTTTATCTTAACCATAGATCAGCTCCCGAAACGTCGATTCCAGGTCGGTTGAACTCATCAGTGTCTCCCCTACGAGGAAGCAGTTGGCACCGGCAAGTTTTCCGATATCCGCTCTCGACCTGATGCCACTTTCGGCCACACGGACAGGGGCTTCCACGAAGGACAATATCTTTTGCGCCCCGTCGAGATCTATGGCAAGCGTGTCGAGATCACGGGAGTTGACGCCTACAATGCCAGCATTCAGACCGGCGATCTTTTTGAGTTCCTTCGTCTCATGGATCTCGACGAGACAGTTAAGGCCAAGACCTCGCGCATGATCGTACAGGTATTTCAGAGAATTTTCATCCAGGATCCTCGCAATAAGCAGTATCATGTCAGCCCCTTTCGACCATGCAAGATCGATCTGGCTCACATCGATGATAAAATCTTTACAGAGGATAGGGATGCTCATCTTGCCTGCTACGTCGGCCAGGATATCGAAACTGCCACCGAAGTATGTCGCGTCGGTGAGGATGCTCACGGCAGTTGCGTACCGGTCATAGACAGCGATCCTGAAGTCGTCTATCTCGCCTATGTCACCCGCCGACGGCGATCTCCTTTTCAATTCGGCGATGACGTTGATACCATCTTTTAGCTTAAACGGCACGACCGGCCTGGTTCGCGGCGGGGCTTCTCCTGTCTGCAGTGCTGCAACCTCTTTTTTCTTTGTTTCAATTATGCGATTGATCATGATGAAAGCTCCATCAGTTTTTCATAGACCTTGCCGCTTTTTATCGTTTCTTTAGCAAGCACGAACGCTGCCTTAAGATCGGTCTCCACCTCCGCCAGCGTTAGGCTGAAGGCCGCATTGATGGCTATTGCGTTGGTCAGGGCGACGTGGTTGCCGCCGCGGAAAACATCCTTCATGATCTGCGCGTTCTCGCCGGCCTCGTAGCCCCGTATCTTCTCCCTGTCTGCGTAGATACCGAATTCCCGGGGATCGAAATCAAATTTCGTTACGGAAGGCCCCTTCTTGTAGTAGCAGGTGGTCCCGCCCGATATGCTTATCTCATCAAGGCCGTCCTTGCTTGACACAACCTTTGCGTTGGGGATCCCAATGTATTCGATGGCCGTCATATACTGTTCCATAAAGTCTTCACTGAAAAGTCCTATGAGCTGGCAGTCGGGGTGTGCGGGATTGCACAGCGGGCCCAAGAGGTTAAATATGGTCTTCCTCCCGAGCTTTCTTCTCACGGCCGCCACAGATCTCATGGAAGGATGATATTTTTGGGCAAAGAGAAAGACAAAATTATTCTTGGCCAGGAACCGTGATGCCTCTTTAGCGTCAAGATCGATGGGAACGCCAAGCGCTTCCAGTACATCGGCCGAACCGGACCTCGAACTCATTGCCCTGTTGCCATGTTTGGCGACGGGGACAAAGATGCTGCATACGATCGCCGCTGCCGTGGATATATTGAAGCTTCCGCTTGAGTCACCCCCGGTGCCACACGTGTCGAGCAGGGTGTCCGAAGTGTGGTGCACTGGCACCGCGTGCCTCACCATCACCTTTGCCGCCGCGGCGATCTCTTCCCCCGTTTCGCCTTTTTCGCCGAGCGCCACGAGGATCGCCTCCATACGTGCCTCATCCATGCTGCCCGAGAGCATGTCGTCGAACATGACCGCTGCTTCGTCATGGTCAAGGTCCATGCCCTTTTGTATCTTTTCAAGCATTTCCATTACAAACCCCCACAAAATTTTCTATGAACGTTATGCCGTGATGCGTAGCGTACGATTCGGGATGGAACTGGAGACCGAAGAGCTTGAGGTCCGTATCCTCGATGGCCATGATCTCCGAGTCGCTTTGTGAAACAGCGCAGACGCGAAACCGCCCTTTGTCATTCTCCACGGCAAGCGAATGGTACCGCACTGCAGGGAACGTCTTTCCTATTCCCTTAAAGAGCGCTCCGCCGGAATTGTCCAAGGTGTCCACTTTGCCGTGCATGATCCTTCGTGCCTTCCGTACCGTACTGCCGGATTCGTATGCGATGGCCTGCATACCGAGGCATATGCCGAGAATAGGGACCTTCCCCTTGAAATGCGTGATGGCGTCGAGGCTAAGAAGTGAACTGGCCGGATGGGATGGACCCGGCGAGATGACGATCCCGCGGGGCTTAAGGTCCTTGAGGCCGTCAATGCTGTCCGTGTTGCGGAAAACCCTGATATCGGCAAACTTCATCAGATAGTCATAGATGTTGAACGTAAAAGAATCATAGTTATCAATAAGCGCTATCATCGATACCTCCCGATCTCAGCAAGGCCTTGAGCTTGCTCATGACCTCTTGGTACTCTTTCTCAGGAACACTGTCATAGACAATGCCGGCGCCTGCCTGCAGACGTGCCTTGAACCCGTTGAATACGGCCGTCCTGATCGTGATCGCCATATCGACATTTCCATTGAACCCGATGTATCCGGTGCAGCCTGCGTACATACCCCTTGGGTCGTCCTCGAGTTCGTCGATGATCTCTATGGCCCGCGTCTTGGGCGCCCCTGAAACCGTGCCTGCCGGAAATGTCCTGGTGATCGCTTCGATCACATCGGATGCGTCTTCTAATTCCCCCTTCACCTGGGATACCAGGTGAAGGACGTGGGAATACACTTCGGATTCCATGAAGCTTTCAACGCTGACACTCCCTGCGCGGCAGATCCTCGACAGGTCGTTGCGTGCCAGGTCAACAAGCATGAGATGCTCGGCCCTCTCCTTTTCATCTTCCGCAAGTTTTCTGGCGATATCTCCCACAGTGTCTGGCCCGCCGCGGGGTTTCGTGCCGGCTATAGGCCGCAAATATGCCATACTGCCCCGGATCCTCAAGTGCACCTCCGGGCTCGACCCGACAAGGGACATGTTCGCATCCTTGATGAAGAACATGTACGGCGACGGGTTGATCTTCCTCAAGTTCCGGTAGAACTGGAAGGGATCGAGATTCTCTATTTCCAGATAGTCGCTCAAGACAACCTGTATAGCCTCGCCTTCCTCGATCATCTTCTTGATCTCCGCTGCCTTTTCCATGAATCTTTCTTTAAGGATATTTCTCGTGATGGCAGGGTTGATCGGCATGGGGCGAACCATCGTGAGGCCCTTCAACTGCCTTTCGGACCTTGAGAGCTCTTCCCCGATCCTTTCGTAGATCCCTTCCGGGGGAATGCTGCCGTCGATCTTCTTTGACAACGCTATATAGAGCCTGTTGGTGTAGTTGTCGTAGGCACAGAACTTCTCTATAAGGTAAAGCACGCCGGTATAAGGGTCTTTATGAACGAGAGGATACCTCAAGATGTCGCATTGTCCGACAAACCCGAAATTGAGATACCCCGCGTAACCACCCGAGAAATCCCCGAAACCCTCAAGGGGCGCGGTCTTGTTTTGAAGAAGGATCTCCTGCAGGTAAGAGATGTCGCCAAGACGCCTTCCATTGTTGTAAAGGCCGTCCTCCCTCAGAAGAAGCTTCTCCCTGATATCGAAAGCCAGGAATGAAAACCTGCTGTAAACCTTGCCTTCTTTCGCACTTTCAAGGAGGATCGCCCTGTCGAGCGAAAGGAGCCGTGAGAGGATCGACACAGGGGTATCCATGTCTCCTTCTGTCTCCTTATAGACCGTGATCCTGTTGTACTTCTTCGATAATTCCTTAAATTCTTCCAGAGATGGGTACATTAAACCTCCATTAAAAATAAAAAAGCCGCTTTAAGAAAACCCTGTAGGGAAATCCTAAAGCGGCTGAAAATAAAAAGGCCGCTTAAGCCCCAGGGATCGCTATCCCTGCAAGCTTAAACGGTCTGACCGTTCGAGGGATAGCTTTAGCTACCCCACCACCAAACGTTCAGCATTGTTTTCTGGCTGGAAAAACTATTCATGGAAAATAGCATACTTTCGTTCATAAGTGGTGTCAAGAACAAGTTGATCTTCACTTTCAAAACCGTGTCGTAAATGACCGTCATTCGGACTTCCTTTCATCACGTCATCCCGGCGCCGGTTACCCTTAAGGGTGGGCGGAATCCAAGGTTCTTCTTTTAAGCCCTTCCGGAACATGAAAAAATAAGAATAAAAACACAACCTTGGATCCAGGTGTCAAGCACCGGGATAACGGCGGTTTTTTTATCGGCGGCAAATGGATCAGGCGATATTCTTGCGCAACCTGTCGAGGAAATCACTGAGAACCTCATGGTCCCTTCCCTGTATAATGTGTTTCAGGTATTCCATCATCGCCGTCACCCTGTCAAGTTCCGGTACAGAATGGGTGTTGAAGAGCACTTCTGCGAGAAGGCTGTCATCTTCAGACAAAAGCCCTTTCGCGATCGCCATATGCTTCGCGAACGTGGTCCCCGGTACGGCGCTTCGATCGACACACGATGCAAAGGCCATGGAGGAAATGAAGGGAAGCGTCAATGAATAGGCCATCATCCTGTCATGTTCGGCGAAGGAATATTCGAAGATGGTCACCCCGAGGCGTTCGAAAAAGCTCCTCACAAAAGCCTTTCCTTCAGGATGAGATTCCCGTATGAAGATGACACTTTCTCCCTTGAGCGCGTCCATATCGGCAAAAGTCGGGCCGAACATGGGATGGACCGACACAAATTTAAACCCGCACTGCGCGTAATATTTCTCAAGAGGCCCTTTTATTGACGCCATGTCGCTGATAACACAACTCTTCGGCAGATATTTCAGGGCCTCGTCAAAGACCGGGACAGTATTTTGCAGGGTAACCGCATTGATGAGCGTCTCAGGGCTGAAGGCCTTTATTCCGTCAAGGTCTTCCAGAATGAAAGCATCGGAAAACCGTTCCACTTTTGTGCGGTCCGTATCGAATACGGCAAGTTCATTATGTTTCGACAACTCTCCGGCAAGCCACGTGCCCATATGGCCAAGCCCCAGGATGACAATTTTCATTTTAGCCCCTTTTCGCGGCGTGCCGGAATTTTGAATGTCATACCCTCCTGCACCCGCCTGCTCTCATCTATGATCTCACGGTACAGCATCTTGGAGAATCCGGCGTCAACGAACGGATACGAAAGATGCTCCACGTTTGAGAACACTTCACCCTCGCGGCCCGGATCGGCGGTCTTATCCTTCAGTTCTCTCGATCTCGCGGAGAGCTCCATGCGCTTGTTCAGAAGCCCCATTATCTCCCGATCGATTGCATCGATCTTCTCGCGGATTTCCTTAAGACGTTTGTCCATCTGCACCATTCCCCCACAAACTTTTATGTATGAGCAGCAAATCTGAAAGAACTATGGCCGTAACCGCTTCTATGATGACCGGCATGCGCAGCGCAATACACGCATCATGTCTTCCTTCCATGGAAAGCGTCGCACTCTCGCCGCTTCTCAGATCGATGGTGGATTGAGGACGGGGAATGCTCGCGGTAGGTCTCACGGCCACCCTGAAGGTGATATCGTTGCCGTTCGTGAGCCCTCCATTTATGCCACCGGCGTTGTTCGTCCTTGTCCGGCCGTCCGAATCGATGATCACGTCATTGTAGTCGCTTCCCCGCATATTGCTTCCCGTAAAACCTGCCCCGAATTCGATGCCCTTCACCGCGGGAACAGAGAAGACAGCATGGCTTATGAGGGACTCCACGGAATCGAAAAAGGGTTCGCCAAGCCCGGCAGGCAGTCCCATAACCCTGCAAGCAAGAATTCCTCCTACCGAGTCTTTTGCGCCAAGGACCTCATCAATGGTTTTCTCGATGTCGCGCGACCCGCCGACTAAAACCTCGGCTTCTACCCGCGCCGGTTCGATGATTTTTTTAGCTATCACGCCCGCGGCAACCAACCCTGCGGTGAGCCTGCCGGAGAAATGCCCTCCACCGCGGTGATCATTGAAACCGCCGTATTTCTTGAAGGCGGCAAAATCGGCGTGGCCTGGCCTCGGCAAATACCGGACCTCGTCATATGCGCCCGGATCGATATCGGTGTTTTTGAAAATGATCAGGATAGGTGCACCTGTTGTTCTCCCGTTCATGACACCTGTTTGCATAAGGGGAACGTCGGGCTCCCTCCGGGCCGTCGTGCCCTTCGCCCCGCTCTTTCTTCTCTCGAGATCGGGCAAGAATTCGCTTTCCGCAAGCACAAGCCCCGCCGGGCAGCCGTCGATGAGGATACCGACGAGTTCCCCATGGGATTCACCGAATATACTCACCCTGAATAAACGGCCGAAATTGTTCATAATGACACCGCCTTTAGAGAATCCAGGTCTTCAAAGAAACCGGGGTATGATTTCGCCACAGACTCGGGGTTCTCGATCGCCACCGGGCCCGATCCGCCAAGGGCGGCTACCGCGCAGGCCATGGCTATCCTGTGGTCATTATGCGAATCCACGCAAGCACCCGCGGGCCTCGCCCCGTAAATTTCCATCCGGTCAGGCAGAAGCTCCACCCTGACCCCGAGTTTCGAAAACTCCGAGGCAATTGTCAGGGCGCGGTCGCTCTCCTTGTGCTTCAAACGCTCGATGCCATAGATGACGCTTTTTCCTGTGCAGTGCGCCGCCAGTGCTGCAAGCGGAGGAACGAGATCGGGACAGTCTTCGGCATCAAACTCGAATGCATTCAGTTCGCTTCGTTTCACCACGATATGCTTGTCTTTTATCTCCACTGACGCACCTGCCCTCGTCAGGCCATCGAGAATGACCTTATCGGCCTGAAAGGAATCCGTCTGCAAACCTTCCACTCTCACCGAACCTGCAACGGCTCCCGCCACAAGAAGAAACGCCGCGCCTGACCAGTCGCCTTCTATGGCAAAGCCCTGCGCCTTATAATGCTGGTTTCCCTTGATGCTGAACGATGTCAGGTCCTTGTCATGATCAACGGCGATCCCGAAGCGCTTCAAAAGATCGATGGTCATGAGCACATAGGGTTTGCTTTTCAGGTCTGTCACGTCAATGCGGGAATCGTTTTTGCACAGCGGGGCAGCCATAAGTAAACCCGTCAGGAACTGCGAACTTTCCGAACCATCGATGCAGACGGTGCCGCCCCGTATGGGCCCCCGAATTATCACGGGAGGATAACCCCCGGTCGTCGTGCATCTCGCGCCCATGTTGGAAATGGTCTCAAGCATTTTCATCGGCCGCGAACACAGCGAGCCCGAACCCTCGATAAAGAACCTGTACCGGGAAAGTCCGGCTATAGGTGCAAACATCCTCATGCACAGAGCGGATTCGCCACAGTGGATGACACCATCCGTGATGCGATCTTCCCTGAACCCTTCGATGCCTCTTATTGATACGACGCCTTCACCGGCTTGCACCTTGGCCCCAAGGGTACGTGCAATACCGAGGGCCGCCAGGGAATCTGAACAGAATGACGGATTTGCGAGATGGGATACACCGTTGGCCAGAACGGATGATGCGACCGCCCGTATCATAACGCTTTTCGACGAAGGCGCAATTAGGGTTCCGTTAACGTTCGAGGGATGTATTAATTTCATCATATATCCTTTTAGCTATCTCCTCCGGTCCTTTTTCATCGGTATTGATAATAAGGTCGCAGGCACGGGCATAATGGCCTTCTCTCAGCTGCAGCATCTTTTCTATTTCAGATCTTCTATCCGGCACGTTCAGGAGCGGGCGAGACAGGTCGTTGCCCACGCGCTGCAATATTGTCTCAACACCGGCGTTGAGCCAAACAACAATGGCGCTCTTTTTCAGCCGGTCAATACTCGCCGTGTTGAGCACCGCTCCACCGCCGCAGGAGATTATCCTGCCCGGCATGCATGCTGCAGCATCGATCTCCTCTGCTTCCATCCTGCGAAATGGCCCTTCACCAAGGTCCTTGAAAATATCCGTTATGGAAGAGACATTCTTTCGCTCGACCTCGCTATCGATGTCGATATGGGTCATTTTCAACTTTTCAACCAGGTGACGGCTCACAGTGGACTTGCCGGTGCACATAAAACCGATAAGGGCAATATTCTTTCTCGCGTGCCCACCGTCATCGTACAGGGCGCTGCGCATCACCGGAACGGGGGGCTCAAGGCCCGTAAAATGCCTGAAGGCACAGGCGCCCTGGAAGAGAAGCCACTCCCTGCCGTCTATAAGAGTGCATTCCCTGGCCTTTGCGTCGCGCACCAGCGGAGTTTCCTCCCGGTAATTGGCGTCGAGGACGACGAGACCTTTCCTCAGGCGGTGACGCGGAACCAGAGATACGCCTTCGCTTATACAGGAGATGAGAATATCGGCATCATCCATTTCCCGTGGTATGGCTTCCACGGGTGCTGCCCTGCAAGAAAAGGTGCCGGCAATGTTTTGCGCCCTTTCGATCGTGCGGTTAACGAGCGTGACGAAGGCCCCTTGCGAGATAAGGGCAAGGGCCGCCGCCTTTGCAGCGCCTCCGGCGCCGAGTATAATGGCTTTTTTCCGGCACATCGCTACGTCATGCCCGAGAAGGGCTTCTCGTGCGCCCTCAACATCCGTGTTGAACCCCACGAGCTTGCCTTTATCGAGGACCATGGTATTGACAGCGCCCGACCTGCGTGCGGTCCCGTCCATATCGTCGACAAAGGGCAGGATCTTCTCCTTATAAGGTGATGTTATATTGAAACCTTGAATGTGCATGCTTCGGGCCATGCGTGCTATTTCATCCGCTTTCGAGGCGGCGAAGCGCAGATAGACGGCATCCACGGAACCGGCCTTGAAAGCGGCCCGGAACATCCCTGGGCTCCTGCTGTGCAGGATGGGATTGCCAGCTACGGCGAAGAGCTTAGTATCGTCCATCTTTCAACGCCTTCAAAATGAGCTCCATGGTGAACATATCCATCTGTCCCTCGGCAGTCCTTTTTTCATCGGAAAGCGAGGCAAAGGTAAAAGGACTGCCGAAGAGCGGACCAGCGACGCGCGTTATTCGGCCTTTTGTCCCCATGCCTATCACCACGGTTCTGCCGCTTAAGTCCTCCCTGCTGAGGATACCGAGGAGCCGTACGTTATCCCTGTCGGAATTCACCATGCAGGCTATCTTGACGATGTCTGCCCCTTCATCAAGACAATGGCACGCGGTCGCGATGAGTTCCCCGGCTTCCGGGGTTTCATCAAAATTATGTGAGGAGACGATGACTTTACAGTCCTTCGATCGGGCTTTTGCGATGATCTCCTCCCGGTAGGCCCTGTCGGACCCTGCCTCGATATCGACATAGTTCGCCCCTGCCTCGATAGCGGCCATGAGAAGCCGCTTTCTCGTAGCGTCGCCTGGGATGTGCCCTCCGTCGTCTAAAGGCCCTTGAGGCCTGAAGGTGGCAATAAGCGTCAAGGGCTGGGAGAAGATCCGTCTCATGTCGTCCACGGTGCCATGTGCCATCGCATCTATCCGTACCTCCGCAAAATCTAGGCCCTTCAGGGAATCGAGGCAGGCCTCAACCGTTGGTTCGTAAACGCTGACACAGATCAAAAGATAACCTCCTCAAGCTCGGAGAGGCTCATTGTTTCAACAACGGCATTTCCGATACCGCTCAAGAACACAAAGTGAATATCGGCCCCCTGGCGTTTTTTATCTTTCCTGACAGCATTCATAACCGCTTCCTTATCACTTTTCAACTCTGTCGGGAGGCCGAAGGATGTAAGGAGTGTCTTGACCCTGACAACATCTTCTTTCGAAAGGGTCCCTCTTCGTTGCGACAACTCTGCAGCGATGACAATACCGATACTGATGGCTTCACCGTGTCGATACCCTCGTGCTTTCTCGATGGCATGGCCAATGGTATGGCCCAAATTGAGTTTCCTTCTTTCACCGGATTCTTTCTCATCACGGGAGACGATGCCAGTTTTTATTACGAGACAATCATTGATGATTCTTTCAAAGGCATCCTTGTTCAGTGAAAGGATGGCCAAACGGTTGTTCTCAATATACTCAAACAGGGTGAGGTCGCTTATGAGAGCGGACTTGATCACCTCGGCGATCCCATTTTTTATTTCGTGGTAGGGAAGGGTCCTGAGAAAACTGAAATCGCACAGTACAAATCCTGGCTGCGTGAAGGTGCCCGCGAGATTTTTAAAACCCTGGATATTGACGCCGTTCTTTCCGCCCACGCTGGCATCAACCTGCGCAAGGAGAGTTGTTGGCACAAAACCGAAAGAGATGCCTCTCATGTACGTGGACGCTGTAAACCCGGCAATATCACAAACAATTCCGCCGCCCACACCCACGATCGTCCAGGACCGCCCGGCTTCGATCGCGCAAAGCTGTTCGTAGATCGCATTCACGGTTTTCAAGGTCTTGTGCTCTTCTCCGGGCTCGATCTCGATAACCCTGTAGGGCCGAAGTTTATCCCCATGGTAGCAACAAACGTTCGTGTCCGATATGATCACCGTGTTGTCGGGGATACACAGGTCATTGAGCGCATCGATCGACGCGTCCGGGAAGATCCTGCAGCACTGGCCCGTGACGTGGAGGTCAATCGATCTCATAATGAGTACTCAACGAATTTATGGAGTGAACGCATCTTTCCCGCCATGGCGCTGAATTGCGCGGGAGTTAACGCTTGGTCTTTATCGCATACAGCTTCAGACGGGTTCACGTGGACCTCGACCATGACACCGTCTGCACCTGATGCAATAGCCGCGAGGCTCAACGAGGGTATGAGGCTCACCCGGCCGGATGCATGCGAAGGATCGATGATAACCGGCAAATGGGTAAGCTCCTTGAGCGCCGGGACAGCACTGATATCGAGGGTGTTCCTGGTGTACGTTTCAAAGGTCCGTATGCCTCTTTCACACAATATTACATCGGGATTGCCTCCATCGAGAATGTATTCCGCGCAGTTTAACCATTCCTCGATGGTGCTGTTCATGCCCCGCTTCAGAAGGATTGGTTTCTGGGTCTTTCCCACCTCTTTCAGCAGGGAAAAATTCTGCATGTTGCGTGCGCCTATCTGCAATACGTCGGCGTATTCGGCAACCCACGGCACGTCGCGCGTGTCTATCACTTCAGTTACGAAAGGCAAACCTGTTTCTTCCCGTGCCTTTTTTAATATTTTCAGCCCTTTCAAGCCCAGGCCCTGAAAAGCGTATGGTGACGTCCTCGGTTTGAAGGCACCGCCTCGCAATATATCTGCTCCGCCCTCTCTTACCGCCTGCGCGGTCTCTATGGTCTGTTTTTCGGTTTCCACCGAACACGGACCGGCGACAATGCATAATCCGTCGCCGACCTTTACGTGGCCGACACAAACGACAGTCCTTCCATTGTCCTGTAATGCCGATAACCGTATGTTCTTCATCTTTTGCCTTCCTCTTTTTTAAAAATAAAAAAAAGGGCCACAGGTGCGTTTGCACCCATGGCCCTTTGTCCCCAAACAGGGGTCAAATATCATAGGCGCAGGAATGCGTAGTGATACCAGTGGTAGGAGTTCAATATTGTCCGGGTCCTTTCAGGTCTCATCATGATAAAATATCATAGATGGTATTATCCTGTATTGTCAATAATTAAATCACGGCATTCACGGTATGCTCTGCAAGTTATGAATTTAATTTAGTTTTGCAAGGGTCAGAAATCGCTGCGATGATATGCCTTTTATTTTGCAGCTGGCGTCTTTTTACCGGCCGTTCTTATCTGTCAGGTCACGGGTTTCTTCGCGCGTGCGCCATCATCTACGCTCGGACAGGATGTGAAGTATTCCTCGATGGTTATCACCCCGTCACCATCAA
>Ga0172382_10003462_pt1 | contig 24997 bp, 19 predicted proteins | sample Leawel138RmetaG_FD_122245 | JGI IMG/M metagenome (GOLD analysis project Ga0172382, IMG submission 122245) | Leachate microbial communities from a municipal landfill in Southern Ontario, Canada - Leachate well 138R metaG | ecosystem: Engineered > Solid waste > Landfill > Unclassified | place...
AATTATTTCTATTGAACGTCCGCTAAAACCACTTATGAATATTGGAGTATTGATATATTCAAAATTAAGAACACTTCCACTATTATCAGCTAATTCAAAAATACTGGTAATTTCTTCTTTTTTTGATATATTTTTGACTATTCTATTTTTTAAATCACTATCTAAGGATACAGGCACTGGTTGCATTGTTTGTTTGTAAAGTAATTCATTATCAGTATCCTGTTTATTGTAATCGAATAATTTAAGCATTCTATTTATTGGTGTTACAAGGCATAAATTATGCTCACTCATTTCCCATGCATGGGAAATTGCTCCAGCTAACTTTCCATCAAAATAAACCGGAGTACCGCTCATTCCTGCAGAGATGCCGCCATTCTCTTCTATTTTTTCACCATTTAATTTAACTAAAATATAACTGTCATCAATCCCGGTTCCGGAAATTATATCAATTACCTGGATATCAAATTCTTCAATTTCTGTTCCGGAAAATACAGTTTTCCCAATACCTTTGATTCCAGGTGATATCTCATTTATATGAATAAAGCCTCCCTGTACCTGGGCATTAATGGCCAACTGGAAAAAAAATAAGATATTCAATAATAAAATCAGTGTTATTATTTTTTTAAATTTGTTTTTCTCATCACTAATTACTTTTTTTAACATACAAAAAATAAAATTTTATATACTCCCCATTACTTTATTTTTTACCGTTGTGTACTACTGATTAAACCCTGTTTTAACAGGTGAATCTTATCCAGCACTTTACCGGCTCCTAATGCTACACATGAAATTGGATTTTCAGCGACATAAGCAGGAATCTTATTTACCTTTGTTAACAAAACATCAAAATTTCTTAAAAGTGCTCCTCCACCAGTTAGCACCATGCCTTTGTCAGCAATATCAGCAGCTAATTCTGGAGGAGTTCTTTCTAAAACCAGCTTAATTCCATCTAATATTGATTCCAAAGTTTTGGATATAGCCTCCAATACCTCTGAAGACCCCACTTCAATACTTTTTGGCAGTCCCGACACCAGGTCTCTTCCTCTTATCTCTGCATACGTCTCCTGTTCCTGCTCCATAGCGGAACCTATCTCGACCTTCAGATTTTCGGCAGTTTTTTCGCCAATCATAAGATTGTACTTGCTCTTAATATATTTCACAATATTCTCATCAAAAGTATTTCCAGCAACTCTTAGAGATTCGCTCTCGACAATTCCTCCAAGGGAAATAACTGCGATATCAGTAGTACCTCCCCCCACATCAACGACCATATTACCATAAGGTTCACTGATATCAAGACCTGCACCGATAGCAGCTGCAATTGATTCCTCAACCAGGTATGCTTTTTTTGCTCCCGCCGCAACCGCAGCCTCCAGGGCCGCTCTTTTTTCAACTTCTGTCCCCCCGGCAGGAACACAGATAACTACCTGTGGCCTGAATAGTCTTGAATTTGATGACACTTTCTTGATAAAATAGGTAAGCATTTTTTCTGTTACATCATAATCAGCTATAACTCCTGCCTTCATCGGTTCAATGGCAACAATATTTCCAGGAGTTTTTCCTAACATTTCTTTGGCTTCTTTTCCAACTGCGAATACTTTTCCCGTATCTTTATAAATGGAAACAACAGATGGTTCCTGTAATACTATACCTGCACCTTTTTGGAATATTAATACACTTACAGTTCCTAAATCTATTCCTAAACTTTTATCTATTCCAAGCATATTTTAAGCTACCTCCCCAAAAACGCTAATAACTTATTCTTAAAATTATTCATTTTTAAAATAAAATACAAATTATTTAATATTGTATCATACAAGTTAAATTTTAATGGCAATTTCTTAGTCTCTTTTTATATTAGCACCCAGTGCCTTTAACTTTTCTTCTAATTTAACATATCCTCTATCGATATGATATATCCTGCTTATCTCAGTTATTCCTTCTGCAACTAATGCTGCAAGTACCAATGCAGCCCCACCTCTTAAGTCAGAAGCCATTACCGGGGCAGCGCTAAGTTTTTTAACACCTTTTACAATACTGTTTCTTCCTTCAATCTTAATATCAGCCCCCATTCTTCTTAAATCACCTGCATGAGCAAACCGGCTTTCAAAAACATTCTCTGTGATAACACTTGTTCCATTAGCAATAGTCATTAAAGCCATAAACTGTGCCTGCATATCTGTAGGAAAACCAGGAAAGGGCATAGTTTTAATGTCAACTGATTTAATTCCATCCGGACATGAAACAAAAATGCTATCCTTTTTAACTTGAACATCTAATCCTGCCTCTTCTAATTTCACCGTACATGATTTTAAATAGTAAGGATTAACATTCTTAATTTCCACATTACCTCCGGTAATAGCAGCAGCAACCATGTAAGTTCCACCTTCTATTCTATCCGGAATAATTTTATATTTTACACCCCTCAATTTTTTAACACCTTCGACAATTATTATATCATTCCCTAATCCATCTATTTTTGCTCCCATTTCATTTAAAAAATTACCCAGCTCAATTACTTCAGGATCTTTAGCGGCATTCTCTATTGTCGTAGTGCCCTCTGCTAAAGAAGCTGCCATCATTATATTCTCGGTAGCCCCCAGGCTTGGGAAATCTAAATAGATATCATCACCGGTTAATTTGTTTACCTCAGCCCTGATATATCCTTTCTCTGTAACAATATCAGCTCCCATGGCTCGAAATCCTTTTAAATGAAAATCAACGGGTCTGGCGCCAATGGCACATCCGCCTGGCAAAGATATTTTTGCCTTTTTCAACCTGGCTAACAGTGGCCCCATTACCAAAAAGGAAGCTCTCATAGTTTTTACCAGTTCATATGGTGCTTCATAATTATTAAAATCATCCGGGTCTATCGAGAGTGTATTATCATCAATCCATTCTACTTTTACTCCCAGAATCTTAATTACCTCAATCATGCTGTAAACATCCTTTAGTCTAGGAACATTTTCTAAGATACTTACCTCTCTTGACAGAAGAGAAGCAGCCATGATTGATAAAGCAGAATTTTTTGCACCGTCAATAACAACAGTTCCATTAAGCTGTTTACCACCGGCAATATAAAATTTATCCGGATTTTGCATTTTTCCACCTCAATTTTTTTTGCATTTATTTAATTTTATTAATCTTTTTAGATTATTAAAAAAAGGGGGTTTTACAATTCCCTTTTCTGTAATTATTGCAGATATATTTTTATTTGGTGTAACATCAAAAGCAGGATTGTATACATCAATACCAATCGGAGCAATTCGCCTTCCCATTATTGTTGTTACTTCGGATTCTCTACGTTCTTCGATTTTAATTTCATTTCCATTGTTAATTTCAAAATCAATAGTCGTAAAAGGTGCCGCAACATAAAAAGGTATGTTGTGCTCCTTCGCCAACACAGAAATGCTGTATGTGCCAATCTTATTTGCAACATCACCATTGGCTCCGATTCGATCAGCCCCAACTATCACTTTACTTATTTCCCCCCGGGACATTAAAAAACCAGCAACAGAATCACAAATAAGAGTTGCGGGTATTTTCTCTTCCAATAATTCCCATGCCGTTAATCTTGCTCCCTGTAACACGGGTCTGGTTTCATCAACAAAGACTTTAATATTCCTTTTCTGCCTGTATACTGATCTGATTACTCCCAGAGCGGTTCCATAAAATACTGTTGCCAGAGAACCAGCATTACAATGGGTCAATATAATATCTCCGTCATCGAATAACTGTACTCCATTCTCTCCAATTTTATAATTGGTTTGAATATCTGTTTCGGCAATTTCTTTGGCCTTTGATATGATTTTATCACGTAATTCTTTCACCGTAATATCACTATTTATAGTCAATTCCCATATTTTTCCCAAAGCCCAAAATAGATTAACTGCTGTAGGCCTGGTTGCAGCCATCAAATCCCTTGCTTTTTCTAAATAGTTGATAAACTTTGAAATATCATCAGTTTCATAATTTTTAGCAGCGAGAGCCATTCCATATGCAGCTGCAGCTCCAATTGCAGGAGCACCTCTAATTGCCATATCCTTTATAGCATCAGCCACCTCATAATGATTTGAACAACTTATTATCTCCAAATCATCGGGGAGTTTTCTCTGGTCAATCATGAATACTTTATCTTCTCTCCACTCTATTGTCTTTATCATCTCATAACACCATTTATTTCCTGAATAATTATTTTTTCAATTAATAATTATTAAATATCAGTAACCTCTGTATTTTTCTCTCATAAAAATAAATTAATAATTCCCAGATTAGCAAAAGTAACAATAATTCCGGCAATCATAACACCTCCCGCTATCATCGGGAAGGCATACCAAAAACGTATTCCAAATAAAAAAGCAGCAACTGAACCAGTCCATGCACCAGTTACAGGCAAAGGTATAGCAACAAAAAATAATAAAAACAGCGCTCCATACTTCTCATATTTTTTTTCATGCCTTCTGGTTCTTTTGAATAACCATGAAAAAAATATATCAAATATAGGACATTTTCTTAAAAAATCTGAAAACGGTTTCAGGTAAAGAAGCAAAAATACTGCGGGTATTAAGTTTCCAAAAACCGCAAAAATATAACTTTCTAAAACCGGCAAATGATAATAAGATATTGCAATAGGTATAGATCCACGTAATTCTAACACCGGTAATGTTGAAAGCAAGGTGATTTTTAAAAGATTAATTAACAATATTCCTGATTACCTTTCTCACAATCCTGGTCATTTTTGGTTCAGATTTTGCAGCTGCGTTCAATATCTCTTCAAACTGGACTTCCTCTACAACACCATCAATTGCTAAATCAGTAATACAGGATATTCCCAAAACCCTCATCCCCATATGATTTGCAACTATAACTTCAGGAACAGTAGACATTCCTACAGCATCAGCCCCAATTTTAATTAAAAACCGGTATTCAGCAGGTGTTTCAAGCATTGGTCCAGTCAAGCCGGCATAAATTCCTTTCTGAATTGATATTTTTTCCTCAATAGCAGCTTCTTCTGCAAGTTTAATTAAACCTGAATCATATGCCCGTGACATATCAGGAAAACGAGGTCCTAAACTATCATCATTTGGACCTATCAATGGATTGTCTCCCATTAGATTTATGTGATCATTGATAAGCATTAAGTCTCCCCTTTTAAAAAAGCGGTTCATTCCTCCTGCTGCATTTGAAATAATAATGATACCAGCACCCATTTTCTTCATAACCCTGACAGGAAAAGTTATTTCCTGCATGCTGTATCCTTCATAATAATGGAATCTACCCTGCATTGCTATTATATTCTTCCCTTCTAATTTACCTAATACCAAATTCCCGCTATGCCCATGAACCGTAGAAACAGGAAAGTTATTTATTTTATTGTAAGGTATAATCGTTTTTTCTTCGATTTCCTCAGCCAGCTTACCTAATCCGGTACCCAAAATAATTGCAATTTCCGGTCTTACTTTACTATAATCTTGTATTGATTTAATGCTGCTTTCAATCCTGGCTAATATGTTTTCCATTATTTCCCTCCAACATAAAAGTTTTTTAGTCTTTGGTTTTGTTTTATTATTTTGCACCTTTTATCTCATATCTTAAAGTCTTTTCTTAGTATTTCACGGTATATGCTATACAATTTTTTTACTTCCTCCCCCTCACCCTAACCCTCTCCCTCCTGGGGGAGAGGGAATTTATTAATAAGTATCCTTTGTGGGAGAAAAATATTTTTACACTCTTGGAAAAGCCTTGTAATACTCTTCGCTAATCCATTTTCTACTAACATGAGTATAGATTTGTGTTGTAGAAATATCTGAATGGCCTAACATTTCTTGAACAGATCTTAAATCTGCTCCATTTTCAATCAAATGGGTTGCCAACGTATGTCTGAAAGTATGTGGCGTTACTTTAATTTTTAATCCGGATTTTTCTACATAATTTTTTATTATAAAAAAGACACCTTGCCGTGAAATAGGTTTCCCATTACTATTTAAAAATAATATATTGGTATCCAGTTCTTTTACCAGGCGAGGTCTTATTGTATTTATATAATCGGATAAAATATTGTGTACTCTATCAGTAAAAGGAACCCATCTTTCTTTGTTTCCCTTTCCTGTGCACTTTAACAGAAGATGATCCAGGTTAATATCATTTCTTCTTAAACTAATAAGTTCAGATACTCTCATACCTGTTGCATATAGAAGCTCTAATATTGCCTGGTCTCTTTTTCCCAAAATTCCTTTAAAATTCTTTTCAGCCAACAATCTGTCCAATTCTTTTAGACTAAGCACCTGTGGTAATTTTTTTTCTATTCGGGGAAATTCGATGAAATGTGTCAAATCTTTTTTAATCAATTCTTCAGTAAACAGAAAGCGATAAAACATCTTTAATGCTACTAAATTTCTGAATACTGAGTTAATGCCAAGTTTTAACTGTGATAAATATTTATAATAAGCAGTAATATCCTCCCGGTTGACGGCTTTTAAGGATGTATTTTGTTTCTTAACTACAAACTCGAGAAATTTTGATAAATCATATCTATAAGAAATAATTGTATTATAGGCCAAACCCCTCTCCAGAGAGAGGTAATCTAAAAAATATTCAATTAGTTCCTGTTGTTGTTTCATATATAATTACCAAGCCTTATCAGCAACTGAGCAAATATAAGATTCTAATTGCATACTTTAATTAACTCTATGTTACAAAATATCTTCAAAAGATAATAATTTATAACTATATAATATTTTAATAGCTTATCTGGGTATCAGGATGAATTACCTGTATCCATACATTTCCTGGCTGTATGGCTAATCTATTGCCTTCTTTATTATAAAAAAGCGTTTTAGATTGAAGGCTCTCTTTTTTCCAGGTAATCTCTTCAGACTTTCCGTTAAATATTATCAGCCCGCTGCCTTCTCCAATAAAATCAATAGATAACCTTCCCTCTTCATCTATTACCTTTTTCTCACTATGCTGAATGATGATATTTTTTACATCAATAGGTCTCCCGGTTTCCGCATCAATATGGAGCTGGCCATTAATATAGCGGACATATCTTTGCCCATCCGATATATATTGATAGCTTACTATATAGTCATTATGGTATCTAATATCAATTTTCTGAGCATCTCTGCCTGTAAGAACCTCTTCTCTGTCAATCTCAAACTGGTAGTCTCCCTTGTTGACCATTTCAATATAGCCCAATCTTCTTGTCTCATCTCTAAGCTGTTCAGTAGAGGCATAAAGATTATGCGGCGCATTGCGATCCTGACTTCTCCAGAATGGCTGAAAATGGACTAATTCATTAATATCGTCAATTCTCTCTTCCCGAATAAACCTTGCCGCATCCGGGCTCTCCCCGGCATGAACATAAATAGCATTATGTTCTAATGTTTTGGTTATAAAATAAGGTCTGGCACTCCGTACAGGACCTACTTTGTCAGCTTCTTTGGTTGCATATATGGCTAAAAATCTGGTGATTCCGCCTTCAGCCAGCACTTCATAAACAATATCTGCCTTGTCCAAACCACTTTGTGGGCGGGCAAAACTTGCATTATCAATCATAACCGCTAATGGTCTATTGCCAAAAGGTGATTCTTTTTCAATTGCATCAGGTAAACTGGTTATTCTTCCGGGAGTTACTACTGAACCATATGTTGACTCAATACGCTCACGACCTTCCGTGCCTAAATTTGCCTGCATTTCATAACTACCCTCTTCCAGCATTTGGCCTTCAATTTCTCTTCTGCTGGTTAAAGATGGGTCAATCTCCCTTGCTGCCATCTGTACATCCTGCCTCAATGCAATTTCTTCCTTTATTGGTGCAATGTCTTCCTCAGCAGGAATTTCAATTTCAGGAACCTTTACTTCGACCTTTGGGGTACTCTCTTCAATTTCAACCTGCTCTTCTATCTCGTGCAGTGTCTCTACTTCCTGTATTTGAGCCGGTTCAGGCATCATGGGATCTACTTTCGGCTTCACATCCATTTCTGCAAGCGGCTCTTCCCTGATTATTTCCGGTCTTGGTGATACAGGCGTCCTGGCAGCAGGCAACTCCATCATGGTTACTTCAATGATCTCTTCCTCAGGTGGTAAATCAAAAATGTCAAAGGTAATTAAATTGCTGAAGGCAAATATAAACAATATATTTATAATCACAGAAATCAAAAAAGAACGGCCTAAAAAACTTTTTTGCTTTACTTTTCTTCTTTTTGCTCTATATCCAATAGTATTTTTCAATTAATCACCCTGTTTTCTAACAATTTTTCAAAAGAATTATCAATTTTCTTCAATTGGCTTGGTTGCAATGGCAATTTTTTCAGCTCCGCCTTTTTTTATTAAATCCATTACCCTAACCACTTTTCCATGAGTAATATTCTGATCTGCCTCCAATACAACCAATGTGTCTACATTATTGCCAATTTCCTCTCTTATGTACTCTGATAAATTATTAGGATCAATTAACCTGTTATTTAGATATAGAACATTATTTTCAGTAATGGAAACAACAAGATTTTGCTTCTCACTCACCTCGGCAAAATCCCCGCTTGGAAGGTCTACTTTTACACCGCTTTCAACATTTATAAATGTAGTAGTCAGCATAAAGAAAATAAGTAATAAGAAAACCACATCAATTAAGGGTGTAATATCAAAACCAATAGTTTTTTTACTGATGTGATAAAATTTCATCTAATTTCACACCTTCCTCTTTTTCTTCTTTATTATTAGATAATAATTCCAGTATTTCTATAGATGTGGATTCCATTTCTTTAACCTGTCTGTCCACACGGTGTGCAAGGTAATTATAAGCAACAATCGTAGGAATAGCCACTGAAAGACCAAATGCAGTAGTCAGTAATGCCTCAGAAATTCCACCTGCTAAAGCTTCCGGATTACCCACTCCAACGACTGACACAACCTGAAAAGCTTTAATCATACCAAAAACAGTTCCTAATAAGCCCAACAAAGGAGCAATATTGCCGACAGTAGACAATATAGGTAAATTTCTTTCCAATATTGTAATTTCATGTCTGGCAGTATCTTCAATAGTCTCCTTTATCTCATCCCTCGAACTGCCATATTTTAATAGTGCTGCCAGGATTATCTGGGAGATAGGTGTAATATTCTTTCTGCAGGCGGATATTGCAAAATTAATGTTTCCCTTTCTGATTAAATCACTGATTCTTTTGCCAAATTTTCTTGTTGATGTTTTAATACTCTTCAGGTAAAACATTCTTTCAAAAAAAATAGCAATAGCCAGCAAAGAACTGAAAAATATCGGGTACATTAAGAAACCGCCCTTATTAAATAGTTCAAACATTAAATAGTTGCCTCCTCTAATATCTATAAATAATTTTTTAATTTCTTTTTAAATCTTAACTTTTTTGCCTTGACAATTAATATGTTATGCTTTTTTGATAAAGCTTTTACAATAAGTCATTAAGATAATCTAATTGTTCTTGTGCACTATCTGAATAGCTGCTGTCAGGACAATCATTTACAATCTGTGTGTAATAATTATATGCCTCATCCATGTTTCCTAATTCCTGCTGGCTGATAGCAGAGATATACAATATATCACATTTAAAAGTGCCACCCGGGTAGGAATTTAAATACCTTTCACCTGCAGAAACAGCCTTGTTATATTCTTCTTTTTTATAATAGCTCAAACAAAGCCCATAAAGGGAACCGGGCATATATCGGCTATCGGGGTAATTATTTATTAGCCTTTCAAAGTATAATATGCTATCAATCCACTGTTGGTCTTCCAGTACAATCTGAGCAATAATATAAATAGCCTCTTCCAGATATTCACTATCCGGATATTTATCAATAAAACCTGTTAATTTTGTCATAGAGTTATTATTATCAGATATTAAATAGTTTATCTTTCCAGTAAGAAAAACACTTTCCTCTATAAATGAACTATCAGGGTATTGCTGTATGAGCTCCTGGAATGATAACAATGCATTCTGATAATCTTTATCATTTAAGTAACTCCAGGCAATACTATATTGAACATGCTCTGTTAATGAATGGGTACCATAGTGTTGTAAAAAATCTTTATAATAAGTAATTGCTGACTTAAAGTCTGCCTGCTGATAACAGGTTTCAGCTAACATATATAGAGATCTTGCAGAAATTTCGCTTTCTTCCAGATAATCAACTTTCTGAAAATTATCTTTAGCCTGATTATAATCCGCCAGCCTGTAAAAACTCAATCCTTTCCAGTAATTTATTTCCATTCTCATCTGTTCAGTAATATCCATGCCTTCAATCATAATAAAGGTTTCAATTGCCTCCTGGTACTTATTACTTTCAAATTGTGTTTTTGCCAGAGCATAAAATCCATCTACAGATAAATCACCATCAGGATATATCTCTTCAGCCTCCTTATACAGTGAAAGCAATAATTCCTCATCACCCAGTCTTGTTGCAGAATCAAGTTTAATTTCCATAGCTTCTTTTGTGTTTGTATCTTCCAGTACATCAATTGAATCCTGGTATTTTCCAAGGTGATAAAGACTTTGAGCGAGCTCAATTTTACTTAAGCCTGCAAGCTCTCCCAGTGGAAATTCTTTAATAACACGCTGGAAATAGGGCACTGCATTTTCATCATCATCTTTTCGGGAATATGATAAACCTAAATCAAATAACGCTCTTTCCAATATATATTCTTCTACTGCATCCTTCTCTATCAAAGAACTATTAATTTCAATAACTCTATCATATTCTCTTTGCTCAAGCAATGTCCTTCCTAAAAGATATGCTGCCTCATTTTCTACTGGACTGTTTTTCTTCTCCAGCAACTTTTCTAAAACACCCATAGCTTCGTGATATCTTTCTTCACTGAATAATGTAAAACTATAATAATATTTTGTCTCGTCTATCTGTTTAAAGCCTGGATTATTCTCTATGATATCCAGCAGATATTTTTTTGACTGTTCATAGTCTTCTAACCAGAAATATGATTGACCCAGGATATATTTTATATCTACCAAATCATATTCGGATGATTCTGAGTCTAATAATCCCTCATATAATTGAATTGCAAGGGGGTATTTCTCCTGAACAAAATAGACTCTTCCTAATTTATAAATCCCCTCTTCATATAAAGGGCTTTTTGGAAAATTATCTATTAACAGCTTAAGATGTTCTTCAGATTGGGGATATTCTTCAAGTAAATATAAACACCATCCGCTTCCCAATAAAGAATTTTCATAATACTCACTATTGGGGTAATTATCAATTATATATTTATAATGAATATTTGCTTCATGATAATCTTTTAGCTGGTAAAGGGTTTCAGCAATTAAAAATCTTGCCTCTAAATAATCAGGATTTATCTCTAATGATTCTCTTAATTTTTCCAATGCTACATTATAATCACCTATTGAGTAAAAATCATATCCTAACTGGTAAAACTCTCTCTCCATTCCTCCGGTATATTCAATGTTTTCACCAATTCTTCTTCTCTCTTCCGCATATTCATCCATGCGGTCTAAATGGAAATATGTGCGCATTAAAAACGTTCTCGCTTTTTCAAAATTAGGATTCAACTGAGTGGATGATTTGAATACGGCTAAAGCGTCCTCATATTCGCCGGCTATATAGTGCTCATAACCCTCATTAAATCTCCAGACAGCATCTCTCCCGTATTCTTTTTCTTCAAGCGCTTTGTTTAAATAAATCCTGGCATGATTGTCAAACGGGTCTAACCTGACTGCTTCCTCCCAATGGCGAATTGCTCCATCTAAATTTCCATAGTGATAATAGCTTAAACCTAAATAATAATGAGCATCCTTAAATGCAGGAGCCATACTGATTGCCTGTTCTAAATAATTTATGGCCTCACTGTAATTTTTTACAATATAAGAATTATACCCTCTTTCATAACTCTCGAAGGCTTGCTGGCCAAATATTGATATTCTTTGCGTTCTACTTGCAAACCAGTCCAGTTCAATGCTTTCCGGTTGAATTCTTTTAATCGCCTCTGCCTGCTGCAATGCCTTTGTCCCCTGTCCGGTGTCATAATAAATCCTCATTAAATATGACCGGGCATCAATATCGTTTTGATTATATGATATTGCCTTCTCTAAATAGTAGACAGCAGATGAAGGGTCACCGGCATTGTACTTCAAATGAGCAAGCCTGGTAAGCAATATAGAAAATTCAACATTATTAACCTGCTTACCGGTTCTCTGTACAGTATCCACATATAGTTCAAGACTTTCTATTTCCCGGGCAATCCACTTTGTTTTTCGAAAAATTTCATATAACAGATAATAACCATCGGCAAAATCAGGGTCTAACTCAACAGCTTTTGTTGCATTTTGAATTGCCTCATTCCACAATGGTTTGCTGGGATAATCAGCACCTCCATATTCTAAAATAGCCTTTTCCTTTAATTCTAATGCTTTTTTATAATACTCTGAAGCTGATTGGTCATCCAGAAAAAGTGATGCAATTTGAGCAAGGTCCCTGCGGGGTTCTTCGACAACAGGCATATCAGGAGGCATTGCTTCAGCTACATCATTCTCTATTTCAACAATTTCAGCTTCTATGATAGCCTCCAAAGGAACTCTGTTTGGATCAATATCGGATTCCTGCAATATATTTCTGATTATTCTTTCTTTTAAATTGTATAAATCGTCCAGGGGAGCTGAAATTCTGCGAAATTCAACCAAATGACCGGTGGAAGAAGCATACATTAATAAATCCAAATCAATCTGACCTTCAGCATCCTGGAAATAGTTCCCGGAAAATATCAAATCAACCTTCAAAAGATTGGCTAAATGACCAAATGATATCGAGTCTTTCTTTTGAACCATATTTTGGTATTGCCCTTGATCAGCTATTGTATTTATTTCAGACAATGGCATAAGATTTACCTGATCAATTTTTGATAAAGATTGACTTATTGTAACAGCCAAATCTTCTTCTAACCACTGCAAACCTTCATCTCCGGTTTGATTGTTGAAATAATAGATTGCTATATCTGGTGCTGGAGATGCAATTATCTCTGGTACTGCTGTGAATATTATTAAACCAATAGCAATAAACCAGGTTAATAATTGGCTTTGGAATTGGTTAACCTTATAATATTTTTTAAATAGCTTAAACCAGTAAATCATTTTTATCCTTTACATAATTATTTCTATATGCTTATTATTATACCAGCAAGATTTATTTTATTTAACATAATATTATACAGTATCTATGAATAAAAGTAAAAATCTGTATCTCCAATTTTTACCTTATCCCCGTCCTTTATTCCTTTATTTTTCAGGGCTTTTTCAACCCCGGTTTTTTTTAATATTTTTTGAAAGTATTCTAATGCCTGGGGATTTTGCAGATCATACCTATTCACCATCTTAACTATTGTATTCCCTTTAACAATAAATGTGTCACCTTCTTTTGTAACGACAAAATCCGGCTCATATCGATAATGAGCCAGCTCTTCCTTTTTGGTAAATATTTTTCTGCTCTCCTTTTTTTCAGCAATAGATATTAGTTTCTGCAGCTCATAAATAAGTCCATCTACACCTTCACCGCTGATTGCTGATATGAACATCACCGGAACATTTTCTTTTAAAAATTGCTTTCTTATAAATTCTTCCTTTTCTTTTACTTCCGGTAAATCATATTTATTTATTACAACAATTTTTTCCTTTTTCTGTAAAATATCGGCATATTGTTTTAGTTCATTTTCTATAATAAGATAATTCTGAAACAACTTATCATTATTGTGAAATACTATCAGAGAGCCGTCGATAAGATGTATTAATACCTTTGTTCTTTCGATATGTTTTAAAAATCGCGTGCCCATTCCAACACCCTGATGAGCTCCTTCAATCAAACCCGGAATATCTGCAATTACAAAAGAATTTTCTTCATCTACCTGCACAACACCCAAACAGGGTTCGATTGTAGTAAAAGGATAATCAGCAATTTTTGGTTTTGCAGCAGAAACCCGTGAAAGAAGAGTAGACTTTCCTGCATTGGGAAATCCGACAAGCCCAACATCAGCAATTAGTTTTAAGTTAAGCCTTAATTTTACTCTTTCTCCCGGTTCCCCTCTTTGAGCAAACATAGGAGCCTGTCGCTGTGAACCTCTAAAACGATAGTTCCCTTTTCCGCCAGCACCGCCTTTGGCCACAAGTATTTGTTCTCCGGGCTTAGAGAGATCTGCAAGGAGTTCATTTTTCTCAGTGTCTTCTACAACAGTTCCCACAGGTACCTTAAGCAGCAAATCCTGTCCATCTTTACCGTTCTTTTTTTGCCCTCTGCCATTCCCTCCATCTTCTGCATTACAATGGGGACTTCGGTAAAGCTGAATCAGTGTTCTTGTGTGATAGTCAGCCTGAATAATTATATTTCCGCCTTTCCCGCCATCACCTCCATCAGGACCTCCTCTGGGAACAAAGCGCTCTCTTCTGAAACTTACAGATCCGTTACCGCCGTTACCGGCATTTGCATATATAATAACCTTATCTGAAAACATCATAATCCTTTTATATATTTTTTATATTTCGTAATATGTGTATTTTTAATTTATAACAAAAAACCCTGAGCTTTTTCAAAACCCAGGGTATATTTTGTTGAATTAATTATATAACTATTCTTCCAACGCCTTGACAGAAACCTGTTTTCTATTCTTACCTTTGTTCTGAAAATCAACATATCCGTCAATTAATGCAAATAATGTATCATCATTGCCACGGCCTACATTTTTACCTGGTAAAATCCGGGTACCCCTCTGTCGGATAATAATATTACCACTTTTTACCAGCTGACCGCCAAATTTCTTTACTCCTAAACGTTTCGATATACTATCGCGACCGTTCTTAGCTGAACCCTGTCCTTTTTTATGAGCCATATAATCTCACCTCTCTTTAAAAGCTGTAACTTTCAATTAGTAATTCTATTTGCTGTCGCTTATTTTTTCAATCTTAACTTCGGTAAAGGCCTGTCGATGCCCTGCTTTTTTCTGGTATTTTTTCTTTGGTTTATATTTAAATACTACTATTTTTTTTGCCCTTCCCTGTTTTAACACTACACCTTCAACATAGCTATCAGTTAATAATGGCCGACCAAACTGGTATTCTCCGTCTTTCTCTAACATCAATACCTGATCAAACTTTATCTTATCGCCCTCTTTTGCTTCAAGTTTTTCAACCTTGATAACATTACCTTCTTCAACTATGTATTGTTTTCCTCCCGTTGCGATAACTGCATGCATTTAGCATTTTCCTCCTGCTTAAAAAATCGCCTGAATAGGCAGCCATAATAAAAGCTTTTACAGCCTATTCAGTGCGTTAGTTGGCTTATAAAATTTATCATATATGATAATACATGTCAAATCATTTTTTCTTTTTTTGCATTTGTTAAAATATGTGTCTAAATATTAATAGCGCTAATCATCTATTTTTCCATAACCAGTCATTATTTTAACACTATTTACTCTTATAAAATCTTTACAATTTTTTTAACTTCTTTTTTCCTGCCAACAGCAATTACTTTGATTTTTTCAATATGCAAGTCACTTAATGGCTTAATATAAATTGACTTCCGGTAATCTTTTTCCAGTTGTTTTATTAACATCATTTTGCTACCAGCAAGTTCTTCTTCAACTTTTGGATGCACCCCTAATAGAATTGCCTCTGCCTTGGAGTGAATGCTTAGATCTTCCAGTTTATGCATAACCTGATTACTTACTGTTTCAATAGAAAACACCCTTCCGTTACCGGAACAATACGGGCAGGAAGTTCTTAATAAAGAATCCAAATCTCTCTTCGATCGTTTGCGAGTCATTTCCACAAGCCCTAATTCAGATGTTTGAACTATATTAGTCTTTGTTTTATCTTTTTTAAGCGCATCCTCCAGCTTTTTCATGACCTTTTCCTGATCTTCCTTGTTATCCATATCAATAAAATCAATGATAATTATTCCCCCGATATCTCTAAGACGTAATTGCCTGGCTATCTCTTCAGCAGCTTGCATGTTGGTTTTCAATATAGTGTTTTTCATCTTTTTTCCGCCAACATACTTTCCGGTATTTACATCAATAACAGTCAGGGCTTCCACTTCATCAAAGACCAGATATCCCCCGCATTTTATCCATACTTTTTTCTCTAAAGCCCGGTTTATTTCTTTTTCTATATTATATTCTTCAAAGATTGGCTTATCACCATTATAATAGGAAACACGCGGTTTCAAATCAAGAAGTGACAGAGTATCAAGAAAGCTGACTATTTTTTGGTAATCTTTTTTTGTGTTAACCACAAATTCATCAATATCTTCAGTAAACAGATCCCGTATAACCCTGTATGTCAGATTTAAATCCTCATGCAAAAGCATTGGAGCTTTTGCTTTCTTGCTTCTTTTTTGTATTTTGGTCCAGAGTCGTACCAGTAAGTCCATATCAGGAGCAAAATCTTCTTCATTCTTACCAATACCCGCTGTTCTTACAATAAAACCAAAATCCTTATGTTTGATTTTCTGCACTATTTTTTTTAATCTATCTTTTTCTTCATCCTGCTCTATCCTTCTGGAAACAGCAATTCCTTTATTGTTCGGCATTAATACCAGATAGCGTCCCGGCAGACTGATATCGGTTGTTACTCTTGCACCCTTCGGTACAATGGCTTCCTTTACCACCTGAACGTCTATCTCCTGTCCTACTTTAATTAGTTCATTAACATCAATTTTTTTATCGTTATTAGTAGTACCAGATTGCTCTAAGTCATTCAGGTGTAAAAATGCATTTCTATCAATACCGATATCAATAAAAGCAGCTTCAATTCCCGGCAAGACATTTTTAACTTTTCCTTTGTAGATATTTCCAATAATTTTCCTATCTTCCAGTCTTTCTATATGTATCTCAACTAATTTATTATTTTCTAAAATAGCGACACGCTCTTCACTTAATCCACTATCAATAATAACTTGTTTTCCTTTAATCTCCATATTTCATGTATCACCTTCCTATTTTAAAATTTTATAAACTTAAAATAAATATTAAATACAAATAATCCCTATAAATCATTTATATTAATTTATCATATCTTATTTATTCATAATCTGTTCTCTGGTTGCTTCTCTTATAGAAAACAATTCTTTCTCATTGAACATTCCGAAAAATTTATTTATGATTATTAACGGATTAATACTCCCTTTATATTGAATATCAATAATCAATTTAATTAATAAGCAATTTTTCTCATCAACAGGTATTGTTTCCATACCTTCAATATAAGGTTTTAAGTCTACATCCCTTAGTCCTTTTTTGGTCCTTTTTTCAGCAATAATACTCTCCTGGCTTACAAAACATTGAATATTAGAGTTGACCAATTCTGTTAATTCACTTTCTTTAATGTCAAAATTGTTTGAATTATATTCTATTTTGATAAGATAAACAGCATACTTTAAAATATGACTCAATGTGTTTTTATTTTCTGTAACCGCTTCTATGTCTAAAATCTCTAAACCCTGTGGGGCAAATTTATTAATGCTTTCCTTTATTTGAATTTTATCTAATTCATTTAACAGATTTATATCAAGGACTTCCTGCAACCCGACAAATCCTAATGGCAAAGCCGGGCCAAAAGATATTTTATACCTGGGATTAAAACCCTGTGTTAACTCCACAGGCAATTGGCTTCTTCTTACAGTCCTGCTGAATAGTGTATTTAAATCCAGATGTGATATAAACTTCAGCGGACCGTCCTTTTTATATTTTAAACGATACGAATAGGACATTTACTTGCTCTCTTTATTTATATTATAACGTATTTAACAACATTATTTTACTTTATTTCTTCGAAATTTCTTTACAAATCTTCTGTAATCCGCACCCTTGACAATCAGCAGTCCGACAATCCCGGGTTGTTTTGCCTTCAATAGCCTTTTTCCATTCAAGCCAGAAGTACTCTTTGGATACCCCGCAATCAATTATATCCCAGGGCATTATTTCTTCTTCTTTTCTTTCCCGGTTAGCATAAAAAGAAATATCAAGGTGATTTTTCTGAAATGTCTCTTTCCATTTGTCAAAGTTAAAAAATTCCCGCCATGAATCAAATTTACATCCTGCCTGATAAGCTTCTTCTATTACCCTGTTTAACCGCCTGTCACCCCTGGCAAAAACTGCCTCCAGCAGGCTTTCTTTAGTATCAGGGAAACTATAAGAAATATTTTTACTACGAATCTTTTTTCCAATATAATTAAATTTTTCTATCAGTATTTCTTCTTTTTCCTGTCCCACCCACTGAAAAGGCGTATGAGCCTTTGGCACAAAAGCATTTATGCTTACATTTAGAGAAAATCGAGCACCTACGGTTTTCCTGCCGATTTTTTCCACTCTTTTAATCATTTGAATAATTCCGTCAATATCATCCCGGGTTTCAGTAGGTAATCCAATCATAAAATATAACTTAACCCTTCTCCACCCTTCATTAAAAGCATATTGAACAGTATTGTATAAATCATTTTCAGTTACATTTTTATTAACCGTATTACTCAATCTGTCAGTTCCAACCTCCGGAGCAAAGGTAAGTCCGGTTTTTCTAACACGCTGAGTCTCTCTTGCCAGCTGTACTGAAAAACTGTCTATTCTCAATGATGGAAGAGAAACTCCTACCCCTTTTTCTTCATACCTGTCAACTAACTCTTTAATTAAACTGGAAACCCTGCTATAATCACTTGAACTTAATGATGATAAAGAAATTTCTTCATACCCTGTATTTTTCAGTGACTCTTCAGCCAGCTTCAGAAGATTTTCTTCAGAACGCTCCCTTACCGGCCTGTATATCATTCCAGCCTGGCAGAATCGGCAACCCCTGGTACATCCACGGAACACTTCAAGGGTAATTCTGTTATGAACAATATCAATATTTGGCACAATAGGAGATGTTGGAAATGGTGCAGAGTTCAAGTCGGCTACTATTCTTTTGGTTATTTTTTCTTTTGCATACTTATTCCTGCAGGAAAAAGATTTAATAGTTCCATCAGGATAATAATCAACTGTATAAAAGGAAGGAATATATATACCCTGTATGCTACCCAATTCCTGTAAAAGTCCTTTTTTCCCGCTTTTCTTTCCTTTTTTTGACCATGAACTATATACAGCAATAATCTCATTAATAATATCTTCCCCATCACCTATAACAAATAAATCAATAAAATCTGTTAATGGTTCAGGGTTAAAAGTGGCTGGGCCTCCGGCAATTACAAGAGGTTCATCTTCACTTCTTTTACCTGCTTTTAATTGTATATTGCCAATATTCAACATATGTAATACATTTGTATAGCATAATTCATGCTGTAAGCTGAATCCAACAATGTCAAATTCATTTAATGGTCTGTAAGATTCCTGTGAAAATAATGGAATATTATTTTCTAACATCTGTTTTTCCATATCCTCAGCAGGTGCAAAAACCCTCTCTGCCAGGGCATCTTCACGTTTGTTAATAATATCATAAAGAATTTTAAAACCCAGATAGCTCATTCCTATCTCATATAAATCAGGAAAAGCCAGGGCTACTTTTACAGTACCAATATTATCTTTTTTAACAATCTGATTATACTCTTTACCAATGTACCTACCAGGTTTTTCTACATTTCCAAGTATTTCTTTCTTAAGTATATTCTCTATATTCTCTTTTTTCCTATTCAGCGTATAATCCTTTCTATATCTTATCTTTTATAATAATTAAGATAAATTTAATACATTTCTAATCAGGAATAAATACTTCTTATATGAACATTCAGCAAGATACCTATCCCGATAAAATTACTTATCATGAAGGTTCCGCCATGGCTGATAAATGGTAACGGCAACCCGGTTGCAGGCATCAAACCCATCGCCATACCTACATTTATTAAAACGTGTAAAAAAAAGAATGCAACCACACCAGCTGCTAAAAATGTTCCCAAAAAATCAACCGCCTCCTGTGCAATCTTTATACCCTTCCATATCAAAAATATAAATAATACCAGTAATATTACCGCTCCAACAAACCCCATCTCTTCACCAACTACAGAAAATACAAAATCAGTATGTTGAGCAGGTAAAAATTTTAACTGGCTTTGAATCCCGCTAAAAATTCCCTGTCCAAATAATCCACCGGACCCTATTGCCACCTTTGATTGTATCACATTATACCCGGCTCCCAATGGGTCCAGGTTGGGATTTATAAATAAAATTATTCTATTCTTTTGATAATCTTTTAAAAATGACCACATAATAGGAAATGAAGATAAAAACAACAAAGCCATTATAATAATATGCTTCCATCTGATTCCTGCTATAAATATCATAAATAATAATATACCTAAAAATATCATTGAGCTACCCAGATCAGGCTGTTTAAAAATAAGAAGCATCGGGATACCTGTAAATATAAAAGGTGCTATAAAATATACGGGATAAGATAATTTATCTTTCTGCCTGCTGAAAAAATCTGCTAAAAATATTATTAATGTAATTTTTGCAAATTCTGTTGGCTGAAAGTCAAAACCGGCAATTACAATCCAGCGCTGAGCTCCACCTGATACCCTTCCAAAAAATATTACATATATCAATAATAATATTGATAATATATATAAGGGTGCAGATATTTTTTCCACTTCGTGGTAATCAATGGTTGCTATTAAAATTGACATCACCAGGCCTGCAGCAATGTACAACAACTGTTTATGAAAAAAGACCGGGGAACCGATATCGGTTATTTGAATATTAGTTGTGCTGTATATAACCAGTAAACCAATTGAACACAAAAGCAAGACAATAAAGAGAAGAGTATAATCAATATGTTTAATTATGCGAAAGCCTCTCATTAAGGAAGCCCATCCAAATCCTGAGAAAGAAGCTGTTTTATTCATTATTATCTTGAAACCTCTTTACTATTAACAATTAATTTACCTGATCCTGGGTTTTAACATTTTTGTTTATAAAATATTCCTGAATAATCTCACGTGCAAGAGGAGCAGCGGCCTGGCTGCCATCTCCTCCGTGCTCCACAAATACTGTTATGCATATTTCCGGGTCCTGATAAGGAGCATATCCAACAAACCAGGCATGATTTTCACCATGAGAATTCTGGGCAGTACCTGTTTTACCTGCAACTTCCATGTTTTCAACTTGAGCATTTTTACCTGTCCCACTCTCAATAACCATTTTCATACCTTTTTTAACTGTTTGAAAAGTTTCAGCAGATATATCAGTTTTTCCCATTATTTCCGGCATAAATTGTTCTACTAATTCTCCTGATTGAGATATTATTTTTTCTACATGATAAGGTCTGTATTTAATACCGTCATTCACAATAATACTAAGCATAGTATGTATTTGAAATGGAGTGGTCACTAAATAACCCTGGCCAATAGAAAGATTTACCGTATCCCCTGGAAACCATATTTGGTTTAGCGTTCTTTTCTTCCAGTCTTGAGAAGGCAGCAAGCCCTCTAATTCCCCGGGTAAATCGATTCCTGTTTTTTCTCCCAATCCCAGCATTGCCGCATATTGGCTTAATTTATCTATACCAAGTCTTTGTCCCATATTATAAAAAAAGACATTGCAGGAATTACTGATCGCTTCCAGGAATGTCTGGTTTCCATGACCTGTTTCTCTCCAGCATTTAAATCTTGAGTCTCCCAGTTCAAAGTAACCTGGGCAATATATTTTTTCATTCAAATTAACAAGCCCCTCTTCCAAAACAGCAATTGCGGTCACTAATTTAAATATTGACCCGGGAGGATAAATACTTTGAATATTACGATTACATAAGATATTTTCGGTACTTTGGGATATTTCCTGCCATTGTTCAACAGAAATTTGTTGAGTAAAGATATTTGGATTATAACCTGGCTGACTGACCATAGCTAATATTTTTCCGGTTTGTACTTCACTTACTATAATTGCACTCTTCTCTCCGATAATCATATTTTCAATAAATGCCTGTAGATGACTGTCAATTGTTAAAAAAATATCATTACCGGCAATTGGCTCAATTTCTTCCAGTGTTAATACTTCTCTTCCCAATGCATCTATTTCGACTTCCTTGTTACCTTTTTCCCCTCTCAGGTAAGAATCATAGTATCTCTCGATTCCGCTTTTCCCAACTATATCTCCTCCAGAAAGATGGCTATACCCGGTAGACTTTAACTCATCTACACTTATTTCGTTAACATACCCCAATATATGAGATGCCAAACTATCATAAAGATATTTTCTTTCAGGCTGTACTGTCAGAATGGTTCCTTTGAATTTATATTTTTGCTCTTCAATAGCAACAATTTGCTCTTTGTCGAGATCTCTTTTAATTGTTTGGGATTGAAATGGATTATATTTTGTCCTTTGAAATTTTTCAGCAATCAGTGATTCTTCAACAGGAATAATTGTACTTATCTCACTTGATAATAGTTGATAATCATCTACTTCTGCCGGAATTACAGAGAGATTAACCGATGGTCGATTTGTTATCAATAGTACTCCTTCTTTGTCATATATTTCGCCCCTGGGTGCCTCTTCAACCAGAGAACGGATACAATTACTCATTGCCCTCTGCTGGTATTCCTGCCCCTTTATAATTTGTAAGTACCATAAGTTTATAAAAAATATTGAAAAACAAAATATTATAAAGGTAAAAAGACTTCCCAGTCTTTTTACAGTAAGATCTTTTGTTACCTTATTATTTTCCTGTTTAAACATAGTTTACTTATTCTTTCGCCTAAAATAATAAAATATTTTATTTATCCCGATAAAAAATAACGGCAAAACAATGGCATTGATTAAAGCTTGAGTTATTGTAATATTTTTGAAATTGGCATCAAAATTATAGTTGGAATAAAGGGATTTCAGTAAAAAATATGTCATTACATTATTAATTACTGTAAAAACAAAGGCAGATATTGCAGCTATCCAGATAATATGATGTGAAAATATTTTTTCCCTTATAGTACCTGCAACATATCCGATTAATGTCTTAGTCAGGGCATTAATACCAAGCAAGTGAACTGAAAATATATCTTTCAGCAAACCGCCTGCAAAACCAAAGATAGTGCCTTCTTCCGCTCCCGATATAAACGATATGCAAATAACTACAATCAGTATAAAATCCGGTTTGATTACATCTATTTCTACAATACTGGCAAAGAGCAGTTCTATTGCCATAGTTATAAGTATTATGCCTGCCTTAACCAATAACATCATTATCTACAATTCCTTATATTAAAATATTTTATATTACATTATTTACTCACAAATTAAATATTAAAATCCGATAATTATGTAAAGCTCTATTTTTTTCAGACTATATAGTGGTGGATTATTGTCACTGAACTAATTTCGGGTATGATTTATTATTCTATAATAATAATGCAGATTAGGTCTTTAAATGAATAAGAAAATATGGAAACTATATATCTACTCGTTTACTCTAAAATATAATTCAATTTTTCCTAAGATAATTAACCACATAAAATAGGGTAAAGCAATCACTCTTTTAATTCGTTTCGGTTCTTTTATCAATCTGTAAATCCATTCCATACCGTGATTTTGCATCCATAAGGGAGCTCTGGGTATTTTACCAGATAAAACATCAAAACTTCCTCCGATGCCAATACACACTGGAACGTTCAGTAAATCTTTATATTTTGATATCCATATTTCCTGTTTCGGTACTCCTAATCCCACTAACAAAAAGTCAGGTTTTTTCTCTTTTATCTCTCTTATTATATCTTTTTCATTTTTCTCATATTGGTTGCCCGTATATCCTTCTTGCTTAAAATATCCATGATGAAATCCGACAATATTAATCCCGGGATATTTTTTCTCTAAATTAACCACAGCCTTATTTATTATATCCTCTTTTGCACCTAACAGAAAAAGCCGATATCCTTTCTCCACAGAAGATTGACAAATCCTATTTATTAAATCTATGCCGGTAATCCTTTCTATCAGGGGATTTTCCAGCGTTGCAGTGGCCCATAATAATCCTGACCCGTCAGGAGTTACCAGGCTTGCTTTTTTTGTAATGCTGAGATATTTTTTATCTTTCCGTGCCCGTAAAACAGCCAGGGTATCAGGTGTCACTACATAAGAAGGGTTTTTTTCTGAAATAAATTTATCAATTCTTTCCATAGCCTGGTTACAATTTATGCGGTCAATCGGTACATCAAACAATTTTATTTTTTGCCTTTTATTATCAACTGTAATTATATTATTTCCATTTGCAACTTGAGTTTTTAGCCAATGAAATCCTACAAACCAGAGGGCAGTCATTCCGGTAAATAAATAAACATTTTCCCAAACTGATATAACTATTGCGATTATACTTAAATAAACACTTGTAAAAACTATTATGGCTTTAGATCCCCTCAGGGAAAAACCCTGGCTTATAAGCTGCTGTATTATTTTACTTTCATTCATAGCCTCTAAATAACTATCACTAAAATACCCGGAAAAAAATGAATAAGAGGCGTCAATTATCGGCAACCCTAAAATTAAAAATGGTGTCAATAATGTAAGTGCAGCTGTGCTTTTGAGCACACCCACAATCGCAATAATGGCTAACATAAAGCCAAAAAACATATAATATTTTGAAAAACCAATACTATTATTAAGTTGTTTTTTCTTAAGATAAATAACAAACAAAGAAAATATTGCCAGCAGTACGGATAATATCTCTGCCAATATCAGACCCTGTCTCTGAAAGACCGATACAATCAAAAAGGTTACAGAAGCTATAAAAACTATAATTGGTGTCAGGCTGCTTAATTCGTTGGTTTGTCCTACAGAATTTGTAATAATCAGCAACCACGCTATAGTTAAGGGAATGGATAAGTTTGCAAGATACCAGTAACTACCGGAAGAATCCCTTAAAAATTCTATCCTTACCCCCACCAGGATAACTATAACGGAAATAATTCCCTGCAAGATAACTTTTAGCCATGGAGAAAGTTTTTTCTTTTGGTCGTACTTGCCCAGGAATATCATTAATATTCC
>Ga0172382_10003463_pt1 | contig 24995 bp, 28 predicted proteins | sample Leawel138RmetaG_FD_122245 | JGI IMG/M metagenome (GOLD analysis project Ga0172382, IMG submission 122245) | Leachate microbial communities from a municipal landfill in Southern Ontario, Canada - Leachate well 138R metaG | ecosystem: Engineered > Solid waste > Landfill > Unclassified | place...
CCCGCCGAGCACCTTCATCCCGATGACCGCGACCCCCTGCTCTCTTGCGGTCGTAAGCACCCTGTCCAGAAACCCACCGAGCACCTCCTCAACGGGGTTTACAGGCATCATCACGGCGTCGACCGGCCAGGTCTCAACAGCGTGTGCGAGAACATCCGGATCGTGGTGCCCCGTCACCCCGATATGGCGCACGACACCCGAATCCCGCGCTTCGATGAACGCCTCAAGAGCGCCGCCCGGGGCCTCGGCCGCCCGGATATCGGAAAAGGATCGGATATCGTGGATCTGCCAGAGATCGAGGGTCTCGACACCCATCCTCTGGAGAGTCTCCAGGAGATCCATCTCGGCATCTGCGTGCGCCCGGCTTGCCGATTTGCTTGCGAGAAAGACCGGCGCCCGGAGATCAGGGCGTTTCTTCCAGATCTCGCCGTAATAATCCTCGCTCCCGGCGTATGCCTTCGCGGAGTCGAAGTAAGCGATCCCCTGATCGAGTGCCTCCATGATGACGGCGTTTGCCTCAGCATGCCGCCCATACGTCCTGAGGACGCCCTCTCCGCCGAGGCCCACCAGGGTCACCTCGCACCCTGTCGTTCCGAACCTGCGCTTCGTGAGCACCGCCATGGGCCACGATATCCCTGCCCGCGTATAAAAGTCTTGAGCATAGAGCCGTGAAGACAGGCAGATTACCCGGTCAAGGAAGATGTGCCGGAAAAACATCGATGTTCCGGCGGGCTCGTCTTGCCATCTACGGATACCGGCTTAAAAGGCCCGGTTCAACCGGGTAGCGCCGATAGGGGGCGACTGCAGCCGGAAAAGTGAGAAGAGGAGCTCTATAGCGATATCACCGGCCATAATGCTGGTACAGCGGATTTACACGCCGCATTCCGGTTTTTCGGCAAGGGGTAAAGTTTATTTATACCAGAAGGCATCGTCCACCGCATGAAAAGGATGTTTGGTATCCTTGTACTCATGGTGATCACGAGCATCATGATTGCAGGGTGTGTGCAACCCGCGGAGAACGAGACGGTGACGCCCACCACAACACCGGCCCTCACCGAGACACCGATGGGAACTGTAGAGGAGACGCCGGAAGAAACCATAACCACACTGGCACCTGCGGAGACAGAAACAGCGATAGAGACGGAAACCATGGAGGAGACTGAGATCATAATGGTGTCGGACGAGACAGAGACACCGCCGGGAACGCCGGTAGTGGTAATTGTCGCTGATGAGATTGTCTCCATCACCGACAGCGGATTCATGCCGGAAACCCTCGCCGTTCCTGCCGGCACCACAGTAGAGTGGACAAACGACGCTTCAGCAGACCAGACCGTATCGACGACCGGGGATACCGGGTTCCTCAGCTCCGGGATACTCAAGCCGGGCGATACGTACACCTATACCTTCAGCGCCGAGGGGAACTACACCTACCAGTCATGGATATCAGGATTCACCGGGACGGTCATCGTCACCCCCTGATCCCTCTTTTTCCTGCCGGCGGGTGTATGGTTCTCCTTACGTCCGCCGGTATGCTCCGGCCACTTGCACCAGCCTTTCGGCGAACCCTTCCGGGAAGTAGGCGTGGGTATACTGCCCGATCGCGTTCTGTGCGATAAGCCCATCCCGCCCCTCGACGATCCCCCGCCCACGGATGAGTTCCAGGGCAAACCGGGCGTCACGGGCGGGATCAATCCGGGAATAGTGGAACTCATGACCACGGAAGGTTGATCCCGGGACAAAGATCGGGGAAGCCCCACCGGCCCGGGTCTCGACATATCCGAGCGCCTGGATCCGATCCGTCATCTCCGCCGTTGCCGGGAGGATACCGGTCATCGGATGGTCGCCCTCAGCAATCACAAGACGCTCGGTGAGATAGATGAGCCCGCCACATTCCGCGTAGATCGGCATGCCGTCGTCGGCAGCCCGGCGGATATCCTCCCGGCACCGGGAGGAGGAGAGCGCCTCCACATGGAGCTCCGGATAACCGCCCCCGAGATAGAGGGCATCCACGTCGGGGAGCCGATCGGTCATCGGCGAGAAGATGATCAACTCAGCTCCGGCCTGAACGAGCCGATCGAGGTTATCGGCGTAGTAAAAACAGAACGCTGCATCTTTTGCGATGCCGATGCGCACCCGCGCCTCCGGCCGGCCCTGGGTATCCACCGGCACCGGGAGGGGCGGGGCCGACCGGGCAAGATCGGTTATGCCGGAGAGATCACACGCCTCCTCCATCACTGCACCGAACCCGGTCATCATCCCCGTCTCAGTCGCCATTGCGAGCCCGAGATGCCGGCTCTCGACCGCGAGATCGTTTCGCCGCGGAACTCCCCCGTAAATAGGGAGGCTCTTCGTCTCCTCGATCATGGCAAGGTGACGGGGGCTCCCGATCCTGTTGAGGATGACCCCGGAAACCCGGACAGCAGGGTCGAACCCCGCATAGCCCTGGATCATGGCGTGGACGCTCCGTGACGCGCCCCCGGCATCCACAACGAGGAGAACCGGGGCATCAAGGATCTTTGCGACATGTGCCGTGCTCGCGGTATCGCCTCCCTCAAGGCCATCATAGAGCCCCATCGCACCCTCGACGACGGCTATATCGGCCCCGGCAGAAGCACGGACGAACGTCTCCCGCACCCCCGCCTCCCCCATCATGAACGGATCGAGGTTGCGCGACGTCCGACCGCAGATAGCCGAATGGTGCGTGGGATCGATGAAATCCGGCCCTACCTTGAAGGGCTGGACAGTAAGTCCCCGGGTGGCGAGCGCCGCCATCAGGCCGCTTGCAAGCGAGGTCTTACCGCAACCGCTGTGAGTTCCGGCAATGATAATTCGTGGAATTGGCCGCATAACGTCCCTGTAGTCTTGTATACCGCAGAAGATAAATATGACCTGAGATAACCTCGATGTATCAAATTAATTTGTTATAGTTCAGATTAATTTGAACTGTGCGCCGATGTGGCGATCTCGAGGTGAACTACGCATGCACATCATGGAAGGATTCTTACCAGACCCCTGGTGGCAGATCTGGTTTCTTGTATCGCTGCCCTTCATCATCGTCGGGCTCTACCGGATTAACAAGCTTGTTCAAGAGAAACGGGAAGTGTTACCGCTCCTTGCAGTCGCAGGTGCATTTGTCTTCGTTCTCTCTTCGCTCAAACTCCCCTCGTTCAACGGGAGCTGCTCCCACCCCACGGGGACAGGACTCGGAGCCGTCCTCTTCGGCCCCTGTATCACCGCTGTCCTCGGGTTGATCGTCCTGATCTTCCAGGCGATCTTCCTCGCACACGGTGGGATCACAACCCTCGGGGCAAACGTCTTCTCAATGGGAATCGCAGGGCCGGCCGTCGCCTACCTCATCTATAAAGCCGGAACCCGGGCAGGTGCGAATACGTACGCAACGGTCTTTGTCGCCGCGGCCCTCGCCGACCTTGCCACCTACGTCGTCACATCGATCCAGCTCGCACTCGCTTTCCCCGGGGCGACCGGATTTGTCGGCGCATTCACGGCCTTCGCCGCGATCTTCGCCGTCACCCAGATCCCGCTCGCCATCATCGAGGGCGCGATCATTGCGCTGGTCTTCAAGTATATCGTCCAGCTCAAACCCGAGATCCTCACCCGCCTGAATCTCCTCTCCGAGAGCACTATCCAGAAACTCCGGGAGGCTGCAGCATGAAGTATGGCATGGAGCTTGCAGTTGCCGCGCTCATCATCATATTCGCCGGAATCTTCCTCTACCAGAATGCCGTGATACAGGCCGGCCTTGGCGAAGGGGAAGAGGCCTGGGGCGGGGCCGACGACGGTGCCGCCGACCTCATCGAGGCCTCAGGCTACGAACCCTGGATCGAACCCTTCTGGGAACCCCCGAGCGGCGAGATCGAGTCACTCCTCTTCGCCTTGCAGGCGGCCATCGGCGCGCTGATAATCGGCTACGTCTTCGGCTCCTGGCAGGCCGGCAGGAAAACAGCCTGATCTCTATCAAATCCCCTTTTTTTTCTTTCATCAGGGCACCGGAAAGATGATGGACACCATACGGCTTTTTGGGTAACCCGGCAAACCGGGATCGGGAGGACGAAGAGATGTACGAAGTGCTTGAGGGTTTTGCCCGGACAAACGGTCTCCGGGAGGTGAGTACCGGGCTTAAACTCATCGTCGGGCTCTCAAGCATCCTCTTCTCGGTCTCGTCGCCCGGTCCCATAGCACCCCTGTTCGTCGCGGTCTCGATGAGCACCGCCATCCTCTTCCTCGCAAAGATCCCCGCGAGGGTCTATGCCCGCCTCCTCCTTGCCCCGGTCTCGTTTACCCTGATGAGCATCACCGTGATCCTCTTCATCACCGGGGGCGGAGAGGTCCTTTTCGAGGTTCCCGGCCTCCCCCTCACCATCACGACCGGCAGTGTGAACCTTGCCATCCTCCTCCTTGCCCGGGTCTTCGGCGGCATGTGTTCGCTCTATTTCATCGCCCTCACGACGCCGATGACCGGAATCTTCGATATTCTCCGGAAACTCCGGGTGCCTGCGGTCTTCATCGATCTTGCCATGCTCACCTACCGGTTCATCTTCATCCTCATCGAAGAAGCGGGCGAGATCCACCGGGCGCAGGAGATGCGCCTTGGATACGGCCGGTTTCGGGAGTCGGTGCATACGTTCGGGATGCTCTCAGGGGCACTCTTCATCAGGACCTGGGAGAGCGGGGAAGCCCTGGTTCTCGCGATGGATGCACGCTGCTACGACGGCAAATTCGATGTCCCGGACGACACCCGGCCGATCTCCACCCTCTCACTCGCCGCAGTCCTGATCTACTGCTTTACAATCCTCAGCGTCTCGCTCTCCACCGGAGGTCTAACACTCGTATGACACCACTGCTTGAGACCGATAACGTCACCTACACCTACCCAAACGGCCCCACCGCACTTGACGGGGTGAACATCCGGATCGAGGCGGGATCAAAGACCGCTCTCGTCGGCCCGAACGGTGCCGGAAAGTCAACACTCCTCCTGATGCTCAACGGCATACTCCGGCCGACCTCAGGTGAGATCCGCTTCAACGGCCGGCCACTCGCCTACGACAGACGGAGCCTTCGTGAACTCCGCCGCCGGGTCGGGTTCGTCTTCCAGAACCCCGACGTCCAGATCATCGCCCCGACCGTCGAAACTGACGTGGCCTTCGGGCCGGTGAACCTCGATCTCCCCCCTGACGCCGTCCGAGAGGCAGTGCAGGATGCACTCGGCTGTGTCGGGCTCCGCGGTTACGAGAGGCGGCCGCCCCACCACCTCTCCGGCGGGGAGAAGAAACGGGTCGCCATCGCCGGCATCCTCGCGATGGATCCATCGGTCCTCGTCCTCGACGAACCGACGAACACCCTCGACCCCGCGAGTTCTGAAGAGGTGATGGAACTCCTCGATGAACTCGCTTCTTCCGGCAGAACGGTGCTCATATCCACGCACGACGTCGAACTCGCCTATCGCTGGGCGGACTCGGTCATTCTCATGGAACAGGGGGGTGTCCTTGCCCGGGGCTCTCCGGAAGAGGTCTTTTCCGACCACAGTCTCCTCGCATCCGCACGGCTGAAACCTCCTGCCCTCCTCGACCTCTACAACGAGCTCGGTCTCCGGGGCATCATCGACCGGAGTGCACCCCCTAAGAGCGTGCTTGAGTTCACCGACCGGATCGAACGGACGATACACGGCCACGCTCCGGGCGGGGATGCAGCCGGGACGATCTACCTCTGCGACCCCGATCTGACCGGGGGCGGAGAGGTACGTGCACTCCTCACCCGGACGGGGGCGATCGATCATGTGGGAGCGATGGGCACCCGTGCAAAGGAGTTCGCCGGCCGGGAACGGATCCCCCTCGATTTCACCTACGGCGTCATCGACAAATGCATCTTAAAAGCCCTCCTTGGTAAGAGTTCGCTCATCATCACCACCGGGGGCATGGTCGAACATGCGCGCCGGCGTATCGGGGATTACAACACCGGGAGCGGGCGAAAGGTTGCGGTGACGATGGTGCAGGAACCGGAGGATACCCGGCCCGGCCAGGAGTGACCGTGCCGCAGAACCAGCTGATCGGCAAAATGGCCCGGCGCATCGGTTTGCCCCGGACCCGCCGGTCCGACCGGGCGAAGGTTAATCCTATACCGGCGCCTGAGGATACTCTATGATGCTCGAAGAGGCACTGCAACGCATATCAGAGCAGGTAAAACGGAAGCGGATGGTCCTGCCCGACCAGAAGACCAAGATCGTCTGCACCATAGGGCCCGCATCCAGGTCTCCGGATACGCTCGCCCGGATGGCCAGAGCGGGCATGAATGTTGCCCGGCTCAACCTTTCTCACGGAACGTTCGACGAGCATCGGGAAAATATCAGAAACATCCGGACCGCAGCCGAGGTGACCGGGCTGCCCATAACGATCCTGATCGATCTCCCCGGGCCGAAGATCCGGATCGGCGACCTTGCGCATGAACCCCTTGAACTCGAGAAGGGCGAGGTCGTCACCCTCACGACCGCCCCGGCGTCAGGCAACGGTGCCCGGATCCCCGTCGAATTCCCACAGTTTCCCCAGCTGGTCTCGGAGGGGGGTACCATCTTCCTCAACGACGGGTTCCTCCAGCTCCGGGTCGACGAGGTAGGCGCAACGGATGTCCGGGCGACCGTGATCATCGGCGGCCCCCTCCTCTCACGCAAAGGGATGAGCCTTGTCGGCGGCGGGGGGATTGTTGCGCTCAGCGCCGTGACCGACCGGGACCTCGAATGTATCGACTTCGGGCTTGAAGAGGGACTCGACACGTTCAGCATCTCTTTCATTGAGCGGCCGGAGGATATCCTGAAAGCCCGCGAGTATGCTGCACGGTCGGGGAAGTCCATCCGGGTTATAGCAAAGATCGAACGGCAAGAAGCGCTCGCAAACCTCGACGGGATCCTTCAGGAGACCGATGGCGTCATGATCGCCCGCGGTGATCTCGGTGTTCAGACGCCCATCGAGGACGTCCCTGCGGTACAGAAACGGATCATCCAGAAGGCCAACATCCTCGGCCGGCCGGTGATCACCGCCACCCAGATGTTGATGTCGATGACCGACAACATCCGGCCTACCCGGGCGGAGGTGACCGATGTCGCAAACGCCATCCTCGATGGGACGGATGCCGTCATGCTCTCCGAGGAGACGTCCATCGGGAAGTACCCGGTCGATACGGTGGCGATGATGGCGAAGATCGCCCGTTCAACCGAGGAGAAACGCTCACTCGTTGGGGCCGGGTGCGCCCCGCTCGACTTCTTCCGGCAGGGAAAAGGGCGGGAGAAGATCACCGTCAACGATGTCGTCTCATTAAACGTCATCGAAGCGCTGGACGCACTCAATATTCGGTTCGTGCTGACACCCACCCGCTCGGGGAGCACGGCGCGGAACATCTCGCGGTTCAAACCCGGCGCCTGGATCCTTGCGTTCACCCGAAACCCGGCCACCTCCAAGTTCCTGGCGTTCTCGTACGGCGTCTGCCCGTTCCTGATCCGGAGCGAGAAGGAGTACTGGCATGGGGCGATCCTCGACTCGATCAGGGACTCGGGGTTGATCCGTCCCGGTGAACGCGTGATCCTGACCGAAGGGGTCTCCCCGGGGCGCGAAGGGACCGACTCGCTCATCATCCTCACAGTTGATTGAGGGGCGACTGCATCCTCCCGGGAAATCCCTCCGAGAAGAAGACCTCTGCCGCACAGGCCCTATCCCGGTGGAGGATTAACCACCAGGTATGGAGGCAGACGCTTCAGGGGAGCGTGCTCGAAGAAAAGACCGCACGCCTCTCGATCGTCTCAAACACAATCTTCGTCGCAGCAAAACTTGCCGTCGGCATCATATCCAGGGCGATCCACTCCATCATTGGCTTTATCGCGGCGATCATCGCCGGCCTCTCGGTTCGCCGGTCTGCCCGCCCGATGAGTGCCGCACCCCCGGGCGCGGAAAAATGCGAAGACACATCAGGGCAGCCCTGATCCTCACCGCGGCCGTCCGATCATCAGCGAAACGACGAAGAACCTCTCCGGTAGAGAGGAGACGCCGAACGTCGATGGGGCGGGGTTCGGTACCATCGCCATGCTGCCCCTGGCAGGGGTGAACTACTATATCTCCTCCCGGTTGATGACAGCGGCAAAGAAGACCGGACCGAACACACCCAAGGGCGACGCCCGGCACCTCCATCGGGGTCGTCCCGATTCATCCGATCGGTTTACTGGCGCTTGATGCCCTCAGCACGTTCACAGTCGCCGCCATCATCCTCCGGGAGGCCTTCAAACTCATCCGGCGCTCGTTTGAGAAACTCGTCGACAGGAGCCTCCCCACCGGTCGGATCAAACTGGTTCGTGGACTTCCATCCGGTCATCCCGCACCCTATGGAAGAGAGGGAGTGAGATGCACAAGAGCCGGATCGTATGCTCAGAGCAGCAGCGTGATGGAGAGGCAGGCCACGACCGGGATGATGAGGTTATCATCCACGGGGCTCACCAGTTCAGCGACGGCCGACGCAACCGCTGTCACGATGGCTATCCCGGGCAGTATGAAGAGGGAGAGCACGGCCGCCGTCACCACAAACCCGGCCAGTGTGCCCTCAAGCGACTTATGGTTGTAGATCCGGGTTTTGCCAAACCGGACGCCGACAAGGGTGGTGACGCTATCGAGGAGCGAGAGCACCACGAGCCCGGCAAAAGCAACCTCTTTTGCAAAGAACACAATACAGAAAAGCGCTCCGAGCGCGAAGAAAAGCGCACCTTTTCCCGGTGCGGCATCGTGCCGTTCGAGACCTGCGATGATCGGCGAGACCACCGGGATGGTGTAGCCCCGGGCAACGGCGTCAGAGAGGATGAAACCAACAAAGAGCGTGAGGAGAAGGACTGAGAGGACGATATCGCGGTCGAAGAGGAGGACGAAACCTGCGATCCCGAGACCGAAGATGAGGTGGACGACCTGCCGGAGCGACTCATTCATCATTACAGAGGTTGGTGGGGAACGGATTAAACCCTATGCAGGCGGATGCAGATCGCGGCGATTAAGTATCCGGGAGGCGCATATCTCAGGGGAGGTGAAGGATGGGACTTTCAGCCTACACTGGAGAGAACATCGCCGGGGCGGGAGACATGAATGCCGTGGCGCGATTTTATGTCAAATGTGCGCTCTGGCTCGGTGTGCACGATCCGGTCTTTGTAGATGCCTATTTCGGCCCGGTTGAGGTGCAGGACGAGGCACTCACGGTCATAGTCCCACCCGACCGCATCGCCGGATACGCCGCCGACCTCCTTGCCACCCTGGATCGTATCGACCCCGACCACCTGGATGATGCCGGGCGTATACGCCACACCCGTCTCCTCGGGATGATCCGGGCGCTCAAGATCCGTGCCGAAATCCTTGCGGGGGAGAATCTCACACTCGATGCTGAGACCAGTGCGCTCTACGGGATCGCTGTAGCGGAAGAGAGCCCCGACTGGTACAGTGAACTCCATGCCACGCTCGATACCAGTCTTTCTGGAGGCGGGGATCTTTTCAGCCGTTACCGGGCGTTCATGGACTCGTTTATCATCCCTCCCGACCGCCTGGAACCTGTCTTTTCAGCAGCATTTGCCGCGAGTCGCCGCAGAACTGCCGAACACCTGGCACTTCCGGCGGGAGAACAACTGGAGATCGGCTACACCACCGGAGAACCGTGGGAGGCTATCATCCATTATACCGGGAACGGAACGAGCCTCGTCCGGGTGAATACCGATCTACCGATCTCCATCGATCGGGCACTGGTCTATGCCTGCCATGAAGGCTATCCCGGCCGCCACACGTTACGGGCGATCCGGGAGACTGCGCTTGTCCAGACCCGGGGCTGGATCGAACACTCGATCGTCACCCTTGTATCGCCGCTCGCAACAGTCGCTGAAGGATCGGCCGAGCTCGGGGAGGAGATGATCTTCCCCGGAATCGAACGAACGCGGTTCTTCGAGGAGGAACTTTTCCCTCTTGCCGGGTTCGAGCCCGAAGATGCCGCCCTCTTCAGTACCGTGACTGCCGCATCCGCCGTCCTGAACCGTACAGGGAACGACCGGGTAGCACGAGGGCTCCTCAGCGGCGCGCTGTCGCGGGAGGATGCATGCCGGTCTCTCCAGGACATCCTGCTCCTTGACCAGGAGGCAGCACAGGCGCGCCTCCAGCTCATTGAGGAGTTCCGGGCGTACCCGGTGGCCCTTGAACAGGGCTACCGGATTGTCCGGAACTACATCGGGGAGGGGGCGGACCGGTGGGAACGCTTCACTCGCGTTCTCACCGAGCCGGTGCTGCCCGGCGACCTCACCCAGAACGACAATCCCGGATGAACGACCGGGCTTCCTCATCGGTGATCGCGTACGTCGCCTGAGCATCGAGTGCGACGACACGGAGGATCACCGCGACATCATCGAGACGGCGTTTGTGGTCGCCGCGAACGTGCTTTCTCACCTCACGAAGGGTATCGAGTGCGGCCCCAACATTTGCAATCGTACACAGAGCGCTCTCCCGGGTACCGGCTTCGACGACGGGGAGAGAGCGGGGTGGCCGGGTAACGGGAACGGGAACCATGTTATTTCCATCGCATTGTATACTCTTGAACTTGCTGGATAACACACAGACAACGTATTTATTCGATAACTTCAAACCAGAACAGAGCGTCCCCCACAGGAAGACCGACCCATGAGTGCAGAAAATACAGCCAATACTCTTGAATCTGAGGGCTGGAAAGCCATCTTTAGAAATCCTTACCTGATCGGTCCCATAAAATTCATCTTCCCGCTTGCCATCATCCCGATCATCTTTGCAGCCCTCTACCTGACCGAACCCTATGAGCAGTTCCTCATTCTTTCCGGACTGATTGCCGCCTACTTCGTCCCTCCTGCCGGGAAGGAGTCGATCATCCCCATCGCCATTCTGGTGGGGTACCCCTGGTGGCTCATCACGCTCGTGATCTTTCTCCTCGATGTCGCAGTCTCCCTCTTCGTCGTCTGGAACTTCGATCTGGCGTTGAAGATCCCGTTCGTGGGCCGGCTGCTTGAGAGCGGGATGGCGCTGGGGCGGAAGTATACCGAGACACAGCCATGGCTCCGGCGATTCTCAACGATCGGCCTCATCCTCTTCATCTTCTTCCCCCTTCAGGGAACCGGAGCCATGAACGGATCGATCCTCGGGCGGCTGCTTGGCCTGAGTGAGAGAAGGGTCGTCTCGTGTGTCTGTATCGGATCGTTTATCTCCTGCCTCGTCATCGCTCGCGGTGCCGATGCGCTCCTGGACATCTACCAGGAGAATCATGCGCTCGGGATCGGTATCCTGGTCGCGATCATCATCGCCGTTCTGGCCGCCATCATGGGATGGCGGATCCATAAGGGACGCCTCCGGGAAAAGATACCCCGGTGAGGGTTTTTCCTGCGGCGAATTCAGAGCGTTTATATCTCCAGGCTCCCTTTTTCTCCCCTGACGAGGAAGATCATGAGTTCTCCATCATATCCGTGGATCATTGCCGCCCTTGCGGTCCTGATCGCCATCGGTGCCACGGTCGTGATGTTAAACACGCCGGTGAGTATACCGGCCGACGGGGCTGACCCCGACGCGCCAGCAACCCTGGTCCATCTGCAGGCCGGGGTCGCTGGGGAGCTTGAGACGCTCGACGGCCGCGTGGCGCAGGCGGCATTCGAGATCGGGCATACGGGCCTCAACGACGATGCCGCCCGCGGTATCCTGACGGAGCTCTCCGGCACCGATCCGGCGGTCGTCGATTGCGTCATCGTCGACGCGGAAGGCACGATCATCGCGGCCGAACCGGCGGCTTACCGCGGTGCAGAAGGCTCAGACATATCCGACCAGGAGCATGTCCAGCGTATCCTGGCAACGAAACGACCGGTCGTGAGCGAGGTGATCACGGTTGTTGAGGGGTTCCCGGCAGTGGTGATCGCTGCACCGGTCTTCACGAGTGAAAGCCAGTTTGCCGGGTTTGTCGCCGCAGTCGTCCAACCGGAAGTCCTGATCGGGGGTGTCGCCGAACCAGCAGTGACCGGCACCTCCTATCAGGTGATGGTCGTCCAGACGGATGGGCGGGTGCTCTCCGACACCGACCCGGCCCAGACCGGGAGGATGACGTTTGATGATCCGCTCTACGCGGACTCACCCGGCCTGCAGGACGCCGCCCGCCGGGTAACCTCGGAGCGCTACAGCACTGCAACTTACGAGTTTGCCGCCGGCGGGAAAGATGCGGTGCAGAAGGGGATCATCTGGACGACGACCGGACTTCACGGGACAGAGTGGCGGGTGGCAGTGATCTGGGCGATCGAGTAGAAAAGAGGGTGATAAGGGGACATCCATGCCCTTACTCTTCTGACGGGGTTGCAGGTCCGGTCGCCGCCAGCAGAAACCCACGGGCGGAGACCGCCGGACCCTCAGCACCACGAACGTGATATCATCGAACTGCGACTGGTTCCCGGCATGGGCAGTGACGACACGAACGACGTGAACTACTGGATTTCGTACGGTGGAAAGGGGGAACAAAATAGACGCATAATATTCTGCGGCAGGAATGGGCGGCACCCGCCTCAGGGAGCAGGGCGCCCTGATGGTCGCAGATAGAACAAATGATCAATTTCGCAGATCTTAAATATCCTGCTCTCTTTTTCTCCAGTACTGAGTGATTTCGATGAATGCTCAACTATACCCGTGGATCGTCGCCGCCCTTGCTGTCCTGATCGCCATCGGTGCCGGTTTTGCGGTGCTGAATCAGCCCGCACCGCCGCCCACCTCCGTGGCCGAAGAGGATGCCGCGATGCTCCTCATCCACCTCCAATCAGATATCACTGCGGCGCTTGAAGCACTGGACAGTCGCCTCGCGTACGCTGCGTTCGAGCTCGGGAAGACCGAACTCTCCGGTGACGCCGCACGCGGGATTCTCCTGAACCTGAGTGATACCGATCCGGCCATCGTCGACTGCACGGCCAGCAACATGAACGGCACAATCCTTGTCGCCGAACCTGCGGCATACCACAGCGCTGAGGGAGCGGACCTCAAGCACCAGCCCAATGTCCAGTATATCCTCGCGACGAAACGGCCGATCATGAGCGAGGTGATCACGGTCGCGGAAGGATTCCCGGCGGTGGTGATCGCTACACCGATCTTGACGGACAATGGTCAATCTGTCGGATTCACTTCTATCGTCTTCCATCCGGACCTCCTGATCGCCGATGTCGTTCAGCCGGCGGTGGCCGGCACCTCCTACCAGGTGATGGTCGTCCAGACGGACGGGCAAGTGCTCTACGACACCGACCCGGCCCAGATCGGGAGGATGACGTTTGATGACCCGCTCTACGCAGACTCACCCCGCCTGCAGGACGCCGCCCGCCGGGTAACCTCGGAGCGCTACGGCACTGCAACCTACGAGTTTGCCGCCGGCGAGAGAGATGCGGTGCAGAAGGGGATCATCTGGACGACAACCGGACTTCACGGGGTAGAGTGGCGGGTGGCGGTGATCCAGACGGTCGAGTGAGGAGTATGGACAGGGGCGCCGGCCAACGGCGGCCGGCTCTCACTTCTCCACTCTCTCAGCCCACGGCCGCACCGGCACACCATCCGCCTCCCTGAGCAGGAAGGCGAACGCCGCTCCCCCACCCGGATGCCCGGGTATCCGGTCCTCCACCCAGATCCTGCCGCCGTAGCGCTCGATGAGGATCTGCACAAGGTAGAGGCCGAGCCCCTGGCCCACCCGCCGCTGCTTTCGCTCATAACAACAGAAAACCTCTTCTTTCCGATCATCCGGGATACCCTGGCCGGTATCCGTGACCGTCACCCGGACGAACTCTCCCCCCGCAGCCTCGACCCTGACGGTTACTGCGACGTCGGGGCCACCGTGTTTTACGGCGTTGCCGATCAGGTTCGTGAAGACCTCGCTGAGGAGATCATCGGCGAGAACCGTGACCCCGGTCCCCGCGTAACGGATGAGTATCTGCGGAAAGTGGACGATCTCCGTCCGGATGACCGCATCGAGATCGATCGGCTGGAGTGCGGGCGATCCGGCGTGTACCTGCCGGATCTTCGTGACGGTTCCAAGGATCTCGATGCTCTTGGTAATGCTGCGCTTCAGGTTCACTGCATAATCAGATGCCACGCCATCTACAGAGTCAACGAGCAGTTCGGCATAGAGGTTTGAGACATTTTCGGTGTTTCCAATGTCATGGGTCAGTATGTCGAGGTAGAGGTTCACCTCCCGGTGGGCAGACTCAAGATCCCGGTGGACCCGGGCGAGTTCTCTCTCCACCCTCTTTCGGTCGGTGATATCGCGAACGATGCCACCCCGGTAAAGGGGTCGGCCATCGGGATCGCAGGTCGCCGTGAAGTGATCTTCGAGCCAGCGGTACCGATCATTCTTCGCCCGGAACCGGTATATGAGGAGCGCCCTCTCCCTGAGAGCGGATGCACAAAGAATCTCCTCAACCACCGGGCGATCTTCAGGGTGAATGCGATCCATGACCTCATCCTGATCCATCGCAGCCATCTCTTCCGGGGTGAAACCAAGGATCTCCCCGATGGCCGGGCTCATATAATCGTAGTGATCCGTCTGCAGGTTGCGCCGGTAGGCTGCATCAAGCGAGTTCTCAAGAACCATACGAAACCGTTCCTCGCTCTCGCGCAGTGCCTCCTCCATCCGCCTGCGATCGGTATCATCGTAGACATAACCCCGGATCTCAAGCAATTCGCCATCAGCGCTGAAGCGTCCGACCATGTTCTCCACGACATGGATACGCGTTCCATCCCGGCGCTTCCGGATCCGGCCCTCATTCTCAATCTTCTCTGCTCTCTGCAGGCGTATGAGGAGTGTGTCACGCTCTTCAGGATCGTCGTAGAGTTCCAGGATCTTGCTGTTCAATGCATCCCCCACGGAAGCAAACCCAAATATCCTGGCAAACGCCGGATTACAGGCGATTATTCGGCCATCAACACTGGTGATGAAGTCGCCGGTGAGTGCGCCCTCAAAGATCTGCGGGTAACATTCCTCACCCTTCTTCAGGGCATCTGTTATGGAACTCAACACGGCGTTCTCGTGCCGAAGCGCGGCGTTCTCGGCTTGAAGGTATGATATACGCTCACGTAGCGCCCGTTCCTCCACTGCAGGAGCCCCCTGCCCGCCCTCTCTCATTTCAGCAGAAGATGGGGTCTGCGCCCTCCCAGATTGCCCCGTCATGGAATGTCCGGATCTCTTCATCTCCGGATCTCAACTGACATTCACATCCAACTGTATAAACCTGTGCAAGCGGGGGATAGACCCGCCAGGTGCAGTGCCGATTCCATCACCCCTCCCTAGCAGAGCAGGGCGGAACGGTGCAGAACACAATCATATTGTCGCAGAACTCACATAATCTACGTCTGAGCCCGGAGAGAAGCGCATGAGGTGTGAAGAGGTCGACGGCAACATATTCTACAACGGCGACTGCATCGCAGGGGCACGGGCGCATATCCCCGACGACTCGATCGACCTGATCGTCACCGATCCCCCCTACGGCATCAACGGCGACCGGTTGCATCAGCACTACAACCGGGACGAAGCGTTCGTCGTCGGGGGTTACGTCGAGGTTGCCGCATCTGATTATGGGGTGTTCAGCAGGGACTGGATCCGGGAGAGCGAACGAATCCTCAGGCCGGGCGGATCGATCTACATCGTCTCGGGCTACACGAACCTCTACCATATCCTCCACGCATTGCGCGAGACATCTCTACGCGAGGTCAACCACATCATATGGAAGTACAACTTCGGCGTCTACACCACCCGGAAGTATGTCTCCTCCCACTACCACATCCTCTTCTACGAAAAACCGGGCGGCAGGCGGACGTTCAACCTGGAGTCGCGCTATGGGATCGGGGAGAGGGAGCCTGACGGGAGGTCGCCCAACTACCGCGACCGTGAGGACGTCTGGTGCATCAACCGCGAGTACAAACCGGGACGGGTGAAGAACAAGAACGAGTTGCCGGCGGAGCTGCTGTAAAGATGATCCAGTACAGCAGCGACAAGGGCGATCTCATCTGCGATATGTTCCTCGGCGGGTTTTCGACGGCAAGAGCGGCTATCGGCCTCAACCGCCGGGCAACCGGGTTTGAGGTCTCAGGAGAGGTCTTCGACCTGAAAATCGCAGAACTCCGGGATACCCTGCCGGGCCACCTGTTCCCGACACTCCGGACTCCGATGGCCGGAAAACCGGCGAACCGGGGGAAACCCTGGACGGACGCCGACCATGAGCACCTGATCTCACGGTTCACTGCGCTCATCGATTCAGGCGAGACGAAGAAGAGGGCGATCGCTATCCTGGGGGAAGAACTCGGCAGAGGACGATGGGCGATTGAGAAGATGCTGAAGAACCAGGGGTAGCCGGGCGGCCGGGAGAGGGATGCTGACCGCTGATAATCACCGGGGCCAACCGGCCTTACAGCCCTCCGGATGAGGGAGCTGGAACGTTGCCCACAGCACGGGCATCTCTCAGGCGACCGGCGAGAAGGCGCAACCGTCCGGCGCACTCGCGATAGAGATGGGATCGAACCCGCCGGGTATGGCGAGACGCAAAGCCGGCATCTCGCTAAAACTCCCCGGCCACCACCACGTAGAGGCCGCCCCCGGGCACCGGGGGCTCCGCCGCCGTCCCGGCAGCGATCCGTTCTTCCGGGTAACCGAGATCTTCGCAGACGGCGATCCGGGTTCCCGGCGGGAGGTCGGCGGCGAGCACTCCGAGATCGAAGGCCGGATCGGCGACGAGGAAGATGACCTTGCCGCGCACAAATTCTTCCCGGGCCTCGGCAACAGCCCGGCCGTGGTCTTTCCCGTGGGCGGAGACGATCGCCGCCCGCGTCAGGGGAATTTTCAGGCGGGCGAACGCGACCTGAAGAGAGGATATCCCGGGAACCACCTCACCCGGGAGGTAGCCGAGTCCTGCAAGCATCGGATCCCCGGTCGAGAGGACGACCGCGTGATCAGGGAGGGAGCGGAGGCTCCGGTAATCCGCGATCTCGTGAGTCTCGCACCCCGGCGGGATGACATCGCGGACGAGTTCGATTGCCCGTGTGGATCCATAGATGAGCGATGCACCCGCGATGGTCGTTGCCGCTTCCACGGTCAGCATGCCGGGGCCGCACCCCACCCCGACGATCTTCATGACGATTCCCCGATGATCCGACCGGAACGATCGACGATCACGACACGGATAGCGGGGTAACATGTCCGAAAGGCGTGAATTTCCCGGCGGACCGTCTCCTCCCAGAGCGGGGTCGCCGAGAGCTCCTCAACCGTCGCGCACCCGGTTCCGGCGAGGACATCCGGGTTCATGAACTTCAGGATCAGGCCGGGCAGCCCGCAGAGGATCGTGTCGCCCTCGACTGCACGGAACGCCTCCTCAAGTTTGTTCCCGACCAGGATCACCTCGCGGCCGGGGAAGAGGAGACGAGAGTAACGGAGCCCGAGCCTGCCGGTCGTCAACACGACGCCGCCGGGAGCATGGGTGATACGGTCGATCACCCCTTCTACCACATGGTCGTCCCAGGGCTCCACGAACCCGGTCGTCCCGAGGACGGATATACCGGCCTGCACCCCGACCCGCGGGTTCAGCGTCTTCTGCGCAACCTCCGCGCCGCGGGGGATGGTGAGGATGACCGTCACCCCGGAGAGATTCGCCTCAGCGACCGCCTCATCAATCGAGCGCCGGATGCAGGCGAGCGCCGGCGCACTGATCGCAGGCGCCCCCTGCCGGTGGCGTGGGGTATCGCGGGCAAAACTCCCGATACCTTCACCCGGGACGAACTGGACACCGCCCGAGAGGGAGGGGGCCGCCATCGCGACGAACTCGAGCCCTCCTGTTACATCGGTATCGTAGTCCCCGGCATCCTTCAGGCACGACGCTCGCCCACGGTAGCCGTCGACCGGGAGCCGGACCGTGATGCCGCAGGGGAGAGTGACATCCACCTCCCGAACGGTCTCGTGGGCAAGCGAGAGAACGGCAGCCTTACAGGCCGCGGCCGACGTCGTTCCGGTCGAAAAACCCCGGCGGAGGACTGCTCCCGACGCCGTCAGAACCACAAGGCCCCGCCGGACATCATCGAGGATATCGGGAGAGCGACAGGCCGCAACCCATGCCGCAGGATACTCAAAGTCAGTAACCGGGTCCCGCATGACCTCCACGCTCGGCATGAATCGTTATGATCTCGTTTGCCGCCGCCACGGCGACCGGTGTCCCGCCCCGGGTGCCGGTGTTCGATACCGACGGCAGATCGATGGTGCGGAGTTCTTCTTTGGACTCCGCCGCGTTCACGAACCCGACCGGGGTCCCGATGACCAACGCCGGGCGGACACCTTCCCGGATCATATCGCAGACGACAAGAAGCGCCGATGGGGCATTTCCGATGACGACGATTGCGCCCTCCAATCGGTCGCGCAGGGCAAAGAACCCCGCGGACGTCCGGGTGATCCCGCGTTCGCGGGCGATCTCCTCACCGTAATCAAGAGCGCAGATGACCTCGCTCTCGTGGCCGCGTTTCAGTATGCCGGCCTGCACCATCCGGATATCGACGATGATCGGCGCCTGCCGGGTAAGCGCTGCAACCCCGGCCTCGACCGGATCGCCGGCGAAGCGCATGAGTTCAGCCATCGAGAAATCACCGACCGCAACCGAGCACCGCTGCCGGATCCGGTCTTCAAGGGTGACGTTTCCCACGACCTCACGCGCCAGGTTCCGGCTCGTGCTCGCTATCGCGTAGGCCTCCGGCGTGGTCGCCGCAAGGTCAGTATACGTACTTCCGGTGGTATCCCCGGGGCGTGATGATTCCTCGTGCACCATTCTCATCTCTCCAGATCCTTGTCTCCTCTCCACCGATAAAGACAATCGAGTGCATATCCACAAAGGCGGAATGGCCTTCAAACTCCCCGAGTGTCGTGATCAACCGCTCTTCGCCCTTCCGATAGGCGTTTTTGATCACCCCGACCGGCGTCGTATCCGGGAGGTGGCGACGGGCGATGGCGATCGCTTCATCAAGGTTGTGCGGCCGCCCCCGGCTCCGGGGGTTGTAGAGGACGACCGGCACCTGCATCCGGAACGCAAGGTCGAGCCTCCGCTCGATCTCCTCCCGGGGAGTCAGGAGATCGGAGAGGCTCATCGTGACGTAGTCGCCTGAAAGCGGTGAGCCAAGCCGGGATGCCGCCGAGATCGCGGCGGTGATCCCGGGGATGACCTCGACTGCGACCGTCGAGCCCGATCGTTCCGCCACCTCAAGCACGATGCTTGCCATCCCGTAGACCCCTGAATCGCCGCCGCTTACCATTGCGACGACCCGATCTTCCGCAAGCGCGAGCGCTTTCTTCGCCCGGTCGACCTCCTTGCCCATACTGCTCCGGATGACCTCTTTCCCGGTGAGCATCGGCTCAACGAGGTCGAGATAGAACCCGTTGCCGATGACGCAGTCGGCCTCGCCAAGGGCTTTCAGGGCGCGGGGCGTCATCTGCAGCAGGTCGCCGGGACCGGTTCCAATGATGTATAGACTTCCTTTGCTATCGTGCGATTGCAACAGTGACACCACCATATGTCTGTTTGGCAAGAACCAGAACCTTGCGCTTCGAGACCGCGAGGGCCGCAGGCTCCGCGACCCCGGCAAGACCGATAAGGGGGGCACGTGAAGGCGACGGCGCCTCCTCCTGGTTCAACGTATCGTCGTCCAGGAAGACAAGGTTGCCGGCGAGCTCCGCGACGGCATCGATGAGCCCCATCTCCCCGCGCTTCTTTGAGGTCGTTGCGTAGACGAGGACTTCCTCAGGAGCGATCCCGGCATACCCGAGCGCCTTCCGGACGGCCTCCACCGCCTCAGCCGCGCCGATACCTCTCCTGCACCCGACGCCGACGACGTACTCCCCTGCCCGGACGAGAAAGGAGACGCCCGGGCCCGCAACAACGATCCCGGGACCGGTGACGGCGTAGAGGGGGACATCGGCATCGAGCATCGCGGAGTTCACCGCCCGGGTGGAGTCGCGGTTCACGACGACACATCCCGTGCGGGCGGCGATCCCCTCGACCGACTCCCTTCCTTGGGTCTCGGTTGCGGTCGTTACTACCGGCTCTATCCCGAGGACGGCGAGTTCCCGGGCGAGGTCGTTTCCGCCGTGGTGCCCGCCGACGACCGGGACGGCATAGCGGAGATCCGGCCCGACCACCACCACGGCAGGATCACGCCACTTATCGGTGAGGAGGGGTGCGATCCCCCGGACGGCGATCCCGGCCGACATCAAGGCGATGATCCGGTCGTAACCGGTAAACGCCACCCGGAAAACATCCGGACCATAGGGAAGAATGTCGGTGCCGAGGGCATCCGCGATCCGGCGGGCGTCGGGGAGGAACCGCTCAAGTGCGATCACGACCGTCCGGGTCATGAGTAGAGGACCGACCTCCCGTAGCCCGACGCCGCTCCTTCGACAACCTTCCCGATGACGATCAGCGCCGTCCGCTCAATCCCGGCCGCTCGGGCCTTCGCTGCAACATCGGCAACCGTTCCCCGGACAACCTTCTGGTCGGGCCAGGAAGCGTGGTAGACGACCGCCGCCGGGGTATCGGGCGGGCACTCCACCCGGGCGAGGATGTCCTCCATATGTTCCGTCCCGAGGAAGATCACCATCGATTGCCCGAAGCGGGAGAGTTCAGGGATCAGATCGGCCTCAAGCGTCGCTCCCGCCGGGCGGGTGACGATCAGGCTCTCGGAGACGTCGCGGAGGGTGAACTGGGTCTTCAAGGCCGCAGCGGCTGCAAAAAGCGACGAGACGCCGGGAACGATCTCGGCCTCGATCCCGCGGCGCTCGAGTTCCGCCATCTGCTCGACGATTGCGCCGTAAAGCGCAGGATCGCCGGAGTGGAGACGGACGACGAGTTTCCCGGCCAGGACATGCTCCTCGACGGCATCGACGATCTCCGTTAACGTCATCTTCTGGCTATCGAGTTTCAACCCGGCGCCGGACTCTGCAACAAGCCCGGGGTTCACGAGCGAACCCGCGTAGATGAGGACATCCGCCCGCCGGAGAAGATCCATCCCACGGACGGTGATGAGATCGGGCGCCCCCGGCCCTGCGCCTACTATGTAGATTTTATGCACGCGACCGCCTCGCAAAGAGGATCGAGAAGTAGTCGCTCTTCTCAGGGAGATCGTCCCCTCGGTAGACCCGCTGCTCCGGCATGAACATCCGTTCGACGAGGACGAACTCCGAGTAGCCCTCCTCCGAGAGCGAAGCCGCGAGCGCCGCCGGTTGCCGGACCTTCATGAAGATCCGCGATTCGGGCTCGCTCCCATCCGAGACGAAGAACCCGCCGGATACCGGGACGTTTGCAACTGATGCAAACGCTGTAATAGAACTGATCCCGGGTTCGGTTGCAAATGTTACTCCGGGATAGCGTTCTGCAATCATCTCGCAGAGCCGCGAGAAGGTCGAGTAGAAGTTCGGGTCGCCGATGATCCCGAACACCACAAGACCATCCGTTGCATGCGGCGCAATCTGGTCGGCGTTCTCCCCCATACACTCCCGGATGTAGTCCTCGTCGTTCGTCATCGGGAAGTTGAGGACGACGGCATCGGGCCGGTAGGGCTGCACCAGGTCGTAGGCGAGTTTACCGGGGACGAAGACCGCTGATGCCTCGGACAGGAGCCTGACCGCCCGTAGCGTCAGGAGTTCCGGATCGCCCGGCCCGAGCCCCACGCCTACGAGCATCCGGCACCTCCGACGATGATATAGACCGGGTTGATGGGTTTGAACATCATCCCACCGGCGATCCCGGCCGAGCGTGAGACCTGGAGGTGGACGGCCTCGACGAATATCCCGAGACGCTGCATGTTTGCGATGGCAGATTGAAGCGTCTCGACCATCACCGCGTTCACGACGATCCTCCCCTGCACCTGATCGGCGAGGAGGTCGAGCACCTCCGGCAAGCGGCGGGACCCTCCGACGAAAGCGGCGTCGAGCGACCCCAGTCCAGGGAGAACATCCACCGCGTCGCCCTCGAAGAACTCGATGTTGCCCCGGTCGGCGCGGGACACCTCCTCCCGGGCATATGCGATCGCCTCCGGCCGCCGATCGATCGCATAGACCGTGCCTGCCACCTCTGAGGCGGCGATAGCGACCTTCCCCGTCCCGCACCCGACATCAGCCACCCGATCGCCCGGGCGGATACCAAGTTTTGCGAGAGAGACGGACATGACCTCATCCTCTGTTGGTCCACCCTTCAATCCCATAACGTTCACACTAGCCAGATATATTTGTGCTAACTTCTATAAGAGAGCGTAGTGGCGACACGGAGCGGCAGGCTCCGAACCTGCACCGGGAGCCTCGATCCTGATGCTGCAACTTCCGCAAGGAGCATAAAGGTTTTTGCGGGATAGACGATATTATGAGTACAATGCTCAGGATAAACCGAGATAAGTGTGGATACTGCGGCACCTGCGTCGCAGTCTGCCCGGAGGATGCGCTCGAGCTGATCGACGCCTACCTCAGCCTTGAGCGGGAGTGCATCGACTGCGGCATCTGCGCACGGGCATGCCCGCTCGGAGCACTGGAGGTCATCCATGAAGAGTAGCTATGACATTCTCGTCATCGGGGGCGGACCTGCCGGCGCTATTGCAGCAAAAACGGCGGCCGAAGCCGGAAATTCAGTCTGTCTCATCGAAAAGCGCCCTGCTATCGGCACACCCGTCCGGTGTGCAGAGGGAGTCGGGAAAGAACTCTTAAAAGAGTTCATCGAGCCCGACCCGCGCTGGATATCCGCAGATATCAAGCGGGCACGACTCATCGCGCCGAACGGCACGACCATCAGCCTCGAACAGGACAAAGCAGGAAACGAGGTCGGCTACGTCCTTGACCGGAAGATCTTCGACCGGGAACTCGTCTGGCAGGCAGCAGAGGCCGGGGCGGACGTGATCGTCAAGACCCGGGCAACCGGGCCGATCATGGAGAACGGGGCGGTCAAGGGTGCAAAGGTGCTCTCAATCGGGATGCCGGCAGATATCCGCGCCGAGGTTGTCATCGCCGCCGACGGGACGGAAGCACAGTTCGCCCGCAGGGCCGGGCTCGATACCGTCGTTCCTCTCCGAGAGATGATGAGCTGCGCCCAGTACCTGATGACCGACATCGATATCGATGCAGGTTGCACGGACTTTTACCTCGGTAACGACATTGCACCCGAAGGCTACCTCTGGGTCTTCCCGAAGGGTGAACGGACGGCGAACGTCGGAATAGGCATCTCCGGTCGCAAAAGCCGGGATGGATCACGGGCAAAAGACTACCTTGACCGGTTTGTCGCAAAGAACTTCCCCAACGGGAAGACGATCGAGTGTATCGCAGGCGGTGTTCCGGTCTGCCGACCACTCGCCTGCACGGTCGCGGATGGGCTCATCGTTGCCGGAGATGCGGCACGGGTCGTCGATCCCATCACCGGTGGCGGCATAGGGAATGCCATGCTCACCGGACAGCTCGCCGCCCGGGTTGCCTCTAAGTGTATAGCGGCAGGAAACTGCTCGAGAGAGGCGCTGATGCCTTACGATCTGGAATGGCGGGCATCGAAGATGGGCGCAGGCATCGAGCGCAACTACAAGGTCAAGGAGTACTTCGTCACCCTTGACGATGCAAAACTCAACGTCCTCGCCGAATCGCTCGCAAACATCAGCCTCGAAGAGTTCTCGGTCCTGGCCCTCATCAAGGAACTGATCAAGAGGAACCCGAAACTACTCTTTGAACTCAAAGCACTGAAAGATACGCTATCCTGAGCGTACCAGCTGCCTGTTGAGGGTCTTTAAGGTCTCCGCCTCCGCCTCTTTTTTTGTGAAGACCGTGATAACATCGCCCGGCCGGATACGGACGGTGCCGCTCGGGATGATGAGGTCACCTCCCGCACGCCGGATGGCGATGAAGACGAAGTCGCGGACCTCGAGGTCGCGGATCTCGTGGTCGACGATAGGTGCGCCTTCGTCGGCGACGATCTCGAAGATGGTGCCGCCGGGGATCGAGGCGACCTGCTGGAGGTTCGGGCTCTTCGCCCAGTAGTAGAGACGGGTCGCCACCAGCTCGTCGGGGTTCTCGCTGATCCGCACCCCGACCTCGTTGAAGAGATCGGAGTGTTCTTTCTGGTTGACGATCGAGACGACGTTTCTCACGTTGTAGCGTTTCGCGAGCCAGCAGGTCATCAGGTTCACCGCGTCGTCGCTCGTGGTGGCGACCAGGGCGTCGGCCCGGTCGATCCCGGCATCTTCCAGCACCGACTTGTCGGTCGCGTTCCCGGTGATGGCGAGGACGTCGTAGTGCTCCAGGATGTCACTTGCGCGCTCCTCGTTCTGGTCGATCACGACCACGGAATCGCCGGCGTTGACGGCGATCGCGGTCAGGTTCCGGCCGATTCCGCCCAGGCCGACGATGATGGTGTACATTCCATCTGGAGTCAACCGTTGCCATTGAAATACCTTGCGAAGAAAACAGAAGGGTGTGATATGCGGGGTAGATGAGGCGGGGAAGGGGTCGGTGCTGGGTCCGATGGTGGTCGCCGCTGTCGGCTGCCGGGAGATCGAGGACCTCGCACCCCTCCCCATCCGGGACTCAAAGGCCCTCCGGCCGAAGCAGCGGGAAGCGATCTACGAGATCCTCCTCCGCGACTTCGCGATATCGATCGTCACCATCGACGCCGCCGGGATCGATGAGGCGCGGAGCAGGATGAGCATGAACGAGTGCGTGGCCGAGCTCCACGCCGAGGCGCTCATGGGGCTCCGGCCCGAGTCGGCCTACGTGGACGCCTGCGATGTGAACGCTGAGCGCTACGGCCGGAGGGTCGCGGGGTTCCTCGACTTTCCCTGCGAGATCGTCGCCGAGCACCGGGCCGACGCGCGCTACAAGATCGTCGGCGCGGCGAGCGTCGTCGCGAAGGTCACCCGGGATCGGGCGATCCAGGACCTGGGTGAGGAGTATGGCGAGATCGG
>Ga0172382_10003464_pt1 | contig 24994 bp, 19 predicted proteins | sample Leawel138RmetaG_FD_122245 | JGI IMG/M metagenome (GOLD analysis project Ga0172382, IMG submission 122245) | Leachate microbial communities from a municipal landfill in Southern Ontario, Canada - Leachate well 138R metaG | ecosystem: Engineered > Solid waste > Landfill > Unclassified | place...
GACTTCAGTCCGACAGTGCGCGGCTTCGACCGGCACCGTTGTCGAAGTGAAGTCCGATCCACATGCAATCCGACCGGCCATGTCCCTGCCGTCCCTGTAGGTCGGACTTCAGTCCGACAGTGCTTCGACCGGCACCGTTGTCGAAGTGAAGTCCGACCCACATGCAATCCGACCTGCATATAGGTCTGTGCACTATTTCTGTATCTCCACGTTGTCGAGCGGCAGCAACACCTCGGCCAACAGCCCGCCGAGTGGTGCGTCGCCCAGACGCACCTCGCCGCCATGCATCTCGGCAATGCGCAGCACGATGGACAGGCCCAGCCCGCACCCCTGCGCATCGTGCCCCAGCCCGCGGTAAAAACGCTCGACCACCCGCTGGCGCTCCGCAGCGGGGATACCGGGACCACTGTCGGCCACCGCGATAATCGCCCGCCGTCCATCCCGACGCAGCGTGACCTCCACCTGCCCCCCGGCCGGCGTATAGCGCACGGCGTTGTCGATCAAATTGCGCAGTAACACCAACAGGGCCACCGGATTGCCGCGCACTGCCAAGGTTTCGGTATTGCCCAGGCCGAGGTCGATCTGTGCCTCGACGGCCAGCGGCATGCATAGGCCGATGGCCTCCTCCGCCATGGGGCGCAGTGCCACCGGCAGAGTTTCACCCGGCCCCTGCTCCGGGTCGAGACGCGCCAACGTAAGCAATTGCTCCACCAGATGACTGGCACGATCCACGCCCGCCAGGATTGCTTCCAGAGCGCGCTGGCGGTCATCGTCCGTCTTGGCACGCAGCGCCACCTGTGCCTGGGTCTTGAGGCTGGCCAGCGGCGTGCGCAATTCATGGGCGGCGTCGGCGGTGAATCGGCGCTCCCGCGCGAAGGCCTCTTCCAGACGTGCCAACAAATCGTTGAGCGCCTCTACCAGTGGTTGCACCTCGCGCGGGATGCCGTTGTCGCGTCCGAAGCGATCCAGTTGGTGGGCGGAACGCGTTTCCACTTCACCGGCCAGACGCTGCAACGGGCGCAGGCCACGACCGACACCACCCCAAACCGCCAGCACCAGCATAGGCAGTGAAAACACGATGGGTATCAGCACCTGCTTGGTGATTTCACCAATCATCTCGTCACGCACGCCGTTGTGCTCAAGCACCTGCACCATCAAGTCCTGCTCCGCGATGCGCAAGGTATAGCTGCGCCATGCCACACCATCGACATTTACGTCGCTGTAACCTTCCTGCTGTGGCAGGGCCATCGACGGACTGTCTGCGGACTGCAGGATCTGCCGACGCTGGAGCCAGATACTGAACTCCAGCCTGCCGGCATATTTTTGTTTGAGGAGCAGTTTTTCCAGCACCTCGACTTCATCCATCAGGTCGTCTGGCTCCAGCCACGGTTGCGGCGTTTTGTGCCGCTCTTTCAGCTCAAGCAGCACCATGCCCGCCAGGATGTGGCCGGCGCGTGCCAGATGAGCATCATAGACCTCATCCGCTTCGTGCGATGTACGCCACCAGGTGACATAGACAATGCCGCACCACATCAGCAGGAAGACACCTATCAGCATCAGCAGCAAGCGCCAACGTATCGAGCTCATTTCAGCACCATATAGCCGACGCCGCGTACCGTGCGGATCAAGTCCGCCCCCAGCTTCTTGCGCAGATGATGGATGTAGACTTCCAGCGTGTTGCTCTCCACTTCCATGTCCCAACCGTACAGCGCCTCTTCCAGGCGGCTGCGCGACAGCGCCTCGCCGGCATGCAGCAACAGCAGGTGCAGCAACGCAAACTCCCGCGCCGGTAGTTCCACCGGCTCACCATGGAGCGTCAGCGTGTGCGCCGCCGGGTCCAGCACCAGATCGCCATGCTCGATGGCGAGGGTGGCACGGCCGCTACGCCGGCGTGCCAGGGCACGCAGACGGGCGGCAAGTTCGTCGATATCGAAGGGTTTGACCAGATAATCGTCGGCGCCGGCATCCAGTCCCTGCACACGATCGGCGACGGCGTCGTAGGCGGTGAGGATCAAGACCGGCGTCGTATCGCCGCGCTGGCGCAGGCGCCTGAGCACATCCAGACCAGGCAGACGCGGCAGGCCCAGGTCCAGCACGATGAGATCAAATTGATCAGTGCCGCAGGCCTGCACCGCCGCCTCACCATCACGGACCCAGTCCACCGCGTACCCCTCCTGCCGCAGGCTGGCACTGATGCCATCGCCAAGCAGGGCGTCGTCCTCAACCAGCAATAATCGCATCGTTGATCAATAAATGGGCTCGTTCATCTTCTTCCTGGCCAGGGCAATGGCAGCCACGACCTCCTGGCGCCGACCCGTATCGGCTACCTCGCGACCCGGCTGCGGCGGTGCGGCCAATGCCTTTTCGAGTACGGCGATGGCCTGCTTGTACTGTCGCTCGGCGATGAGGAAATCGCCGTAGAAATAATTGCTTTCGAGGCCATCGGGATTCAACGTCAATGCCTTCTCCAAATAGGCGCGCGCCTTGTCGTCGTCGCCAAAACCGATGGGCCAGCCGGGTACCTGATAATAGAGGCTACCCAGCGAGGTGTACACCGATCCATGCAGTGCGGCGGCATCGATCTGCTCGGCCCGAAGCAGGATGTCACGCGCCTGGGTCACAAGTTTCAGGGCACCGAAACCACCCTTGGCGCCGGCATAGCTGGACAGCACGATGGCCTGCCAGACGAGTGGTTCGGCACGATGCGGCATGGTGCTGCTGATGACCTGGGCACGCTCGGCCAGGGCCGCCAGTGCCTTTTCCCTGGCATCACCCTGCAGGGTGAAATTGGCAACATCCCAATCGTGGATCAGTTGCGCCAGCGCCGCATCGTCGCTGCCGGCCTGGGCCTGACCGATGAGCGCGAACAGACACAGGGCAATGAGTAGTCGTTTGATCATGGTGGTGTTCTCCGTGTTACCTAGGGGCATGTTCAACTCTGGGCATAGCGGCGCATCACCGCGTTCTGTCCGCGCAAGGCACGATCCACCAGGCGCGGCAGCAGCGCGTTGAGGCGCGCGAAGACGGATTCGGGGAAACCGACATAGGCTTCGTCGCGATCCTGCTGCAATGCGCGCACCACCGCCTGCGCCACCACCTGCGGCGGGTCCATGTTCATCTTCACCTCGCGCGCCATGGCCATCACTGCACCATTGTTGATGGCCGTCCTGGCGGCGCGCGGTGCGACATAGGTGACGCCCACCCCGCTGCCTTCCAGTTCGCGGCGCAGCGCCTCGGAAAATCCACGCAGGCCGAACTTGCTGGCGGAATAGCTGGTGAAGCAGGCGAAGCCGATGCTGCCGAAGGTGGAACCAATATTGACGACACGACCGCTGCCTTGTGCCAGCAGGTGTGGCAACACCGTGCGCGTCAACAGCATGGGGCCGAGCAGGTTGGTCTGCAGCAGGCGCTCGATGGTAGCCGGCTCCTGTTCGGCGTACAGGGTGAATTCCATGGCACCGGCGTTGTTGATCAGGATATCGATGCCGCCGAGCTGCTGCCGGGCGGTTTCCACCATGTCGTGACGTTGTGTGCTGTCGGTGATGTCGCCCTCGACGATATGGATTTGGGACGGCAGGGTGCGCAGGCGGCGCGCCAGGGTGTCCAGCGCATCGCGACGGCGACCGGCCAGGGCCAGGTGTGCGCCCTTGGCGGCAAGCGCCTCGGCAATGGCGGAACCAAGGCCACCGCTGGCGCCGGTGAGCAGAATACTACAGCCTTCGAGGTTCATGCGGCCTCCTGGCACGGTGCGTGAGGCAGGCTGCGGAAGATATCGCCATACAGCCGGTACATGGCACGGGCGCAGTGGATCACCGCTGCGCGGTCATCCGCGTCGTCGAGGCGGTCCATCAGCTCTTCGTAAAAACCGACATGGCTCTTGTCCAGTTCGCCGTGGGAGGTCAGGTAGGAAAAACAGTTGTCCGGCAATCCGAGCGACTGCTTGATCGCCGCCGCGGCATTGAGCGCCAGCGCCACGCTGGTTCCCTCCAGCACCAGCACCATGCCGAAGAAGCCCACCGGATTGCGACGCATCACGGTGTCATAGGCGCAGGCCACCATCACGTCGGTGGCGTGGGACATCGCACCGTTGCGTACCGCCTCATCATTGCCGCCGGCGTGACGGATGTCGTTGAGGATCCATTCGTGGTGGCCCTTCTCCTCGTCGATGTAATGGGCGATGGCCTCGCGCAGCCACTCCAGCCGCTCCGGCAGGCGCGCACCGCAGGCCATCAGCAGCGGCACGGTGTGCTTGACGTGGTGATAGGCCTCGGTGAGAAAGGCCAAGTAGCTGGCGTGCGACACCGCCCCGCGCAGGGCATCATTGATCAGTGGAATGGCGAGCAGTTCGTTGCGCTCGTTTTCGGTGGCACTCACCAGTTGTTGGAAGAAGCTCATGCCGTTACCTCCTTGGCAGTGGTTGCATAAAGGGCGTCGATGCGGGCGCCGTAGGCGTCCAGGATGGCCTGCCGCCGCGGCCGGCCGTTGGCGGTGGCCAGGCCGTTGGCAGGGGTGAAAGGGGCCGCCGCGCGCAGCCAGCGCCGGACACGGGCATAGTCGGGCAGCTGTGCATTGGCCGCAGCGATGGCGGCGTCGATCTCTGCATCAGTGGTGGCGGAGACGACCACCGCAACATTCCACTGCCGCGCCTCGCCGAACACCGCGGCCTGCGGAATGGCGCGGTGGCGCGTCAACTCCGCCTCCACCCATTCCGGCGCGACGTTGCGGCCGAAAGCGGTGATGAACTGATTCTTCTTGCGACCGGTAAGATGGAGAAAACCATCGTCGTCCAGATAGCCCAGATCGCCGCTGTCCCACAGGTCATCACTGCCTGCATCACTGCCGAGATAGCCGAGGAAGCCGGCACCACCGATGCGGATCTCGCCGTCAGCAGAAAATTCCAGTTGCACGTGGGGCAGCGGCCGCCCCACGGAACCGATGCGGTTGGTGCCGGCACTGTTCACGGCTACCACCGAAGCGCACTCACTCAGGCCGTAGCCCTGGTACACCGGCAGGCCAAGGCCCATGGCATCCTGCAGCAGGCGCGGCGACACCGCAGCTCCACCCACGGCGAGGTAACGCATGTCGTGCAGCGGCGCCGCTCCGGCAGCCAGCACGGACAACAGACCCTGCAACTGCACCGGCACCAGGATCGCGCTATTGGCGCGCTGCTCCTGCAACGCGGCATGGAGACGCTGCGGGTCCAGGCCGCTGGCCCCGGCGAGCCCCACATCGGCCAACGGCTCCAGCACACTGCATGCGCCCAGCAGCAGCGGCGCATACAGGCCGCCGATGTTCTCCAGCAGGGTGGGCAGCGGCAAACAGGCCAGGTGACGGTCGCTGGCGGCCGCGCCACTGACCAGGGCCAGCGACTGGGCAACCCTATCCATCGCCACCTGCGACAGGCAGACGCCCTTGGGCTGGCCGGTAGTGCCCGAGGTGTAGGTAATCTTTGCGGTGCCCGCCGGCAGGGCCGGGGCTGCGGCGGGGATGCGGCTCAGCAGGGTCAGCCTGCGGCCGGTGATGTCCCACTCCTGCACCAGCTCCCAGGGCAGCAGCCCGCCCAGGGTGCAAGGGTCATCGCACAGCACGGCATCGGCGCCACTGCTTTCCAATGCGTGGTGCAGTTGGCCAGTGCTGAAAAAGGCCGGCAACGGCAACAGCACGACGTCAGCATGTTGCGCCGCCAGATCTGCCACTGCCCAAGCGGGCGCGTTGTCCAGCATCAGGCCGAGAACCCGTACGCCACTGACACGCAACCGTGCCGCGACGGCCTCCACCTGGTGCAGCAATGCGGCATAATCCAGTGTCACACCACCGCCCTGCACGGCAGGCGCAGAGGGCGTGCGTAGCGCATGGCAGACCACCGTCTCAAAAATACGGCTCATCGCCATGCTCTCGCCAGGCGACCGTCGGCCAATGACTGTTCCCACAAACCCCGCAGCAGGACACAGGCCTGCTCCAGTTGCATGGCCTGTTGCAGCCGGTCAAAACCTTGCGCCACATTACCGGCCAGCACCACCGGCGCACGATCGTAGTAGCGGCCCCAGGCCGCACGGGCCGCGCCGAGGCGCGTACCGTCTGCGTGCGCCAATTCGGTCAGGCCGAGACCGGCGCGGTTGAAGGCATTGCGCAGTGCAGGCACCGCCGTGAGTGCCGCCCACTCCACTCCGGCGCCGCGCAAGAAGGCATTGAGTGCAACGATCATCCAGCGTGCGGCGCCGGCATGCGCCACCGCCAGATTGCCCAGCTCCACCACACCACCGCGCCGGATTGCGGCACCCGTGCATGCGCTGATCACTGCCTCCACCGGGGCGTCGAGATACTGTTCCAGAAACAGGCTCTGCCGCTCGGCACTGCGTATACCCATCACCGCCAGCGGCTCGCCTTCATGGCTACGCAGGGCAATCAGCAGCGGCATGAACTCGCGGACATCGGCGCCGTAGGCGCGGGCGTATTCAGCATGGACAAAGGCCTCCAGCTCGGCCCGCCCACGGGCGCCGGCCGGCAACAGTTCCAGATGCGCCCCTAGGGGATTGAGTTCGGTAATCGGGATGCCCATGCGCTGTTTTCTCCCATCGCAGTGTGGGGAGTAGCGTAGGGATGGACGGCTTAAGGTTTCCTTAAACGCAGTGCGGAGATGTGCGAGCCGACATCCGGACGGAGAGCAACGCCTTCCGTCCGGGTCGTTGAGGGATGGCGCCGGCCAGGCCGAGGCAAGGGGAGAAACCAGGTGTACTGCGCCGTTCGAGAACGCACAACGGTACCGTAACAATGATCCGGACGGCCATCCAGTTCCCGTGTCCGACAACGTGACCCGCCGCGTGCAGCATCACGCCACCGCAGGTATTAATCAACCATTCTGCTGCAGGTGTTCGGTGATCCAATGGGCGGGCACCGGTTTACTGAACAGATAACCTTGGGCGGTGACGCAGCCCTCCTGCAACAGAAACGCCTGTTGCTCGACGGTCTCCACACCCTCGGCCACGATATCCAGTTGCAGACTGCGTCCCAATGCGATGACGGCGCGAATGATGGCGGCATCGTTGGGATCGTCCGGGATGTCGCGCACGAAGGAGCGATCGACCTTGAGGGTATTGATGGGGAACCGTTTCAGATAGCTCAGCGAGGAATAACCGGTACCAAAATCGTCAATGGCCAGGGAGACGCCAAGGGTACGCAATTCGTCCAGTACGCGGATGGTGTCCTCGGCGTGTTCCATGATCACACTCTCGGTGATCTCAAGTTCGAGATACTCCGGTGCCAACCCGGTGTCGTGCAATACCTGCCACACCGTGTTGACGACGCCGCCACGCAAAATCTGCACACCCGACAGATTGACCGCCACATGTTCCAGCGGCAGCCCCATATCCAGCCACTGCTTCATCTGCAGACAGGCGGTGCGCAACACCCATGCCCCCATGGGCTGTATCAGGCCGGTATCCTCAGCCAGCGGGATGAAGCGATCCGGCGCCACCAGTCCCAGTTCCGGATGGCGCCAGCGCAACAAGGCTTCGGTGGCATAGGTCTTGCCGTCGGCAATATTCACTTTAGGCTGGTAGTACAACACCAGCTCATCGCGCTCAAGCGCCTGCCGCAAGGCCACCTCCATCTGGAAGCGTTCCATGGCGTTGGCGGTAAGTGCAGCCGTATAGAACTGGTAGTTGTTGCGACCACGTTCCTTGGCCCGGTACATGGCAATGTCGGCATTTTTTACCAGCGTCTCGGCATCATCGCCATCATCGGGAAATACGCTGATACCGATGCTGGCCCCCAGGTGGATGTCGGCATCACCGATACGGAATGTCCCGTCAAATACATCGAGCAGCTTTTGTGCCACCTGTGCCAAGTCGGCAGAGGCCGCAACCTCCTCGGCTATCAGTATGAATTCGTCACCACCGGTACGGGCAATGGTATCGGTTTCGCGCATACGTTGCTGAAAGCGGTGTGCCACTTCCTGCAACAGCACATCCCCCACAGGGTGGCCCAGGGTATCGTTGACGTCCTTGAAGCGATCCAGATCGAGGAACAGCACGCCGACCCGCTGATTGTTGCGCCGGGCATGGGACAGGGCGTGGGTGAGGCGCATATTGAACAGTACACGGTTGGGCAGATCGGTCAGCGGGTCGTGATGCGCCAGGTGATCAAGCTGCTGCTGCGAGCGTTTGAGCACGGTGATATCGGTAAACACCAGTACATAGTGAGTAACTGCGCCGCGCTCGTCGCGTACCGCACTCACCGTCACCCACTGCGGAAACGCCTCTCCACTCTTGCGCCGGGCACGGGCTTCTCCCTGCCACTGGCCGGTCTGGTGTACCTGCGGCCACACGGTCTGGAACAGCGCCTCGACCTCGGCATCAGCATGCAGCAGGTTAATGGTCTTCCCGACAACCTCGTCGCTACTGTAACCGGTGATGGCCACGAACGCATTGTTGACCGCGACAATGCCCCCATCGACCCCAATTATCATTACGCCCTCGGCGGTACTTTCGAACACCGCCGCCGCCTGACGCAGCTGCGCCTCAATCTCGCGTTGCGCTGTGACATCCCAGAAGATCGCAAGTATACCGATGGTTCTGCCCAGCTCGTCGCGCAATGGTGTTTTCACGGTATGGATGTAGCCGGTCTGGCCATCCTTGACGTAGGGTTCCTCGCGCTCGTCGATTTCTCCGCTCGCAATCACCTGACGATCGACGCTGCGATAGGTCTCAGCCAATTCATGCGGGAAGAAGTCATGATCGGTTTTACCGGCGACATCTTCCTGCGCCACACCTAAGTCATCTGCCAATTGGCGATTGCACGACACAAAGACGGACTCAGTGTTTTTGTAGATGATACGCTGCGGCAGGTTGTCGATCAGAAGGCGATACAGGCGCTCGCTATCGCGCAGTGATTGTTCGCGACTCTGTACTGCACTGGCCATGCCGTTGAACGCGCGGCCGAGGCGCCCCAACTCGTCATGGCTACTCACATCGACGCGACGCGCGTAGTCGCCACGTTCTATCGCCTCGGCCCCATCCACCAGATGTTCCACCGGACGGGAAATGGTGCGATTGGCTACCCAGGTTCCGACCGGAACGATTACCAGCGCCGACAACAACAGCACGGCCAACAAAACCATTTGGGTACGCCGCACCTCACCCTGCACCACCGCCTTCTCCACGGCAGCAACCACGTAGGCTCGCGCTTCGCGTGCCAATGGCAGCAGCCGCGCCGCCAGGAAATAATCATCATGTTCGATGGTGACCGGCAACGCCTCACCACCGCCCCCACGCAATGGTGGGGCGGCAGACAACTGTGTTGCCAATACCGTATTCAGCCCCCCAAGGCGTGCCCCATCATCGAACAGAATGGCAAAATCCACCCCGCTCTTCTGCCGCATCCCCTCAGCAAAGTCCTGCAGTATGAAATTCGCCGCCACGACCGTACCCACGGTAAACGCGCTGCCGTCCGGATAGGAGCGCCGTACCGGCTGCACCGTTTCCTGCACAAAACCGCGCAGACAACGCAGATACGCCATGGCGAGCCCCTTGTCGTCAGCATCCCGCTCCAGTGTCAGCGTCTGTGGCAACGCACCGCGCAGCCAAATGTCATCGGGTTCGGTGCGCAGATACACCACCGCCAGACCATCCTGCCATGACACATAGCCACTCACCGGCACATCGGCCCTGGAGTAAAAGGCCAGCAGGACGCCGCGCCCGTCGTACACCGCTATCTGCCCGACGTCGCCGGCACGTGACTGGGTGCGCAGCGTATCGGCAAGATGCTGTTTCTCTACGTCGTAGATCAGCGGCTGATAATCCTCCACCGTCGCGTACTGGTGGATCATGTTGACCGACGAGATGAGATCGTCACGCTGCACCAGACTATGCACATTGTTCTGCAGGCGCACCTCCCGCAGCGTCAGTTCTTCATCAACGGCGGTAAACACCTTGTCAAACTGCTGTTGCGCCGTATTGACATGGAATTGTTCGATGAAATAGGAAAGTGAGAAACCCGCCACCACCAGCACCAGAACGATGGATGACAGCAGCAATAGCAACAGGCGAAATTTGATGCCGTAGATGAAGGCCATGAAGAATTCCTAGAAGATCGGTTCAATTTGCTCGACGTTGTCGCGGGTCACCATGACCGAATCCACCATCACCGTCTTCGGCACGGTCTCACCGCGGCCGATGGCCAGCGCCACCTGTGCTGCTTCGGCGGCACAGGTGGGATAGGTGAAGCTGGCGCTCTGCTCGCCACGGCGGATCGCCTCGCGTGCCTCGGCGATATAGTCGATACCGACGATGAGCAACTGCCCCGGATCGCGCCCGGCCTTGCGCAGTGCAATGCGCGCCCCAGCCGCCATGCTGTCGCTCTGGGCATAAATGGCATCGAACGGCACGCCCTGCCGAATCACCTCCTCTACTGCGCGGATGGCGTCGGCACGCAGGTAATTACCTACCCTGGTGGCACTGATGCGCACGCCGGGGTGGTTCTTCAGCTCGGCGACAAAGGCATCGGTACGGGCGATCGCGGTGGTGGCGGTAGGCACGCCCTGCAGCATGAGGATATTGCCGCGCCCGTGGAGCTGCTTCGCCATGTAACGCGCGGCATTACGCGCAATGGCAGCATCGTCCGGTGCAATGAAGCTGGTGTAGTCGTCGGACTCTATGCGCCGCGTCAACAATACCACCGGGGTACCGGCACGGTAGGCATTGGACAGCACCGGCGTCATGGCATGGCCATCACGCGGGCTGGCAATGAGTACGTCTACCTTGCGATGCACCAGGTCCTCAATATCGCGGATCTGCCGCGCCGTTTCGCCGTGACCGTCGGTGACGGTAAGCGCCACGCCAGGATGAGCGCCCAGGGCGGTCTTCAGACCCTCTGCCTGCGCCAGGCGCCAGTCGTTGGCCAGGGTATCCTGGGCGAAGCCTATGTAGAGTTGTATTGGCTCCGCCATGCCTCCCGCGGTCACACACAACAGCAGCGCACCAACTATGCACCTTGCCTTTATCATCATGGGACGCCTCTGAGGATTTATTGCGATATAGCCGTACGCCAGCGTTTAGCACAGGTTATCACACCCCCTGACGCCAACGCGGTAACATGACGCAACCATGACTGCCATCACCCCGCTAGCCCCCGCTGCCGATGCCCTGGCCGTTCTGGCAGAGCACCTGCTCGCCGACCATGCCGCGTGCCTACCCCTGCTCGACGGAATCGTGGTACTCCTGCCCGATCCTGCAGCCGCACCGCGCCTGCGCCGGCTACTCCTGGAAGGGGCGGCGGCGGCCGGCCATACGGCCCTGCTTGGCCCGCGCATTCTGTCCCTGGCCGAGTGGCTCGGCGCCATCGCGCCGGGTCGACCGGTGATCAGTGATCATGGCCGGGAGCTGATGCTGGTGGAGGCCCTGCGTGAGCACCGCCACCTGTTCGGCCACGGCAACCTGTGGTCCCTGGCCGACAGCCTGCTCGACCTGTTCGACGAACTGACCCTGAACCGCGTCGGCCTGCCGGCCACGCTGGAGGAATTCCGCCAGCGCCTCATCGCCGGCTACGGCCCGGACAGCCGCGCCCTCGGCGCCCTCACCCTGGAGGCCGGCGTCGTCCATACACTGTGGCAGGCCTGGCATGCGCAGATGGAGGCGCGCGACGTGATTGACGGTCCCAGCGCCACCTTGCTGCGCCTCGCCTCCAGCCTTGACCATGCCGACCAATCGCTCTACCTGGCCGGGTTCAGCCGCAGCAACCGCGCCGAGCAGGAGTGGTTGCGCCTACTGCTGGAGCGCGGCCATGCACGGCTGTTCCTGCAAGATGACGACCCCTTGTGGGAGGAGCTTCACGCCGCCAACGGCAACACGAAGCCGTTTCATCACACTGAAATCCGCCCCACCGACAATACTCCGTACGCCGCGCTGCTCGACCAGACCTTGTCCCCTCAGCCTACCCCACTGGCCGAACGCGCCCGTGCCTTCGCCGCCCTTCACCCACGCTCGCCCGCAGCCGGGCGCCTGAGCATTTACGCCGCCGACGGTGCCGAGCAGGAGGCACGCAGCGTGGAGTTGCAGGTACGACACTGGCTGCTGCAGGGTTGCCGCAGCGTCGCCATCATTACCGAAAATCGCCGCCTTGCCCGCCGCGTGCGCGCCTTGCTGGAACGCGCCGGCGTGTCCTTGCAGGACGCCGCCGGCTGGGCACTGTCCACCACCAGCGCCGCCGCCACCCTGGAGCGCTGGCTGCAATGTGTGGAAGAGGACTTCCCCTATCTGGCCATGCTCGACCTGCTCAAGTCACCCTTTATCTTCGCCGGTGCCGAGCGCTCGGCACACCTCAACGATGTCTACCGCCTGGAGCAGGGGGTGGTATTGCAGGGCAATATCGGTCGCGGCCTGGAGCGCTATCGCCGCCAACTGCACGAACGGCGCCGCCTGTTGCCCGACGAAATGGCACCGGAATTTGAGCGCATCGCGGCTCTGCTGGACCGCCTCGACCATGCCGCGACGCCGCTGCGTCTGCTCTCCGCCTATCCACAGCGCCCCGACCGCCTGCTCAGTGCCCTGCACGAGACGCTGCACCGCCTGGGGCTGGCCGCCAGTTTCGCCCGGGATGCCGCTGGTGCCCGCCTGTTGCAGGAGCTGGACGCCATGGCCGCCGCAGTGGAAGACGACACCCCGCCACTGGCCTGGACCGAATTCCGCGCCTGGCTCGGCCGCACCCTGGAACGTTACAACTTCCGCCCGCCGGTGAACGGTGGCCGGGTGCAGTTGATGGGGCTGGAGCAAAGTCGCCTGTGCCGCTTCGACGCCATCGTCATCGCCGGCGCCGAACGTGAATACCTGCCCGGCGCGGCCAGCCCCTCGCCCTTCTTCAACGAGGCGGTACGGCGCGAGCTGGGCCTGCCAACGGCCGAGGAGCGACGACTGGATCGCCTGCATCAATTTCGCCGCCTGCTGGCAGCGGCGCCCCGCCTGCTCATCACCCTGCGCCGCCAGCAGGACGGCGAGGATATTCTGCCCAGCCCCTGGGTGGAGGCCTTGCGTGCCTTCCACCGCCTGGCCTGGGACGACGAACTGGCCGACCCCGTGCTCGCCGCCTGGCTGCACGACCCGGCCAGTGAAGTGTTCCGCTGCGACACTAGCGACCTGCCCGCCCCGGCGGCGATGGCCAGGCCCGTGCTGCCGGCCGCCATGCTGCCCCGAAGCCTCTCCGCCAGCGGCTATCAGCAGCTGATCGACTGCCCCTACCAGTTCTTCGCCGCCCGCGGCCTCGGCCTGGCCGCACCCGAGGCGATCCGCGAGGCGCTGGAAAAAGCCGATTACGGCGAGCGCGTGCACCGCTCGCTGCAGGCCTTCCACCACGGCATCCGCGGCCTGCCCGGCCCCTTCGGCCGTGTGATCACCGCCGCCAACCGCGACGACGCGGAAGCGCTGCTGCGCACCATCGCCGAGCAGGTGTTCGCCGATGACGTGGCCGGCAACCTGCTGCACCGCGGCTGGCTGCTGCGCTGGCAGACCATCATTCCTGCCTACATCGACTGGGAACTGGAACGTGAACAACAAGGCTGGCGCGTGGAGCAGGCGGAAATCACATTGCGGCGCGAAGAATGGCTACCGGGGCTGACATTGAAGGGCCGCATCGATCGCCTCGATCGCGGCCCGGACGGACCAGGCATCATCGACTACAAAACCGGCGGCGTACCGAAAGCGGAAGACGTGGCACAGGGCGAGGCCGTGCAGCTGCCCTTTTACGCCATGCTGGCGGATACGGCCATTGCACAGGTGGGATACGTCGCGCTTGATCAGAAAGGCGTCGCCGCCAAGGCGACATTGACTGGAGATGAACTGGCCGCCCTGCGCGATGCCAATGCCGCGCGTCTGCATACACTGTATGAGGAGCTCGCCGCCGGCCGCCCCCTGCCCGCCTGGGGTGACAGCCAGACCTGCCAGTGGTGTGATATGGCCGGCGTGTGCCGACGCGATATGTGTGAGGAAATTGCTGCACCGCAGCCATAGCAGGCGCCACCACATGTTCGCCGCACAAAAAATAAGGGCGGCCTTGCGGCCGCCCTAGTGTCCCTACGTTTGGCTTCCTGCCTCCTTCACTTCCTTGCGAAGGGTTTCCTGTGGTCCATGCGCCATGCTCCATGCGTCGCGCATAGACGTAATGGTAGCAGAGGTCCCCACCCCGGCAAGCGCGATGTCTCTCACAGTTTTGCATTTAGCTGTTCATGAAATAGAAACAGGCGCACAGGCATTTTCTGCACAAACAATCGCTTGGAACACGACACAGCACATGCAACCGCCAAGTGCCCACACTGCACCGATATAGCCACTGACATGATTATCAGAAAATGCCTACAAATTTCCCTGCCTCGAACCATGTTCATCGACAGTGGTATGCTTTGTCCTCTCTTACACCAGCACGGCCCCTATGACACACCATCCCAGCGATCCCGCCGTCAATGCCACCGTCATGGCCTCCGCCGGCACCGGCAAGACCTGGCTCCTGGTGACGCGCCTGACGCGTCTGCTGTTTGAGGGCGCAGCACCCGATTCCATCCTGGCCATCACCTTTACGCGCAAGGCGGCGGCAGAGATGCAAACCCGTCTCGCCGAACGGCTGTTGCGGTTGGCAGCCATCGACAATACGGCGTTGGTGAATGAACTGCGCCTGATGCACATCGAGCCAACAGCCGAGGCCCAGGCACGTGCACGCGGCCTGTATGAGGAGTTGCTGCACGCCGCACGGCCATTGCGTACGACCACTTTTCATGCTTTCTGCCAGGAGATGCTGCGCCGCTTCCCGCTGGAGGCGGATGTGCCGCCCGGCTTCGAATTGACGGAAAAGAGCGGCGAGTTGCGTGCTGCCGCCTGGGAGGCCCTGATCAGCGAGGCCACCGCAGACAGCAACGACACACCGGCGCGCGACCTTGTGCTGCTGCTGGAGCTGTGCGGCGGCCAGAGCAACGTTACCACTGCATTGGACAGCTTTCTTGACCACCGCAGCGACTGGTGGGCATTCACGGCAGAGCAGGCCGATGCCTGCGGCCATGCCACGGCACGATTGCGGCAGGACCTTGGCGTGGAGCCGGACATCGATCCGCGGGCAGAGTTGTTCACACCGCGCAACACCGAACAACTCATTGAGTTTCGCGATCTGCTGGCGCTGCATCCCACCAAGACCAACGAAGAACACATTGCGCGGTTCGCCACGATCCTGGCACCGGAACTCGATCAGGTGCTGCGTCATCAGGCAATGTCGACAGTATTCCTGACCCGACAGGGCGAACCGCGCAGCCGCAAGGAGAGCAAGACCCAGGCGCAAAAGATGGGTGCCAGCGGCGAGGCACGTTTTCTCGAATTGCATGCGCTCATGTGCGCACAATTGGCGCGGGTGCGCGACACCCTCGCCGCACAGCAGACGCTGATCCTGCATGGTGCCTGGTATCGCACCGGTGCACGCCTGCTGGAACACTACCAGCGCCTCAAGGAGGAGCAACGCCTGCTCGATTTTACCGATCTGGAATGGCGCGCCTACCGCCTGCTCACTGCGGCCGACAACGCCCACTGGATCCAGTACAAGCTCGACCAGCGCATCGATCACCTCTTGGTGGACGAATTCCAGGACACCAACCCCACACAATGGCGCCTGCTGCTGCCGCTGCTGCAGGAAATGGCTGCCAGCAACGGCATACGGCAGCGCAGCGTGTTCCTGGTGGGTGACGGTAAACAATCCATCTATCGCTTCCGGCGTGCCGAGCCGCGCCTGTTTCACGCCGCCCACCACTGGCTGCAACAGCACTTGAATGCCGATGCCCATCCACTGCACGTGTCTTATCGTTCGGCACCGGCGATCATTGAATGTGTCAACCGCGTGTTCGGCGCCGAAGGACCGCTAGGTGGTGTGCTGGATGATTTTTCCCCCCATGACACCCATCACCAGACATTGTGGGGCCAGGTTGAGGTACTGCCTCTGATCGAAGACGTGGCGGTAAACGCACCGCCGCCACGCGCCGTGCTACGCAATCCGCTGTCCGAGCCGCGCGTAATGGCCGAGGACGAGCGCCACTTGCAGGAAGGCCGGCAAATTGCCGCCACCATCACTGCGCTGATGGAAAGCGGTACGCTGCTGGGCCCTGTCGATGAGGCGCGGTCCATGCGCTATGGCGATGTGATGCTGCTGGTGCGCAAGCGCAGCCATGTCCACGCCTACGAACAGGCCCTGCGCGAGGCCGGCATCCCCTACCTGGGCGCCGACCGCGGCACCCTGCTGCACAGTCTGGAAGTGGACGACATGGTGCGGCTGCTGGAAATACTCATCGCACCCTACAACAATCTCGCCTTGGCACAGGTGCTGCGCTCGCCCCTGTTTGCCTGCAGTGATCAGGATTTGATCATCCTGGCCCACGGTCAGCGCGGCACCTGGTTTGAGCGGCTGCAGCAATGCCCTGTGGCGGCGGGCACACCCTTGCACCGTGCTGCCGACTGCCTGGGCCGCTGGCATACTCTTGCCGGTGCGCTGCCCATTCACGACCTGCTCGACAGGGTCTACAGCGAAGGCAACATCATCGCCCGCTACGAGGCCGCCTTCCCCCTGCATCTGCGCCCACGCCTGCGCGCCAACCTCACCCGTTTTCTCGAACTGGCGCTGGAGATCGATCACGGTCGTTATCCCAGCCTGACCCGTTTCCTTGCCCGCCTGGGCGAAATGCGCGAGCAGGACGAAGCACCGGACGAGGCACCTGCCGAGACCGCAACCGACCGCGTACGGCTGATGACCATACACGCCGCCAAAGGTCTGGAGGCGCCGGTGGTGTTTCTCGCCGATGCCGCTGCGGCCGGCGGCAACGACCGACCCTGGCATGCGCAGGTGGACTGGCCGGCGGAGGCCGAGGCCCCCGAGCACCTGTTGCTGGTGGGTAAAAAGGATCAGCAGGACGCCTTTACCCGCACCCAGCTGGAACAGGAGCAGGCCGCCGAGCGGCGCGAAGCGGCCAATCTGCTCTATGTCGCGCTGACCCGCGCCCGGCAGTTGCTGTATATCTCTGGCTGCCGCCCCAGCAAGGGCGATCGGCTGGGCTGGTACGGCGATCTGCAGCAGGCACTGGCCTCCCCGATCACTTCGAACACCATGCCGCTCACGTCGACGCAAAACAGCGCCGTGGATGCTGCCAGCCTTCCGCCCCCCCCCGCCGCCCTGCGCGCAACCCTCGACATTCCGCCGCTGGCGCTTGAGATCGCCCCCAGCCGCAGCGTACACGACCACGGCGGCGACGGCGGCGATGAGGACGGCCGTCTGCGCGGCATCGCCATCCACCGCATGCTGGAACTGCTGAGTACGGGGGTAAGCGCGAACCAGGTTCGACAACACGTCGCTTCCGAACTACACCGTCAGGCTGAGGAGGATGACTTTACGGCGTGGTGGCAGGAGGCTCAGGCGGTCCACCAGGCCCCGCAGTTTCGCGAACTGTTCGACCCGGCCTGTTACAGTCAGGCCTGGAACGAGGTACCGTTGCAATACATTCACGACGGCTGCACCGTGTACGGTCTCATTGACCGCCTGGTGTTGAGGGACGAGACAGTGATCATCGTCGACTATAAAACCCATCGTCAGGCTACCACTGGCGCACTGACCGCGCTGGCCGCACCCTACGCCGCACAAATGGCCTATTACGCCGCCGGCGTACGCACCCTGTGGCCGCAACGGCAGGTACGCCCGCTGCTGCTATTCACTGCCGTCGGCAAGACCGTCGAAACCGCCATTGAAATCACCTGAACATGCCCTGAATTTGCCCCACCCCACATGCAACCCCAGACTGAAAGGCCAAGCATCCCATGAGCGACAACGCCTATATCATCGACGTCACCGTCGACAACTTCACCAACGTGGTGGAGCGATCCATGCAATTGCCAGTACTGGTGGATTTCTGGGCCACCTGGTGCGAACCATGCAAGGCATTGCTGCCCGTCGTGGAAAAACTGGCGACGGAATATCAGGGGAAGTTTCTGTTGGCCAAGGTCAACATCGATGAACAACAGGCCCTGGCCAACCAGTTCGGTGTACGCAGTGTACCCACGGTAAAACTGATCCGCGACGGCCGCATCGTCGACGAGTTCAGCGGCGCGCTGCCGGAGTCACAGGTACGCGCCTTTCTCGACAAACACATGGCGCAGCCGGCGGACCGCTTCCTCGCCGCAGCCGAACAGGCCTGGGAGAACGGCGATACCGTTCAGGCCGAAACGCTGCTGCACCAGGCCATGAGCGAAATACCGGAAGATCATCGCGCCCGGCTGATGCTGGCGGAACTGCGCGCCGTCACCGGCCAGACCGATGAGGCGGCGCAACTACTCGCCATGCTGCCGGCCGACCTGGCCCTGTCACCGCAAGCCGAGGCACTGCGTGCCCGCCTTACCTTCGCCTCTGCCGCCGCCGGTGCACCGGAGATTGAAGTTCTGCAGCAGGCACTGACGGCAAATCCCAAGGACAGCCACGCGCGCCACCAGCTCGCCGCCCGCCTGGTGCTGATGGGCGATTTCGAGGCCGCACTGGAGCAATTACTGGACCTGGTACGGCAAGACCGTGCCTACGGCGAGGATGCTGGCCGCAAGGGGATGCTGCAGGTATTCGAGCTGCTGGGTGGAAAAGGGGAACTGGTCAGCCGCTACCGGCGGCTGATGTTTACGGCGATGCACTGAAATTCGATACAAGAAAAAGATACAAGTGGCAAAAAAAGAAACGGGGCCTTGCGGCCCCGTTCTGTTATCGCTTTGCCTGACGCATGTTGTCCAATTCCTGCGCCAGACGTTGGGGCGGCAGGTAGCCTGGAACAACACTGCCGTCTTCCAGCACCAGGGTAGGGGTAGCACTGACACCAAAGGACTTCCCCAGCGCCAAGTGCTCAGACACCGGGTTGTTGGCGCAAACATTCTGACTCACTTTGTCATCATTCTTCGCCAGATCCATCGCCTTGTTGCGATCGGCGGCACACCACACCGATGCCGCCTTGTCATAGGACGGCGAGGGTATGCCTGCACGCGGGAAGGCGAGATAACGCACGGTGATACCGAGGTCATTCATCTCCTTCATGCCGCTGTGCATCTTGCGGCAATAGGTACAATCGATATCGGTAAACACGGTGACGGTATGCTTGGCCTCGCCGCGTGCAGGGTAGACGATCATCGTCGACTTGGCCGCATCCAGGGATGACAGCCGCGCCTGACCGCGCCACTCCTCTGTTACGTTGGTCTGCTGCTGCAGGTCGAACATGTCACCGCTGATCAGATGGCGACCATCGGCCGAAACGTAGAACAGGCGTGGACCATAGGCGATCTGGTACAAACCGGCCACCGGTGCCGGCATGATGGAATCGGGGGTCTGGCCCGGCATCACACCCTCAACTGCAGCACGGATTTTTGCCGTGGCCGCATCCTCGGCATGCAGCGGTGCGGCAACAAAAAACAGGGCAACTACGGCAATCAACACTGATCGAAACATTAGGAGTACCTATGGTAGGTGTAATCAATCACGAAAATTGGTGAATTGCAGCGGCAGAGCCAGTTCGGCCCCCCGCAACAGGGCTATGGATTCCTGCAAATCGTCGCGTTTTTTGCCGGTAATGCGTACCTGTTCGCCCTGTACCGCCGCCTGAACCTTGATCTTGCTGTCCTTCACCTGCTTGACGATCTCTTTGGCCAGATCCTTATCGATGCCCTGACGCACCTTGATGCGCTGGCGGCAGCGCATGTTGGCGGTTTCGATGTCATCCTCCTGCATGCACTTGATATCGATGCCGCGCTTGGCCAGGCGCTGATAGAGGATTTCCCGCATCTGCTTAATCTGGAAATCATTCTGCGCATGCAGCAATAATGCCCCGTCTTCCTGCTCGACCCGCGCTTCCGCCCCCTTGAAATCGAAGCGGTTGTCTACCTCGCGGTTGGTCTGGTCCACAGCGTTGGCCAGTTCGTGTTTATCAATTTCCGAAACAATGTCAAAAGACGGCATGGAATCCTCGCTAGAGCCAATAATCGGCAGCGGCCTTAGCCGGCAGCCTGTACCTCTTCAGTTGCACCTTCCAGCACCAGGCTGCGCACATCGATACCGTAAGCGTTAGACTGCAAAATCCGCTTTATGTTCAACGCCCAGCCCCCCTCGGCGTAGTGTGCAAGGTTCAGCAGCTTACGGACCGGATAGGGCTTTTTCTCCGAGTCCAGTACCAGGGTGACAATCGGCCGCATGCGCTGCGCCAGGTTCATGGTCATGATCACACCCACCTCGCCCGTTTCCAGCTCGACGATACTGCCGACGGGGTAGATGCCCAGACACTTGATAAATGATTCAATCAGTTCGCGCATGAAGCTGTACGGTGTCCAGCCGTACATCAGGTTCAGCGCTTCATGGGGGGAAATCCCCATGTGATACACGCGATCCGAAGTGATGGCGTCATAGACGTCCACCACCGATACGATCATTGCATAACGCCCGATCGCATCCCCCTTGAGACCGCGCGGATAGCCGCTGCCATCCACCCGTTCATGATGGGAGCGAACGATATCCAGGGCTTGTTCACTAATGTGCTCACTGTCCTTCAACATGTCGTAGCCATAAACGGCATGTTGCTTCAGCTCAATCATTTCCTCATCGGTCAACCGGGTGATTTTGTTGAGGATTTCCAGCGGTACCTTCATCTTGCCGATGTCGTGCAGCAGGGCGCCATGCCCCAGTTCATGCAGTTCGCTCTCTGACAAGCCCAAATGGCGCCCAAACACCAGACTCATGATGCAGACGTTGAGACTGTGCTGGGAAGTATATTCGTCCCGATGCTTGAGCATCGTAAGCCACACCAGGGCGCTTTCATTGGCCATGATGGAGTCGACCAATGCATTCACCACCTCCTTGGCCTCGGCTGGGTCGATGGCACGCCCCAGGCGCACATCCTCCAGCACACGATTGATGTAATCATGGGTGTGGCCATAGGTTTCACGGGCACGACTCAATACGGTCAAAAAATTGGTGGTGGTCTGTTTCCAGCCGTGTTCCGGTTCGCTTGATATGTTAACGCGCTGGGTAGTGAAACGCGGCGATTTGTGACTTGGCAAAGCTGGTTCGGGCTGCTCCAACACCAGATACTCATCCATGCGATGCAACAAACGCATGTCGGGCTCCCAGCCGACAGACTGGGTGGCATCGACAAACACGTATTTACAACACTGCTGCAACTGGGCGATCTCTTCATCGTTGGTAATGGGAAAGCCCTGAAACATAAATGGCGTTCCCAACCACGGACGATCCAGTTCAACGACGTACATCCCCTGCTTCAGGGAATCGACCTCGACTTTGATGCGCTCAACTTCCTGCATCGCTACGGCTCCCTATTTACTGTCCTACATACTGCCATGATAGCCCAATCAGCCACGCGGATGATGCTGGGCATGCAGCGCCTTGAGGCGCTCACGGGCCACATGGGTATAGATTTGGGTGGTGGACAGGCTGCTGTGTCCCAGCAGCATCTGCACCACCCGCAGGTCGGCGCCATGGTTGAGCAGGTGGGTGGCAAAGGCGTGGCGCAGGGTATGGGGCGACAGGTGCGAGGTAATGCCTGCCTGGCGGGCATAGCGCTTGATCAGGTACCAGAAGGCCTGCCGCGTCATGGCCGCGCCGCGGCGGGTGGGAAATAGCGCGGCGGTCGCCTGCCCCTGCACCAATACCGGCCGAGCCTCGGTCAGATAGCGCTCCAGCCAGTTCACGGCCTCCTCGCCCAGCGGTACCAGCCGCTCCTTGCTGCCCTTGCCGAGGATGCGCACCACCCCCTGTTGCAGGCTGATCCGGTACATTTCCAGGCTCACCAGTTCGGATACACGCAGGCCGCTGGCATAGAGCACCTCCAGCATGGCCCGATCGCGCAGGCCCAGAGGGGCGTCGATGTCCGGGGCGGCCAGCAGGGCCTCCACCTCAGCCTCGGTCAGGGCCTTGGGCAGGCCGCGACCCAGTTTGGGACTGTCAATGCGGGCACTGGGGTCGTCGGTAAGTATCTGCTCACGTACCAGATAGCGGTAGTAGCGGCGCAGGCTGGAGAGCAGGCGGGCGGTGGTACGCGGCTGGGCACCGGCCGCGACCCGGCTGTGCAGATAACCCAGCAGGTCCTGCCGCGTCGCAGCCTCCAGCGGGGTACCGTCCCGCTGTTCCAGCCAACGCACCACCCCCTGCAAATCACGGCGGTAGGCAGCCAGGGTGTGGTCGCTCAGGCCGCGCTCCATCCACAGCGCATCGAGAAACCGCTCCAGCAGTGGGTTGGATCTGGACTCAACCGGCGGCTTCATGGTGGAGTAACCAGATTTTCAGCTGTAACGGCTCACCGTCCGTTGCCCCCATGTATCCGCCGGGACCATGGGCTGCCACCACGCGGTGGCAGGGGATGAGCAGCGGGATGGGATTGGCGCGACAGGCGGCGGCCACGGCGCGGGCGCTACTGCCAAGAGCCTGTGCCAGTTCACCATAGCTGCATGGCCGGCCCGGCGGAATAGCGCATAATGCCCGCCATACCCGCTGCTGAAACGGCGTGCCATACGGGCCGAGCTCCACCGTGAACAGGCTGTGGCAGGCGGAAAAATAGCGTTCCACATCGGCAACAGCATGACGCGCGCACTCGCCCACCGCCGCCTGTAGCGGCGTCCCTGAAGGGAGGAAATCCGTAGCACATACCCTGCTGCCGCCACAGCGGATACCAAAGCGCCACCCCGTCGGAAGCGGCGTGGCGATCACTGCAGACCATGCCGGCGTCATCGCGGCCGAACCAACAGCTGCTGCAGATCACGGCGCAACACCGCGCGTCGTCCGGGATCATCGGTGAGCCCCAGCAACGCCTCGTAAAGGGTACGGGCATCTTCGACCAACCCCGTCTTGGCCAGGACCTGGGCCGCCTGGTAGCGGGCGGTCTGCCCCCAGGGATCCAGCGACTGCGACTGGGGTACCATGGCGGAACGCAAATACAGTGCCGCAGCCTCGTGCGGGCGCCCCTGCGCCAGACGTGAATCCGCCATCCAATACCACAGTTCGCGTTTGAGCTGCACATCGGCCAGCTGCGCCTGCAAGGCTTCGAGCAGGCGGTAGGCCGTCTCGTGCTCACCCACGGTCTGCAAGTCAAATAAGACCTGAATCAGCCGATCCTGCTCCGGCCGCGCCAGCAGCGCACTGCCGGCAATCATCTCCTGCAGAATGGTTTCAGCCTGCGCATAATCCCCCCCCAGCAGCAGGACTCGCGCCTGACGCAACCGCCACATCACCCGGTCAGTCCCCGGTGGCGGCTCGTCCAGCCCTGCCATCAGGCGCGCCGCCAGCGGCAGATCGCCGGTCGCAATCACCGGGTCGAGTAAGGTACGCCGCACCCCCTCGGGAACACTGCTAACCTCGATAAAACGTGCAGACGCCAGGTAAAGTTGATACACCAGTTCGGTGCCGCCCTCTTGCTGGAGCAGGTTTGCCACCAGCGCGCTGTGGGCCTGTCGGCGCGTCGCCGCGCTGACGCCGTGCAGGGCCAACAAGGCGTGGATGGATCGGGCCAGAACGGGATACATGTTTCCTGCTGCCTGCGCCTTGGCAAGCCAGGCGGCGTCATCACCGATCAACAGCTGCTCGCGATTTCCCACCTGGCGGGCATAGGCCAGATAGGCATCCCACAGTGCGTCGGGCGTGACAGCAAACAAATCGCGATCAAGACGGACCTGGCGAATGCGTGAAAATACCTGCTCAAGGGCGATGGCCTGGGTAGCCGGATCTGCGGCCGCCGCCGCCGCTTCTGCAGCGATAACCTCACCCTGCTGACGCACATGTGGCACCAATCCCTTGGACTGCAACAGGGTACGCACCTCCCGCAGTATCCGCCGTGGCTCCCACTGCCCACTGCGCAACCGTGCCAGCAACAACAGGACCCGTGCATCCCCCTGCTCCAGACCCTGCAGGGCTTCCACAGCATCCGCCGCACGCCCCTGCCCGAGCAGTACCTGGGCACCGAGCAAGGCGTCTTCCCGTCCGCCACGGCCAAAATCATGACGATAACGCAGCATGGCGGCGTATGCATCGTCGCCCCGGTGATCGGCGCGGTAGCTCTGGATCACCAGTCGTCGCCAAGCTGTCAGTTCGATATCGCCGCCGTCACCGCGCCACAGCAAACTGCGCAGCAGGGTGCGGGCATGCTCACCCTGCCCCAGCTCAATGAGGGTACGGGCTCGCCAAGTCTCTGCCCAGCGAACGAAGTCAGGGGGTACATCTGGAGGAAGCTGGAGGGTGCGGTCATACAGGGACTGCCAGTCCGCGCCGGCAGCAAGCAACTGGACTCTGCTGCGCTCCCACGCCATCCAGCCGTCGCCGTCTTGCTGCCAAGCCGGCTGCTCAACCTCCAGCAGCGCCAGCGCCAACCGCGGTGCGCCACCGGCAGCCAAGTCCTCCAGCTGCGCCAGGCTGATCGCCGCCGCGGGGCCCGTCGCAAGCAACAACGCCAGCAGCAGGCCGCACGGCAAACGAAAAAAGCGGATGCCACCTCTGCGGTGGCATCCGCTTTTTTCCAGCACCGTCATGGCACCGTGTTGCAGTCCCGTTCCGCGCAAGGCGGCAGGACCGCGTAGCTTAGAGCTTCTCTTTGATGCGGGCCGACTTACCGGTGCGGCCACGCAGGTAGTAAAGCTTGGCGCGGCTGACATCACCACGACGCTTCACTTCGATGGAGGCGACGGCTGGACTGTAGGTCTGGAAGACACGCTCCACACCTTCGCCATGGGACAGCTTGCGCACGGTGAATGCGGAATTCAGACCGCGATTGCGCTTGGCAATCACGACGCCCTCGAACGCCTGCAGACGCTCGCGGTTGCCTTCCTTTACCTTTACCTGCACCACGACGGTATCGCCAGCGCCGAATTCCGGCACCTCGCGGTTCATCTGTTCGGCTTCAAGTTGTTCGATGATGTTGCTCATGACACGTTCTCCGGAAATATCCGCCGCATTATACACATAGAATCAA
>Ga0172382_10003465_pt1 | contig 24991 bp, 23 predicted proteins | sample Leawel138RmetaG_FD_122245 | JGI IMG/M metagenome (GOLD analysis project Ga0172382, IMG submission 122245) | Leachate microbial communities from a municipal landfill in Southern Ontario, Canada - Leachate well 138R metaG | ecosystem: Engineered > Solid waste > Landfill > Unclassified | place...
CGGGCATCGAAAATAAAAGGCTGAACGGTAAGATCTTTCAGATCAAGCCGGTAAATGTCACGCCCATGGTTCAGAGCCATGTCGAAATACAGTGCTGAACCGTCCGGAACGGCGTGCAGGACAAAGACCTGTTCTCCTTGCTTAAAGTTGGTTAGATCCTGCATTTCTCCGCTTTCGGGATTAAAACGGAATATATTGTGCGTACCGTCATAGACACGGATCAGGTACAGCTGTCCGTTGGCATCCGTGGAGACGGAATAGACGCGGGCGTCTTTTGTCAGGCGTGTCAGTTTCTTATCCCGGAAATCATAGGCCATCAGATCGAACCAGGTGGAACCGTAAATATTGGCTTTCTGCAATTGTGCAAAATAGAGGATATTACCGTCCGGCGACCAGGCTACATTTCCGCGGACACGGTTCTTCGAGATCATTTGTGCCTTTCCATCTTCCAGGACGTGGAGAAAATTAAAACTGAGATAATCGTAACCCATACTGGACTGAAAGACAAAGCGTTCACCGTCCGGCGACCAGGAAGGCAGAAAATTCCCGGGTCCTTTTTCGAAGAAAATGTCCCCTTCTTTAAGGTTATTGCGAATTACGGCGGTCCGGTTCAAATAATCCGCCTGAATGCGGTCGCTAAAATTCCGATACAGTTCTTTTCCGGATATCCCGGTAACATCCTTCAGAATGCGGTCAAAGGAAAACCGCAGTTTATTGCGGGCTGCCCGCGCAATGTCCGCATGGACCTGTGCGCCGAAACGGTCCGCCAGATAGGATGCAAAGGCGTAGCCGGTGTTATAGACGACCTCATTGCCGATGCCGGAATGTCCGAAATGGCTGACATCGTTCCAGGACATGATGCGGTTGTTCAGCGCGGCATCCCGCAGGATCATATCGCGGTGCGAGTCCCAGGAATCATGGGTGGCGTGTTCATACTGGTACTGCGCCACGCCTTCCGCCCACCACATAGGTACGATGGAATTGGCGACAGGTACCGAAGCAATGCCCTTGGGATATTCAAGAATAATATTTTCCTTAATGGGTTTTTCGCGGTCGATCCACTGCAGGTAGAACATCGGAATGCTGATGGGATATTTCATGGAAGCGCCCAGGGACACAATGTGCGAAAATTCATGCGTTAGCACATTCCACATCCACTGATGGTTGCCGCGCAGGTCAAATTCCAGGGGAGAAGCCCAGATCAGGATCTTATTGTCAAAATAATAGGCTCCGCCGTTGGCGTAATCGTCGGTGTCCTGTATGATGATCTGGGTCTTTGCTTTGGGTTCCCACCCGTACAGGCCGGTGATGTAAGGATAGACGCTTTCCGCAACTTCCATGGCCATGTTCAGGGACCATTCCGTTCCGGGGTGAAAATGAAAGATAAAATGTTCGCTTTCCACCGTTTGCCACTCCAGTTCGGGATGATGCGGCTCGTTCTGCGCGGCAAGCGGCGCGAACAGTATGGCGCCAAGAAACAGGATTGACAGATATTTCCGGAGGTATCGCATCTTATTTCAATATCGCGGGTTTGACAAAATAGGTTTCTTCTCTGCCGTTGCCAAGGACGGCGATTTTGGCAATATAGACCCCGGATTCCAGTCCCGTCACATCCCAGATCGCTTCATTCCACTGCTGGTCCCGGACATCCGTCACGGACAGGGTTTCGACATAGCGTCCGCTCAACTGATAGAGGTGGATCCGCACGGAAATGGCTCCCGTGGCAAAAAAGCGGAAACGGGTGATATCGCCTTCGACGGGATTGGGATAATTGTAAATAAGTCCGTCTTTGATCAGCGTTTCCGAGATGACCGTGGTCGCCGGCCGGAAAGCCCGCTGCGCATTGCTGTGAGCGGCGTCTTTTCCGGAATAACCCCAGTAAACGGAATCCGAGGGGACGGCATAAATGCTGCCGTCACAAATGATCCATGCCGTATCCTGTTCAACTTGTTCGATAAAGAACGAACTTGCATTGACCGGTGCGGGAAGCGAATATTCAAGGTTCGCATCGACCGAATAGACATCGATCTTTCCGGCCGGATCGTAAACAGCCAGATACGGCTCGGCATCCGCATAATAGATCCTGAGTTTCTGATAATTGCCGAAGACAGGGAAATAATCCATCAAAACACCGTTATAGGAAAATAGCGAAAGGGTGTTTTTCCCGTTGAAATTTGTTAAAGCGGCAAGTTCAGGCCAGGCATCCCGATCGGCATGGAGCGGGATAATTTCAGAAAAAACATGTTCTTCGGCAAGGGGCGGAGGCGTTCCTTCGAAAAAGGCGGTTGTCGCATACCTGTATCCGGCGGCGACGGCATAGATCAGCGTATCGTTCATTACGGCGGCAGCCGGAGCGGAAATATAGTTCAGTTCGCCGTTTTGTACGTAAGGTATCAGTTGTCCCGATGTGCTTTGCGTCGTTTCAAGCGACCAGGAAGGAATGTTCAGCATGTGAACCGGGTTGGGGCCGGAAAGCGCGGGATCGGGCGCCAGAAAAAGCGAATCTCCCCATAGGGCCAGATGTTCGAGGTCGACGGGATGACCGATGCGCAAGGTATCGTTTACGATCAGAAAAACGGGGTTGAATACCAGATGCTTGACGATCGCGGATCCCGGGGCGTTGGTAACCTGTATAATGCCGTCTCCATAGGTCATCAGCGCCGTACTGTCCTTTGCGTAGCGTGTGTTATTGGTAAATAACCTGAATGCACCGCCCAGGTCGTTGAAAAAGAAAAGGGAGCTGTCACGGTAGCCGATGTAGTTGCGCATATGGGAAAAGCTCCCCGCCGCCCGGGTCATTTCATCAAAGACCATGCCGGAGAAATGATATTTGGCGGGAGGATCCATCACAAGCCGGATGACCACGGAATCCGTATAAAATTTGAAATCCTGGATTTGAATGCCCGTGGCAATGCCGGCCGCGCTGCGGGTGTCCGGGTGGGTGCCGTCATTGAATTGCATCTTATAGGCGCTGGGATTATTGTCGCTCCAGGCCGGATTGCTCTTGAACCACATATCCCATTTCCAGCCGTTATTCACGGAGGGATCGAGGGTGTTGTAGAATTTTCCGATATCGTTGCCGCCGTCGGCTTCGACCAGATCCAGCAGGGGAATGGCTGCACCGTTGGGATTTTTCCCGATTGTCGGTGGCTCGCAGACATGCCAGATCAAAAGTCCGGATACCGGCAGACCGAGATCAAGATCGCTCAGGTAGGTCAGGACGCCGTTTTCCAGAGTATAGTCAATATAGCCGCGGTCTTTCATTTCCTGCAATACATCAATGTAATGAAAAAGGGTAGAATCGCTCCAGTACAGCGAGTCCGCCCAAATCCCCGTATTTTTCCGGTATTCCAGCAGGAAATACTCGTTGCTGCTGATGGAAATCCGGTATATTTCTCCGTGTAACAAGGTGTGGGAACCGCTGTTCTCAAGGAGCTGTGGTGTTGCCGCACCCAGAAGGATGCGCTCAAATGCGGAAGGCATTGTGGGGCAAAGACCGTTACCATTATTCGATCCCTGATCCATAAGTCCGAAAACCCCCGCCCCGGAGCGACCGGTATCCGTGTTGTACAAGGGCGGCAGTCCCAGCATCATGCCGCTGAGCAGTACAGCGGTGCCGTTCAGCGCCAGATTCACATTCAGCTGGTTTTGCGTTTCGGGCAGTACGATGCCTCTCAGGGCATGATTAACAGCCAGAAAGTTCAGTGCTTCGGGTTTCAGATAGGTTTCCAGGTAGGCTTCGTCGAAATAGAAGGAAGGAATATCAAAGGGAGAATCATCCAGCATGATATTGAAATCCTGACCGACACCGGCGTGAAAAATGATCAGGCCGTCATTGGGTGGAATGCTGTCGCCGGCATTTACAAGCGCGGCAACGCTTTCGTAAACGAATTTAGCCAGTCTTGGGTCCAGACTGTCGGGATGAGTATAATACTGCATCCGGCGGTTTAAAAGGTAGGCCGTTTCGTCCCGGGGGAGCAGCAGAGCATCATCCGGATTGATGCTGATCCTGCCCTTGCTGGCCGTTTGCCAGTAATACTGCAGGAATTTGAGGTGCGAAGAAAAATAGGCGCGGTTATGCGGCAGAGGATCAATGGCATAAACGGTATCGTGTCCGGTCCATTCCGTGAGCATAAAACGCCCGTTTCCGGTGGTTCCCGTATGGCTGTCGGTCTGGAATTCGACGCGCAGTGTTACAAAATCGCGCATTCCGGCAGGAATATATCCGCTCAATAAATCGGCTTTCAGGGGAAGAAGACCGATCATCAGTCCGAGGCATAAGAGAAATTTTTTCATGATGCTTCCCGGTGGCGGGTTATTTAGAATTCATAACGAAGGCTGTAACGCATGGTGTTTGCCAGAGGATGTCCCTCTTTGCCGCCGGTATAGGCAAAATCGAACCCGAGTCCTTTATAGATAAAACCAAAACCGATAGTGGGATTCATCACATCGCCCTCACGGTCGTAAATAAAGCCCGCGCGCAGGGCAAACATTTTATTGTACACATATTCGATGCCGGTATTGAAGATCAATTCGCGGAATTCATTCCGCAAGGATCCGGTAGCGGCGGAGCCGACCTCGGCATTGGGTTCGCTGAACTGTGCAGAATTGTGACCGTAATCACCCCATCCGACGGGATCACCGTTCACATTGTATTCACCCGGACCGTCGACAACGGCATCGGTTTCGATATTGACCCAGTAAGCGGTTCCGGTCTCGCTGCGTACATAGTCGATATAATCGCCATTGGCATCGTACCAGCCTTGCTTTGATCCTTCAGCATTCCAGCCGCCGATAATCCCGTCTCCGCTGTAATCGATATCGCCCTTATATTTCCAGTTGTCGGTAAAAGAGGTAAAAATACCCACGAACCAGTTATCGCTGTAGGCTTCCTCGCCGTTTTCCGTTTTAAGGGGATTGCCGGTTTCGATCAGATAATTAGCGTTGACGTCCATCGAAGGATGACTGCCGACAAGGATTTTGTTAACATCCAGCACAAAAGAAAGATCGTGATGTTCTTTCTTTAAAAAATTCACATTCAGCCCCATTTTCAGATTGGTGGGCTGCGGATCCGCCTGAGCAATGTCTACAAAGGAAATTTTGGGACCGACATTCGTAATGGCAAATCCAAGGTCCAGATAATTGTTCAACAGATTGCGGATCTGATAGCCGAAATCAAAACCAAAATGGAAGGAATCCCCGTTGGTCGCTTCGCCGCCCGCGCCCACAGGACTCAGCATCTGATAAGCGAACTTCAGATTTACGCCAATAGCCTGGTTATCGCGGATTCGCGTAGCATAGGTCGCACTTACGGCGGTCATGTAACTGTAAAAAGTTCCCAGGCTGTTGCCATATTCATCCGTCCACTGCTGTTCGCCGAGGTTCAGGTAGATGGCGTGACCGCCAAAGGTCCCGATATTCCGGACATGATAACCACCGGTAAGAAACGTATAATACATATCATTTACAAGATTGGGCAGCCATTTGGCATACATGGCGCCGATCTGATTCCGCTCCATGAAAGAAAGTCCGGCCGGATTGTAATAGGATGCATAGGCGTCATCGGCGATGGCGACCTGTGCTTCTCCCATGGCTTCCGCCCTTGCACCGGGTGCGATCAGCAGCCATACGGCTCCGGTACTGGTAATCGCGTAAGCAGAGGACAATGAAATCGCGAGAGCTAATAGAATCTTGAGTACATGCCGTTTCATAAAACTGTTCTCCTACATAAAAAAATTGAGCGACCTTATAACGCTCAAGAAAACCGTCGTTATAAGATGTGACACCTTAGTGTTGAACCCATTCTTTGTCAAGCACCTATAACGAACTGATACGGTATTTGCAGACCTCTTTTTTTTATCGCTTAAATATTGACATTTAAATCAATAATGTCAATTAAAAAAACAGATTAAAGCGTATTTTCGCTTCGTTCCAGATCCTCGATCCTGCGATGGAATTCGTCAACGCTTTCAAAATCGTGATAAACCGATGCAAAACGGATATAGGCCACTTTATCGATGCGCTTTAAAGCATCGATGACCATCTCGCCGATTGCTTTTGACTGGATCTCGCTCAGTCCTTCGTTCAGGATCTTGTTTTCGACGTCTTTTACGATGCCGTGGATCAGATCCATGGGAACGGGCCGTTTGACGCAGGCTAGCATAATGCTGTGAATGAGCTTTTCGCGATTGAACTCTTCCCGCGCGCCGTTGGATTTCACTACCAGGGCGTTGGTCAGCGTCACATATTCATAGGTGGTAAAACGGTACGCGCATTTTTCACATTCGCGCCGGCGGCGAATACCGTTTTCCTTGATCAGGGGCCGGGAGTCGATGACCCGGTTTTCTTCATGCCCGCAATTGGGACATTTCATAGTGTAAAATCCTCATACAGCGGATGTTCGTTCGCCAGTTCAACGACCTCTGCACGTGCTTGTTCCTGAAGGCTCTCATTTTCGGGATCGCCGATGACCCGGTTAATGACTGCTGCAATACGTCGCATATCATCGGTACCGAAGCCGCGCGTGGTCAGAGCCGGAGTTCCCAGGCGGATACCGCTGGTAACAAAAGGACTGCGGTCGTCAAAGGGAACCATATTCTTGTTGCAGGTAATGCCGATGGATCCCAGGAGATTTTCGGCCGCTTTCCCGCTGATATTCTTATTATGCAGATCGAGCAGAACCAGGTGATTGTCCGTTCCGCCCGATACCAGCGTGAAATCATATTCCAGCAGGGCTCCGGCCAGGGCTTTGGCATTGTCAATGACCTTTTGACAGTAGACCTTGAATTCGGGCTTCAGGGCTTCGCCGAATGCGACGGCTTTGGCGGCGATGATATGCATCAGGGGTCCGCCCTGAATTCCGGGCATGACGGTGGAATCGTAAAGTTCGGACATCATTTTAACACGTCCGCTCTTGGGTGCTTCGATACCGAAAGGATTCTCGATATCCTTACCCATCAGGATCATACCGCCGCGCGGACCGCGCAGGGTTTTATGGGTGGTAGTGGTCACGACATCGCAGTAGGGGATAGGAGAAGGATGCAGGCCGGCGGCGATCAGACCGGCGGGATGTGCGACATCGGCCATCAGAAAGGCCCCGCAGGTGTCCGCGACTTCACGGAAGCGCGCAAAATCATAATGACGCGAGTAGGCACTGGCTCCTGCAATGATCAGTTTGGGCCGGTGTTCGCGTGCCTTGGATGCAAGATCCTCGTAATCGATCAGTCCGCTTTCGCGCTTAACGCCGTAACTGACGATCTTGTACATCTTTCCGGAAAAACTAACCGGACTGCCGTGGGTCAGGTGTCCGCCGTGCGCAAGATCCATGCCCAGAATGGTGTCACCCGGCTCCAGCAGGGTAAAATAGACGGCCATATTGGCCTGACTTCCGGAGTGCGGCTGCACGTTGGCATATTCCGCGCCAAAAAGCTGTTTTGCTCGTTCCCGTGCAAGATCTTCCGCTTCATCCACATGCTCGCAACCGCCGTAATAACGCTTGCCGGGATAGCCCTCCGCGTATTTGTTGGTCATGATATTGCCCGAAGCTTCTAGAACTGCGGGACTAACGAAATTTTCGGATGCGATCATTTCCAGGCCGTGTTGCTGACGCTGAAGCTCCTTTTTCAGGGTATTAAAGACTTCCGGATCCTGCTTTCGGATATGCTGATACATAATTCACCTGATATTTTCGGTTAGTTCATGAATTTTATTGACACGTTTCTGATGCCTTCCGCCTTCAAAGGAGGTGGCGAACCAGGTGTCCATAATGGCTTCCATTTCGGAAACAGTGCTGGTACGGGCTCCCATTGCCAGAATGTTTGCATCGTTATGTTTTCGGGCCATCTCCGCATGAAAAGGGGTGGTGCAGAGCGCGGCGCGGGCGCCTTTGACTTTATTGGCCGCAATGCTGATGCCGATCCCGGTTCCGCAGATGATAATACCGGTTGCGTTTTTTCGTTCGGTCACGGCCTTTGCAACCGCTACGCCGTAATCGGGGTAATCAACGGGATCGCTGCTGTGGGTACCAAGGTCCAAAACAGAAAATCCCCGGTGATCGAGATAATCGATCACATGGGATTTCGCTTCAAAACCTGCGTGATCCGAACCGGTGATTACTATTCGATCGTTACAGTCCTCGTGAGCCATGCGTAACATTCTCCCAGGGCTTTATAGGTGTTTTCGTTGATCTTATTGGCTTCGCTGATAAGAAAACGGTCCTGAACCTTTGCAATGGTCAGATTATTGTCGTAAAGGTATTTTATCCGGAATTGCGCGTTGAAATTCCCCAGTTCACGGGATTTTTGGTAATCTTCATAAGCCATGTGGTAAACGATCTTGTCGTTGATGTCAACCCGGCCTTTGGTCATGGTCATGTATTCCACATAACTTTCGAGGATCCTGCCGCGCTGATTGTAAAGGTCCCGGTTGTTGGGTGTCAGCCGGATAGCGTCGCTGATAATGGAATAGGCTTTCTGGTAGTTGCCGAATTCAAGATTAAGCTTGGCAACGTCGATCTGCATATTGATATCCCGCGGATTGCGGCGTGCGTAATCCTCCAGGACTTCCAGAGATTTCCCCATCTCGTTGTTGAACTCGTAACATTCCGCCAGTTTTTTGACCATGGTAACGTTCTGGGGATTATACTGCAGGCTTTGCCGGGCAACACGGATCGCTTCGGAGTAATCGTTGTTGTTCAGCAAGGCATTGATATAATTGAGTGCCTTGGCAGCGTCGGTCTGATCGTTTTCCCAGGCTTTCTGATAGAATTCCTTTGGGTCCCGGCCCATTTGGGTCAAGACCTGGATAATAGAATTCAGGGCGGTATTGTTGTTGGGATCAATGCTCAAAATATATTCCCAGACTTCCAGTTCTTCTTGGTATTCTCCCAAAAGATCCAGATTCTTTGCCTGCTTGGTCAGGTATTCGACATCGTCGATATAAAGGGCGTTATAGCGCTGATAAACATTTGCTGCACCTTCGTAGTCGCCGGCGCGTTCCTTATAATAAGCCGAAAGCTGAAGTAAATATTTATCCGTAGCTTTATAACTCAGTCCCATATCGACGTAATAGGCGGCGGAATCCGGACGGTTGAGTTTCATATAGCACTGTGCCAGGTCCTTGAAAAGCGGATCCGCAAAATCTTCGGCGCAGCCCAGATCTATAATGTCCTTGTAATTTCGAATGGCATCGGTCCAGGATTGCTGGAGCATGTATTGGTTCCCGTTGCTGAGCTTGAACTTACAGCGGTTAATGAGCTCGTCCCGGTTTTGCTGCTGAAGCGTACTTACCGGCTGATTGGTTACCTGTTGCGAAGGCACGCAGCCGGAAGTACTCAAAATCAGCACAAAACCCAGCAAAAGGATCAGTATGTGTGCCGTAATTTTCTTCATGTATATAACTCCTATCTGAATTTTCCTCTTGTATGAAACCATGTTTCTGCAATGGAAATGCTTACCGTAAAATGATAAACGAATTCCCGTGCATGCAGCAGGGGTCCTTCAGCATCCCCAAATATCGTACCGCTGTTGTACTCCCCTACGAAGGCGGCATCAATACGGTTCCGGTACTGATTGAAAGGAATGCCAAGCCCCAGGCTAATCCCATAAGTCCGTATCGGTGTCCCCTCGGAATCGATGAGATAGTGTTCATCATAAAAAGCGCCGAAGCGGTATGTCAGGGACCGGTGAAACGGGACATATTCACTGAGAATTCCCTGTTTTTCAATGCCGACACCGTAATGCTGAAAAGGTCCCGTTGTCTGACCCTCGTAGAACCGGTTGATGGAAAAGTCGGCATCGTTTTCACTAAATTGATAACGCACCCAGTCACCGGTTAAAATATAACGCGGAGCGAGCTTTAATGCAAGTCCCAGGCGCAGCTGTTCGGGAAAAATATTGATATCCGAAAATTCAGCAGTATCGATATAGGAATAATAATAGGAGGAAGAAATCGCCATATAGCGGGTAATCTCGCGCCGGGCAGCCGGGCCGGGCAGGGTATAGGAGGCTCCGATACTGATGAAATCAAAGGGAGTCACATTCACGCCCGCGCTGAATTGCAGGCCGGAAAAGCCTTCAGCACGCTCAATACGGACCGGGGTCAGTGAACTGCCGCTTTCGAATTCAATGTCGTTGGTGATCGTATAGCCGCCGATCAGATAATCTGCACTGACACCGAAAGCCACTTGTTTTTTGGGAAACAGGGCATAGCCGGCGCCCAGGGTGGCAGCGTAAATGTTACCCAGCGAATGACTGATCTCGCTGTAATCTTCCGCCAGTATCTGGTAAGAGGCATTGGCGGAACTCAGCGGAACAATGCCGAGAATAAAAGCGCCCTTTCGGGTCAATGGGAATTTCAGGGTTCCGTAGGAAAAACCCGTATAATTGTTCGTATTTCCGGTCCCCTGCAGAAAATTATGATTGCTTTGCACGGACATTTCGATCCCGGCATTGCGGATAAAGGCGAGACTGGCGGGATTTTGCATGTTCACACTGAGGCTGTCGGAATAAGCCAGCGAGGATTTTCCGCGGCCGCTGGCAGATACGGAATAGTTCAGACCTACCTTACCCAGTCCGTAATGTTCGAATATTCCGGCAAAGGCAAAGGTAAAACCCGCGATCAGTAATAAAAAGATGGGGCGCTTATTCATTGACAACCTTCGTATAGATGATCTCCAGCCGGGAAAGCGGCCGGTGGATCGTGATCTTGTTGAATGCATTGTACTCATTGTTCAGAAAAAAGAAAATACCCTCGTAGTTTTTATCCGGCGGATTTGCAACCAGATACTGGAGCAGCTGGGAAATGTCGATACGGATGGTGTCTTCGGGAGAACTGAAGGTATTGGAATAAGCCGTATAGGTATAGGCAATGCTGTCGCTTTCCCAATGATCCGTACGGAAAAGCCGGGCGGTCAGGAACAGCGTGTCACCTGCGGCAATATCGGTCTCGAAAGGATGCATTACAAAGGTCTGTTCCGCTTTGTTCAGCAGACGGTCTTTACCCAGCAGTGTATCGACCCGCAAGCTGTCAAGCATGATATAGCTCCGGAAAATATTGCCCTGGGACAGATAAAAGAGGGAATCCGGCAGTACGGAAAGGCTTTCGGTGAACTGCAGGTCCCCCGCGGCGGGAATATAAAAAGTGGTATCCTTGACAAAGACCGCATTGCTGTCCCGAAGGCTGCATTGGAGTCGCAGTTTCGGGCGTTTTGCGGAAAGGGTGTAATCCTGGGAATAAAAGGCGATGAGCCCCTCGTCGTCATTGCTTTTCCGGATCAGAAAACCGTTGTTTTGATAGGCCAGATCAGGACGCTGATACCAGTCCAGCACATTTTCGCGATCAACGGGGATCAGCAGGGAATCGGCGGCGGTACTGAATTGGAAGTTCCCGTAATAGGAAGTCCTTCCATCAATGCGCGTTTCCACTTCACCGATCTTGCTGTTATTGTCCCAGATCAGCGCGGTATCCGGATCCACAAAATACAGGTCCAGAGAAAAACTGCTTTCGCTTCCATGGTAAGCGGAAGCATACAGTAGCATGTCGGCGGAAATGATCTCGGGGACCAGCGTGTCCGGAAGGGAGTTCAGTAAATTGAAATTCGTGAATTTGATCAGGAATTCCGTCTGCAGATCCCGGAAGGTTCCGGCCTTGTTTTCCAGGAGCTGGTTCCCGTAAGCCGGGAAATTGATATTCTTCACGGCATTGATATAGTTATTGTCATAGAAAAGCGTATCCAGTGCCATAGTCCGGTTCCCGTAAGGGGTAGAAAAGATGTTTTCAGAGCACGCGGAAAACAGGAAGAGAAGAATCGTAAAACAAAAAAAAGCCAAAGACAATGTGCTTTGACCTTTCTTTGCAGGCTTCGGAAAGGAACTAGAGTATGTCGAGAAATTCATAGAGTTCTTTTGCAATTGGACCCCAAAATTCATTGTTATCTGTCGAGCTGTTTATGTTGAAGACCCGGTAATGTTCCTTTTTATCCGATAAAATTTGTTTGATTTGTTTCAGCTTCAACAGATCACCCAGTTTATCTTCTTTTTTGGAGTTCAGCATCACGATCCCGTCGGAAGTCCGCAGCGCCTGTTCCAGAAAAGAGCCTGCCTGCGCGAAGAGATTCGCATTGTCCTCAACATGGAATTCTTTGAGAATATTTTCCGGGAAGGCATAAAAAGGCTCGTCCCGGCTTAAAATGGTTACGATCCTGGATTTATTGAACCAGTCGTGGTCCTTCAGCAATCCCTTGATCAGGATCGGTACCATGGCGGTATGCCAGCCGTAGCAGAGAATGATGTCCGGCTGCCAGTAAAGGCGCTCCAGCGTGTTCAGCGCCGTAAACGCATAAGTTAGGAATGCTTTATAAATATTCGGATTTTTCGGTTCCATGTAATTGCTGGTTACCTGGCGGGAGATGTCACGGTAAAATTCGGGGAAGACGTTGAAATAGACCTGAACCCTGGAATCCGGGATAAAGGCGGATTTGACGCAGGAGAGGTATTTCTTTCCGCCGATCTCTATCTCTATATCCTTAAGCCGTATCACTTCACGCAGGATGAACTTGCGTTCGGAGATATATCCGTAACGCGGCAAGAACACCCGGACATCGATCTTGTTCTCATTAAAGACCCGGGATGTTCCGGATATGAAATCTCCTTCCGTCGATGCTGGAGTAAAGGGGCTTACGCGTTTGGAGATATGATAAATCTTCAGTGTCTGTTGTTCATTCATAATTTTGTTACCCATAACATAAGTGTAAAATACAAAAATATTTATGTTGTGTCAATTGATAAAGTGTTTCGTTCAATAAGTGTTACGGATTATACCGAAATGTTATATAAATTTCTGCAAATTGTCTTTTCGCTTGAATTTAATACATTTTGCAATTCGGCGGTGATTCCCTATATTTAGGATCGAAAGTCCGGAAGACTCCGGATATTCAAAGTGAAAAGGGCGGAATGATGGATCTGAAGCAACAAGAAAGAATGAACAATTATCTGCGGGTGCTTGCTATCCTTGCCGGATTGGTGATCGCGGTAATCGTGCTCAAGGGGATGCGGAGCATCTTTATTCCGCTGGTTCTTGCAGTTTTTATTGCATTTTTGTTCAGTCCGCTCATTCGTTTTTTGAACCGCAAAAAAGTCCCGAATTTCGTGATCATTCTGCTGCTGTTCGTCATTGTCGGCGGAATGCTCTTTTTATTCGGAACGGTCGTCTACGCCAGCATCAGCTCCTTTGTCGCAGAATTCCCCAAATATCAGGAAAAACTCATTCTTTCGTTTTATGATATGCTGTCGCGTTTCAAGATCCCGATGGAAGACGCCCAGTATTTTTTCAAGGATAAGGTCAATTGGTTCGAACTGGCGAACCGCATCTCTCTGCAGCGTTTTGTGACCGCGACGATGGGCAGTTTTGTTGATTTCATCGTTTCGCTGATCCTGATGATCCTGATCCTCCTTTTCATTGTCGCCGAAAGGAAGTCCCTGGAACAGCGCCTGGAAGCACTGATCCTGCGGCTAAAGGGGAAAAATCGTCCGGAGATCATCCCGGAGATCCAGAAGAAGATCCAGACCTATATTATCCGCAAAACCGTGATCAGTCTTTTTACGGCCATTTTTGCCATGATCATTACCGGGATCTTCCGTCTGGACTTTATTATCATTATCGGCCTTATTACCTTCATGCTGAATTTTATTCCCAGTATCGGCTCCATTATCGCCACCTTTTTCCCCATGCTGATCTATCTGCTGCAATACGGCTTTGACGGAAAATTCCTTTTAATGTCGCTGCTCCTGACCGCCTCGCAATTCTTATGGGGGAACGTCATTGATCCCCGTTATCTGGGCGAAGGTTTAAAGCTGTCACCCCTGTTTATTATTATTTCCTTGTTTTTCTGGAGCTGGCTCTGGGGTCCGATCGGTATGATCATCTGCGTGCCCCTGCAGTCCATCATTGCCATGATCCTGCAATACAGCGGAGGATCCTTTATTGTCCGCGCCGTAATGGGCGAACAGCTGCCGCCGGAAGATCAGCAATTTTCCGAGTAGGGACAGGCGCAGTGCGTCTCCAAATAATTCCGCAGATTATCCCATTCGTATTTTTTTAATCCAAAACAGCCCAGCAGATTTGCCTTGTTTTTCCGCAGGTCGTGAAAATCCGAGCCCCCGGAGTAGGGCATACCATTGCGAAGGCAGTATTCCCGCAGAACACGGGTATAGGTCTTTGAATGATTGGGATGGTAGACCTCGAAGCCGTTGACCGGGATCGCGGTCAGCATTTCGAAGGATACTCCCGGCTGGTACTGACCCGGATGTGCCAGGATGGCAATGCCGCCCGCGCGGCGTATCAGCGCCATCGCATCTTCAAAATTCATGCGGGCCTTTGCAACATAGGCGGGTTTTCCGTCACCGATGTAGCGTGTAAATGCCTCGTTGAATTCGCGGACATGTCCGGCCGCCATAAGGGCTCTTGCGATATGGGGGCGTCCCAGCGTATTTTCTTCATCAAAATGCTGAAATTCATCGGGAAGCTGCAGGGGGAGGCCCATATCATCCAGACGTTCGCAGATCTTCAGGATTCGTTCATAGCGAATTTTCTGAAACTCCCGCAGCTGCGACCTCAGCTCGTGATTTTCCGGATCGAAGCCGTAAGCCAGCAGATGGAAACCGCGGTCCCGGTATTCGACGGAAAGCTCAATACCGGGGACCGAGAAGCCTTTGAAGGAACGCCGGAATTCATTAAGGCCGGCAATACTGTCATGATCGGCAAGAGCTGCAACGCGAATACCGCGCTTTTCCAGGAATTCCGCAATTTGTGCAGGGCGGTATTCTCCGTCCGATGCCGTGGAATGGATGTGCAGGTCCGCAATCAGCTGTTGCGGCTCTTCTTTATCCTTCCGCATTTTTGAAAAATAAATTGCCATAATTTGCAAAATAAACGAAAAGCATTGACAAACAAAATAAAATTTTCATTTGCGGTTAAAATTAGAGAAACGATAAACGATGAATGATGGGTTTGGCGCTGATTCCGTATAGGGAGAATCTGATCAATATCCGGAGTTTATACTTCAATCAACGTTGTTTGCAATCCGAAATTACGGCCGCTCGCACACAAATCGCTAAAATCAACTTACGACTTACGAATTACGACTTACGGATCACAATTTACGATTTACTCCGGATCTTGAATTGAAGTCAACAATATTAATATTTGGAAAAAGAAAAAATTGTCCTATATTTTTCATACTTTAACTATTAACATAACGGAGGGAAACATGAAGAAGTTACTGGTAGTCATTGGGGTACTGGCCGGCATGGCGGGCATGTTGTTCGCGGGAGGGATTGTCATCGGAGAAAAACCGCCGCTGCTGGTCCTGGAAGGAAAGGACGGTGGACGTCTGGACAACAATCCCTGGAGCAGTGCGGAATTGAAAGAGACGGCCTGGTGTTTATTCTATGTAGATCCGGATGAATCGGATATGAACGTTGCGGCCGAAGAAGCGCTGGAAAAGGAAGATATTTCCAAAGATCTGTTGCGGTCCGTCGCCGTGATAAACTACAAAGCGACCAAACTGCCGGCATTTGCCGTTTCCATGGTTTTGAAGAACAAACAGAAAAAGTATCCGGGCACCGTGTATCTGAAAGATACCAGCCATGCTTTCGTACAGCAATGGGGCTTAACGGATGATACCTATTGCATTCTGGTCTTCAACAAGAACGGAGTTCTGGTGTACCGCAAGGACGGTAAAATGGAAGAAGCGGAAATTGCGGAATACATTGCTACGATAAAGAAGAATCTTTAAAATGTTTATAAAAAAGCGTGATGAGAATCACGCTTTTTTTCAACCCATTATCTGCGAAAGGAGATAAATATGGAAATATCATCTGTGCTGATCTGGTTCCTGATCGGGCTTGCAATGATGCTGCTGGAATTTGCGATACCCGGACTGATCGTCATCTTTTTTGGCGCCGGTGCCTGGGTCCTTGCCATCCTGACCGCCATTTTCCCCTCGATGGCGCTCTGGGTGCAGCTGATGCTGTTTACCGTTATCTCGGTGGCATCGCTGCTTTTACTGAGAAGGCAGTTGAAAAAACATTTTTTCAGTGATCATGAGGGAGCCGAAAGCGAAGGACTGGATGATTATATCGGCAGAAAAGCAATCGTGGAAAAGGCTTTTGTCAAGGGGGAAGGAAAAGTGCTTTACCGCGGGACTTCCTGGGACGCCTTTGCGGATGAAGATATTCCGGAAGGAACACCTGTCCGCATCATTGATAAAGACAGCATCCGGCTGAAAGTTGAACCCATAAAATAAAAGGAGAATCTTATGAGTCCGTTCGTATTGACCATTATCTGGATAGGCCTGATCATTCTTGCCCTGGTCATTCTTGCCAAATACATTCGTGTGGTTCCCCAAAAATCCGCGTTCATTGTCGAGCGATTGGGCAAGTACAAAAAAACCATCACTGCCGGTTTCCATGTTTTGGTTCCGATGGTCGACCGGGTCGCCTATAAGCACACTTTGAAAGAGCAGGCCCTGGATGTTGTCTCGCAGACCTGTATTACCCGGGACAATATTTCCGTGGAGGTCGACGGTATCCTTTACCTTCAGGTCATGGATCCGGTCAAAGCTTCCTACGGAATTGACAATTATCAGTTTGCCGCGACCCAGCTGGCGCAGACTACCATGCGAAGCGTGATCGGCCGCATGGAACTGGACAAGACCTTTGAAGAGCGCGAAACGATCAACACTTCCATTGTGGATGCAGTGGATAAGGCTTCCGATCCCTGGGGTGTAAAAGTTACCCGTTACGAAGTCAAGAATATCACACCTCCGCAGAGCATCAAGGATGCCATGGAAAAACAGATGCGGGCCGAGCGCGAAAAACGCGCGCTGATCGCGGAATCCGAAGGAGACAAGCAAGCGAAGATCAACCGTGCAGACGGTGAAAAGCAGGAATTGATCGCGAAATCCGAAGGAGAGAAGCAGCGCCGTATCAACGAGGCGGAAGGTCGCGCGGCAGAGATCGAAAAAGTTGCCGTTGCAACCGCCATGGGACTTAAGGAGATCGCAAAGGTCATCAATGAAAAAGGCGGCGCCGAAGCCGTCAACCTGCGCATTGCCGAACAATACCTGACGGAATTCGGCAAACTGGCGAAGGAAAACAATACCATGATCCTTCCCGGCAATCTGACCGATGTAGGCAGTGTGGTGGCCACCGTTACCAAAGTCCTTGAACAGACCCGGAAGACGGCAGTAAAAGAAAAATAAACAATGCGCTCCTATACGGAATATCTGACATTCACGGTACCAACGCGGATGGATTTCATCAATATTAGCGATAAGGTGGAAGCCGCGTTGCGAAAATCCGGTATTCGCGAAGGATTATGTCTGATCAACGCTATGCACATTACCGCCTCGGTCTTTATCAATGACGATGAGCCGGGGCTGCATGAGGACTATAAGGCCTGGCTGGAAACCCTGGCGCCTTTTGATCCTTCACCGCAGCGATACCGGCACAATCGCAGTGGAGAGGATAATGGTGACGCCCATCACAAGCGACAGATCATGGGGCGTGAGGTTGTGGTGGCGGTAACACAGGGACGTTTGGATTTTGGTCCCTGGGAGCAGATCTTTTACGGGGAGTTTGACGGGCGCCGGCCGAAGCGCGTACTGGTAAAGATTATCGGGGAGTGAAAGAGATCCAATAAATTGACTCAATTAAATTAACTCAAAATAATTGACTCAAATAAATTACCCTCCAAAACAAAAAAGCCCCTTTATCGGGGGCTTATTATATCACTGAAGTTTTGTCTCAGGCAGTCAGAATATCGACCATTTTTCTGCCGCGCTTGGTGTTGAACTGCACTGTGCCGTCCGCTGTGGCAAAAATCGTGTCGTCGCCGCCAATCCCGGCATTGAGACCGGGGAAGAATTTGGTGCCGCGCTGGCGAACGATGATCGTACCGGCAGTAACTTGCTGACCGCCATAGTATTTGACACCCAAATATTTCGGATTGCTGTCCCGACCGTTATTCGAGCTGCCTTGTCCTTTTTTATGTGCCATAATTATTCCTTTTCTGTCTTTTTGCCGTCTTCTGCAGCTGCGGGAGACTTTTTGGCGGCTGCTGCAGTTTCTTCAGAAGCTTTTACCTTGCCGCTGCTGATGGATTCGATCCGGATCTTGGTAAAACCCTGACGATGACCGCGCTTTACTTTATAATCTTTTCTGCGTTTTTTCTTGAAAACAATAACTTTTCTGTCACGGCCGTGTTCCACAACCGTTGCCGTAACAAGTGCATTTTTGATAAAAGGCGTTCCGATACTGATCTTTCCTTCGTTGTCAAGCAGCATCACATTCTTGAACTGAAGGATCTCATTGGCTTCCGCATTCTGCACGGGAACCTTGAGAAGGTTCGATTCGCTCACCTTGAACTGTTTCCCACTGATTTCGACGATCGCATACATTGCATGATTTCCTGTTTTTAATCTTTAAGCCAAATAGCCGACAAATATATCCAAAACAAGATTGACAGTCAAGCAATTTTGTTGATTTATCATTTTTTAAAGGGAAATATTTTTGCCGGGGGGAATGCTTTTAGGACCCGCAGGGTAATATATCGACACTTAAGCGGATGACCTTTTCATTCCGGGGCTCAATACGCAGCTTCCAGAAGTAATTCAGCACCACATTTTGGAAGATGTTTTCAACGCCGCCGGGTGATAGCACGGGAATAATGTGCGGATAGCTCATCACACGGGCCGCATCGGGATTCGTGATGCGGATCTCATAGTTTTCCGCGGTATTGCAGATCCTCAATTCCCGTACCTCGTCAGTATCGGAAACATATTCGAGTGTCTGATCCCTGAGTTCTTCCGGAGCGGCATAAAAACGCTGTTCCCAAGGGCCGCTGTTAACGGCAAAATTGAATTCGGGACCGAAGTGAAAATCTATGGCTGCGATGCCGTTGTTCTTTATCTTGTAATGAATGTCAAATCCGTTTTCCCGGAAGGCGATGGTTTTGCAGAGATGCGCGCGCTGCCAGTTGATCCAGCCGTTGCGTGAAAAACGTACACAATTCGTATGCGGCGTGTTTTTCACTTCAACCGCTTCATTCAGGAAATCGCTGGCTTCCTTTAAAACATGCTCCCGGACCAGATCGACATCGATATCCTTATCGTAATAACGTTCGATCAGAGAATAACGCGGATTTTTGTCGTAAACCGGTTGAATGTCCATATCCCGGTGAAAGCTCTCGGGATAACAGGCAATGGTATTGCACAGGTTTATGCCGGCCGGTTTGTAGCTGAGCTCCTCCAGTCCGCCCATGATCCTGGAATCGAATACCGCACGCAGGTTCCGGGTAATGATCGTGACGTCATTATATCCGTCACGGTTGATATCGGTCACTTCCTGATAGATCTGTCCGGAAAGATTGTAAAGTTGCTTATCAACAGCGCTTTCAGCCTTCAGCAGGTTCGACCAGGCAAGATTCCTTAGGTGGGGAAGATAGATCCCGCCGTGAATGCCGTGCCAATAGGCGTCATGGAAGGTCCCGGACCAAAATAGCTTTTTGATCTTTCGGATATTTCGCGGCCCTTTCTCCGATTTTTCCAGGATCTCGATCTTCCGGCTGATCTGGCTCATACGTTTATGCATCCAGTTCGCTTCGGGATACTTCATCAGAAAAGCATGCCAGCCCGGGCTAAAGCCCTTGTTGGCAACAGCCCATTCATCCATCTCGCGGTAAGCGCCTTCACTGGGATAGCGCAGTCCCAGCGGCATGAAATGTTCCCAGTAATTTTTAAAGGTACTCGTTATAATGGCTGCGCTGTTGTTCTGCAGGAGTTCAAAAAAACCATGCAGCCAGCGGTAATAGGTATCGGATTCCGGGTAAGCGCTGTATTTTTCGCCGTTGTCCATAAAGACCAGGACATCCTGGTCATTTTCGGATGTCAGGCTTAAAAGATAATCGATCACCTTTTCCGGCGGAACAACAGGTATCATTTTTCGCAGGGCTTCGGAAATGGAGAATACCCCGGTGGTACTGCCTTCGTGTTCCGAATTGTAGTAACCCCTTACCGGCGGATAGGCGCTGACACGGTGTTCATCAATGACCGTATATTTAAGTTTACTTTTGTGGATGGTAGAGGGCATATCTGCGGACCAGACCCGCTCGGGAAGCAGCATACCCGACGGAGTATAGGCAAATTGATTTCGCAATATGGCATTCTGCAGTTGGATTTGTCCCAGCCGGTCCCGTAAAGGCAGGGTGGTTAGCATGGGTTCGTAAAAAGCGCCCGATAACAATTCCACATTCCCGCGATCCGTCAAAGTCTGGACCATTGCCGTAAATTCCGGTCTGTTCTTTAGCAGCCATTCCAGCAGGGAGCCGCTGTAATGCAGTGAAACCGCTATACCGGGATAGCTTTTTACAAGCTCCAGAAAAGGCTTATAGGCATTTTCATAGGTAGACGCAAAAACCGTGTCGAAATTCCCGACCGGCTGATGATTGTGCAAAGCAAAAATAAATTTAAGGGTTTTCATGGAAAAAAGGCAAAGGCTGCAAAACAGCCTTTGCCTTCGCTTCTCTTAAAGGTTTGCCATTTTTTCGAGTAGATCGACAACTCGAACACTGTAGCCCCATTCGTTATCGTACAAGCTGAGGATCTTTACCATATTGCCACTGACCATGGTGCAGCCGGCATCAAAGACAGAGGAATGGCTGTTACCGACGATATCGATGGAAACGATAGGATCCTCGGTGTATTCCAGAATGCCTTTTAATTCGCCTTCCGCCGCTTTCTTAACGGCGGCGTTGACCTCTTCCTTGCTCACTTCGCGTTTGAGTTCGACGACCAGATCCACGGCGGAACCGTCGGCGGTGGGAACGCGCATGGCCATGCCGTCCAGCTTGCCGTTGAGCTCCGGGATCACTTTACCGACCGCGGCGGCGGCACCGGTTGTGGTGGGAATAATGGAAACGGCCGCAGCGCGCGCCCGGCGCAAGTCCTTGTGCGGCAGATCCAGGATCTGCTGATCGTTGGTGTAGGCATGGACGGTGGTCATAAGTCCTTTGACAATACCGAAGGCGTCATTCAGGACCTTGGCGACCGGTGCGAGGCAGTTGGTAGTGCAGGAAGCATTGGAGACGATCTTGTCTTCGGGCTTCAAATCCGCATCATTTACGCCCAGTACGATCATGTTGTCGATCTTGTCTTTGGCGGGGACGGTCAGAACGACCTTCTTAGCGCCGGCTTCGAGGTGTTTGGCGATCTGTTCACGTTTGCGGAACACACCGGTGGCTTCGACAACATAGTCGACCTTCAGTGCCTTCCAGGGCAGTAAGGCCGGATCCTTTTCCGCATAGACCCGTATCTCTTTTCCATTGACCACAATGGCATCCGCCGTTGACGATACTTCACCGTCGAATTTTTTATGGACGGAATCATATTTTAGCAGATGGGCCAGTGTCTTGGCATCAGTGAGGTCGTTGATAGCGACAACTTCCATATCTTTGCGTTTCTGGATCTCGCGGAATACCAGACGCCCGATTCTTCCAAACCCATTAATACCTACACGTACGCTCATTTGATTCTCCTTCTGTTATATGTCAAATGTCATGAAATATAAAATGAATTGTTATCGAACGCCACATTTTTCTGAATTTCCGAATCCCGGGTCGAAATTTTTCGTTGTTTTTAATGAAAAAAATTCATTATATACTTGGCTATGAAAACTCTGAAACTCAGTTTCCGCCAATTTTTATTCCGCGAAGACAATCTTCCCGGGCTGGGTCTGAAGGATGTTCAGATCCTTATCCGCGAACCCGGCAAACCCGTCACGCTCCGCGCTACACCCCCGCTGATCGCAACTTCCCTGCAGATCGACATGGAATTCCGTTCATTTGAAAATGGCGTTCTTGCCTTTGAAGTAAAATCCGGCCGCGGGCCGCTGCAGATGCTGAAAATGGCGGCACCGGATATTATTGAGCTTGATTATCCGCAGCTGCGGATGGATACCGAAACGCTGAGCCGGAAATACCTTCCCGGTTTTCGTATCCGGAACATGCATGTCAGGGGAGGAGAATACCTATTGGAATTGGAACTGGTATGAGAAGGATTCTTTTACTTTTACTGACGGTTATTTTTTTCTGGAATTGCGCCATCGATCTGCCGGATAATAATGAAGAACGGTACCCGGCATTCGGCGGTGGGGATACCCTGGACGTACTTACCTGGAACCTGCAGCTTTTTCCCAAGAGCGGCAGCAGCAGTATCAGCTATGTAGAAAAGGCCATTCTGGATATGCAACCCGATATTATTGCCTTTCAGGAACTGCGTTCGGAATACGCCCTGGAAAGCCTTGCGGACGCTTTGGTCAATTACCGCTACTTCCTGGGTGAAGGCGGCGGGGACTGGGGACTTGCCTATTTGTACCGTTCCGATCTCCTGCAGCTGGATACCGCCATCTATGAGATCTATACGGACCGCTCACGGCCTTTTCCGCGCCCGCCGCTGGTGATGGAAGCACGCTGGCGGGGAAATAAGGTCGTTGTGATCAACAATCACCTGAAAGCCGGCGGGGACGGAGTCATCGATGCCGGCGATTCCTGGGATGAGGAACGCCGCCGGCAGGAAGCAATCGAATTGCTGGATGCCTATGTCAAGGCACATTTTGATGATGTCCGGGTAATTATTCTCGGAGACCTTAACGATGAACTCACCGATCCCCGCTCGCAGAATGTTTTTCAGCAGATGCTGGACGATACCGCATCCTATTCTTTCACCGATCTTCCTATCGCAAGAGGCAGTAACCTGAACTGGTCTTATCCCTCCTGGCCCTCGCATATTGATCACATTGCCATCACAAATGAACTTTTTAATGTGCATTTTCAAACAAAAACCGTATTATACGATACCTATTTGGAGGGGCGTTGGACAGAATACTATAATCATATTTCAGACCACCGGCCTGTGGCAGTGAGTCTGATCCTGCAGGGAGCTGAGCCATGATAAGCCGTCAGGAACTCGCCGATTATCTTGAACAGCTGTTTCGCTACGAAGATTACGAAGATCACTGCCGAAACGGTTTACAGGTTGAGGGAAAAGACAGTATCCGCAAGATCGCCTTTGCCGTTTCCTACAATTTGTTGTCCGTAAAGGAAGCCGTGGCTATGGAAGCGGATGCCCTGATCGTGCATCACGGGATCTTCGGCAAAGATTTTTTCCACCTTGGCGGGCGCGAAAAGATCAGGATCAAAGCCCTGCTGGATGCCGGTATTTCCCTTTTCGGGATCCATCTCCCCCTGGACGCCCACCGGGAACTTGGGAACAACGCACAGCTTGCAGCCTGCCTTTCCGCAGGGATCCTGGAACCTTTTGAAGTCGGCTTTATTCTGAACAACAGTGCAGGACTCAGTTTTCAGGGAATCATGCAAACCCTGTATCAAAAGCTGGGAGGTATTGAGGATGTCGAGCTGAAACCCGAGGGCATCATTCCCGGACGCAAGTACGGCATGGATTATTGCGCTTTCGGACCCGAGATACCGCAGCGTATCGCCTGCATCTCGGGAGGAGCCGGATCCTATTATGAAGCAGCCTTAAAAAAAGGTATTGATACCTTTATCGCAGGGGATATTCGCGAACAGATACCGGCCATTGCCTTTGAAAGCAGAACCAATTATTTGAATATCGGACATTTTCGTTCCGAAATTCCGGGTATTAGCGCGCTGCAACACCATCTGGAAGAAAAATTTCAGCTTGAAACGGCGTTTATTCTTATTCATAACCGGATATAGTTTATGAAGATCTTTATTCTGCCATCCTGGTATCCCTATCCTTCCAAGCCCGTCAATGGTACCTTTTTTAAAGATCATGCGGAAGCGCTTGCGGAAGCGGGTCATCAGGTTGTAAGCGTGGCCACCGAGATCGTGAGCCTGCACGAGTTCTTCCGGGTCCGCAAAGATCTGGGTATGCGCACCTTTGAAGAAAAGGGTGTAAAAACCTATCAGCATCTGATCGTGAACCGGCACCCGAAACAACCGGAGGCCTTTTACCGCCATTATCGAAAATTACTGAAGGAACTCCTGGATTCCGCCATTGCCCGGGAAGGAAAACCGGACCTGATCCATGTACATTCCTCCCTCTGGGCCGGCGCCGCACTGGCATCCTACAAGCTGAATATCCCCTTTATCGTCTCTGAGCATTTAAAGGAATTCCTGATCTACAAGGGATTCAGCGATTTTCAACAGCAGTTGATCCAGGATTGTTATCACAATGCAGAAGCGGTGATATCGCCTTCCACAGCGGTTGAAAAGCGGATCAGGCAATATTTCAAATTACCCGAAACCTGCCGGTCTTATGTGGTCGGCAATATGGTGGATACGGATTTTTTCAAACCTGCCGGCAGTAAACCCTTTGTCAACCGATTTACCTTTCTGGTCGTTGCCATGCTGCGTCCGGAAAAGCGCATTGACAAGATCATTGAGGCGTTCATATCCATTGGCAACACGCATCTGGCAAAGATCCGGGTCGTCGGCGACGGTCCCGAATACCGGCATCTTGTTGAGACGGCTCAAAGCTGTTCCCTGACGCGTCAGGTGGAATTCATCCGGGAAACCGGCAGGGACGTAGTACTGAAGAATCTTCAGAAAGCGGACGTCTGCATGCTCTACAGTGCGATGGAGACCTTTGGCGTTTCGCTGGTTGAGGCGATGTCCTGCGGAGTTCCCGTGATCGCGGGGAATATCGGCGGTGCGAATGATTTTGTCAATGAAAGCAACGGTATTTTAGTGCCGGTTGACAATCCTATCGAACTGCAGGATGCCATGAAGGTAATGATCGAACATCCGCAAAAATATGACCGTAAAAAGATCCGCGAAGACATTGTCAAACGCTATGACAAAAAAGTCATTATAAAAAAACTGGAAGAGATCTACGCCGGGATTATCAATAAGTAAGTAGTAAGGGTTTGATGCCAAATGAAAGTGCAACACCCTA